>Ga0179593_1362396_pt1 | contig 40986 bp, 38 predicted proteins | sample CZODoug2_1_08_16_FD_185931 | JGI IMG/M metagenome (GOLD analysis project Ga0179593, IMG submission 185931) | Vadose zone soil fungal communities from Angelo Coast Range Reserve, California, USA - CZODoug2_1_08_16fungal (PacBio error correction) | ecosystem: Environmental > Terrestrial > Soil >... | reverse complement strand
GCCGTAGTTTTCTCATTCCGCCCCTTTCTCCGCTCCTTTTACTCCCTCACCAGATCTTGCGTTCTATGAAAGTACCCCCTGGCCCCAGTTCGTGTAATATTGTGTTTCACAGCAGACCAGCCAAACCTTGGATGTTTTTTAAACTTTTGTTTACAGTTTGATTTTCATGCACTTAGCGCTGCCATCCGGTTCTTGTGGACCCGGAGTTTTTCAGCATTTTCTTTTACGTAGGGAGCGAACAATATAGTCTCCTAAGCGAATTCGCCAGCGAATCGTCCATGCCCTCGGCGTACCTTGCCATTTTTTTCCATTTTTCACCTGATTTAAGTCCCCATTTCCTTTTGAGCCGGAGTGTCCCTTCGTTAATGGACCAACTTCGCACAGACTTTGCTCGCTCTGGCCCCCCGGAGGAGGGTGGTTTTTTTCGAATTTCTCCCAATGTCATTGGGTGACTGCCACTGTTCACCTGCCTGCGCCCGCTCATCATACCAAGAACTCCGCTGGACAATTAGCCACCCTTTAAATGGCCTTTTGTCTGCGTCAGTTCCCCTCGGTCGTGTCTCGCCTACTGAGAATCGCGCGTGCCAGTCCAACCCCTTCACCTTCTTAACTGCTCTTAAACTTTTCTTCCCCCTACCTTACCTTGGGTCTTTTCACATAGTCGGGGGATTATCTAGGTTCCCGCCGGTTTCTGTTCTCCGACCCTGTAATTTAGCGATCCTTGCCCCCTTTCGTCTCTGATACCATAAATCGGCTCCCCCCGATCCTCATTCCATAGACTGATGAAGCTAGCCCGTGCTGATCTCCCACTCCACTGACAATGTTGAACACGATATCCATTCGCCTCCTTAGGCGCCCAACGTTCCTTTTCTCTGCTTTCTTCGCCAACCCCTTTCCCTTTTATTCTCGGAGGCAAAGAATTGTGATCCCGATGACCGATACCCACACCGTAACTTCCCTTTTCTTACGCGTTTGCCACATTTCCTAAGTCCCAGTTCAACTAAGGGACTTTGCCCCCTTTGGTGATCTTTTATTTAAAATTGGAAGTTTTTTTCTTTTACTCCGTGCCGACCCCTTGCTACTTTTTAGTGCTTATCCCCCATTGGCTGCAATCCCCTTCAAGTTCTACGTAAAGTGGTCTGGCTCACCCTTCCTCTTTTGTCCCCGGATATACACTGTTTCTACTTGACTTAGAAATAGGAGCAGAGGTCCTCTACGTTTTTTTTTTTTTTTTTTTTTTCTTTTTTTTTTTTTTTTTTTTTTTTTTTTTTTTTTTCCTTTGTTGATCGCCTCTCTGCTAGCAGTCCTAGTTGACAATGTGGATATCGTTTTCCCCATTCGCAGGTCCTCACACCAGTTTACTGTTAACGTTCCTTTTACTCTATATGTAGAAAGCCGACTTTATAGTTTTGTACCGCCCTCTAGTCTCTCCCTTCCGGTCGGGAGTTCCTCAACAAGGGGAAAGCCGTCTCTTCTCTGTTTCAAGCTGGGAAGAATGTGGACTCTTGGGCCGAGTAGAGATGCCCTCTCTGCTATCCTTTTTGTGTTTTTCTCGGTCCCCCTTCGAGGTCTTTCTCTCTGAGTGGTGCCGACCCCTCCAGAGATATCGTGGGTGCCGTGCGAGCTACCAAGTCCCCGGTCCCGCCTTGCCATGCTTCGTTTTTTCCCAGGTTGGATCGTTCTCCATGTGATGTTCGTCGGTCGTCTTCTTTTTGAGATAAGCACCCGGCTTGAGCGGCTTCTGCTTTGCAGGGGACGGGTCGTTTGGCGCCGGTTATCACGTTGAGATCAGCGCTCGCTCCATACCGTTTCTCTGCTACAGACGGCTTTTCTGACAGCGTTTCGAGTCTTTACACCCAGGTTCCAGGCTCGGTTTTGCTTCGGGGCGGTGGGAAAACTTTTTCCCCTGTGTTTTTGGAGGTCTTTCGCCCGGTCAGCGACCCCGGAGCGACAGAACTCGGTCCGCGCCCTCCGAGAACCCTTTTTTCGTTGCAAAGTTTTGTGAGGAAAGGCCTCTGTCTTCCCCTCTGGCGGCTTGACGGTCGAGTCTAACCCTTTTGATTGGCACCCCTGATTGGGTCTGTCCTTATCTAACACACCCCCCCTGTAAAGAAATCCAGCGCCTCTTTTCCCTCGCCTATCCATGTTTCCTTATACTTCGATAAAACTCAGACGTGCTTAGGATTCCACAGTTTTTCCGTGAATCCAGTTCGATGGTTGGACGATTTTCGCCGTTCTCAACGTGATGCGCTCGCTCTTTGATATCGATTTAATTGGGTCGTCAAGGTGAACCGGATCTTGTCGTTTTTTTATCTTCATATTGCCGGTTTTTTTTCCCCCCTGTTGTATCCTCCGTGTTTGCTTTCTCTGTTTAACAACGTTGATGCCCCACAATTCTTTTTTTTTACTGAACATTTTTTGCGTGCTTAGAGTTTTGGTGGAGTCCGTTGCCTCACCTTTTCTGATATAAACTCACTGCTTTACTCTGGATCGCGTGAAAATGCCCTCTGTGAAACTTTTTTCCTAGCAGCTTTTGATTTTTCAACAAGGGAAAGAACCCGTTCTCGGCCCCGCCGACGGCCTTTTGATTACCCTCCCAGTCCCCTATTTCTGACGAGCACCTGGCGGCCCCTCTCTTGCCTTTCAAACCAACCTCTGTCATTGGGCTCAGCTTAAATAGGCGAAATCCGTCGCTTCTCCCTTCTCCTCCCCGCTGTTATTTTTCCCCCACCGCGAGTCCCGACAAAAGCCCTCCTCATTTTCTTTCCTTCCTTTTTTTTTGGCGTATTCTCATCGGTCCTCTGGACCATTTGGTAGAGCCGCTGCTCCGTTTCGCCGGTGCGTTTCTGCCGGCCTTTCCTGAAGTTTCGGAGTCTAGATATGACACTTCCCCGAACATATGTACTCGAGATCTTAGTGGACAGTGCACCGTTTGGTAGCGTACTAAGAGTGGAGAGGTCTCCGCCTGATGCTGTCTTTCCTTTTTGCAGCCTCTGCTGGTTTCCACGAGAGACGACCGTTCGGTGGTTGCTCTCTAGTTCTCTTCCCTTTCCAAGGCCATTACGGCTGGTTTTTCAACCTCGAGGAGAGTGAAGCCTTCTAGCTTTGGTCCGGGCCGAACTGTGTCTCCTTTCTTTTCGACGCCCCGGTCCTAGAGTCTTGATTCCCTCTTTCGCGCCTTCCTGTCCCCCTTTACCGGCGCATTTAGTCGATACGAGGTCTTTCAGACGGCGATATCTTTGCCTTTCTGCTCCTCCCCTTCACATTTCCTGTTCCCGATCCCCTTTTAATCAGAACCTGCCGTCGAGGAAAGTCACCCCCTGGACGGTTTTTTTTGCTTCGTGTTTAGGGCCTGCTCGCTGCTCCCCGACACTGGGTTTCTTCGCGGTTGTAAAGAGAGCTTCAGACCTTTGTTCTAGCTTGCCGAAACCCTCACTCACCCCCCATTGGACCCCCCCCTGTACCTCCCTTGAGTTTGGCCGGGAAGAGGGTTCGGTTTGTCGCTCTTCGGCCGGTTTTCTTTCCAACCAGGTCTTTCGAACAGGAAGCTATTGCCTTGCGCCTGCTTTCCCGACGCCTTCTTGCTCTTCTATCTTACTTATTTCGACGCCTATGAGTTCCGCGGCCTAGTGTTCCAATGTAAAGGTTGATACACCGCACGTAACTTTTTTTGATTCTTTTCCAAGAATCTAAGCCCTGTGAGCAGTGATTCCATGGTTTCGGGTTTTGAGTTTTACTTGCTTTTCAGTCCTTGACGGTTTTTTGTCAGGTACTTTTTTCATGGAGGATGATGGGGTTGGAGCCTCCCTCTTTTTATACCCTGACGGCACTAATTGCAACTTTCCCCCCCCCCCCCCCGCCTTTCCAGCGCTTTTTTTTTCCCCACTGGCCCCCTCTGGTGGTTCGATCGCCCCCTGACGTCTGCGGGCCGGTCCAGTCCCCTTTCTTTTTTTTTCGACTCGTCAAAGGCCACCGGGCTATAGTTAAACCCTGTGGATTTTGTTTTTTTTTCACAAAGGGGGGGACACGAATTTCCTTTCTGCTAACCGACACCAGAATTTCTGCGGTCTCCAGATTTGGAAGGACCAGGTTTGAGCGGACGACGCCTATACGTTTTCGTCCCTTGTGCGTACCCGTCGTACATAGTCGAACATCTTTCCAGTTTTTAGTCTATCCGGCCGGGACCCTGTTTCAAAGAAAGACCCTCCGATCTTCCTCCGCGCATCCTCTTCCCTACGCTAATCTACCACCTCCGCCCCGAGAGCTTTTCCCCCTACCCAGTACCCCCGTCGTTCCGTCTTCGCGTCTTTCGTCCATCCTGATTCCTGATGTGATATGAGATTGCCCGATAAGTCCCTGAAGCTATCTGTGTAGTCCCCGTTCCTTCCCTCATGATCCGGGCAGCGCCGTCCACTTCGACTTAAGAAGAAAGCACACGTTACTGCTCTCTTGCCTCCGGTCTTTCATCTTTCCGGTCTTCTTCTTTTTTCCCTTTTCCTTCTCCAGATGCCAACCCTGTACTAGTTTTTCTATCTTCTTTCCTCTCCCTTTGTTGTTTTTCTTCTCTTCTCAATTTGTGTGATGTTCGGGCACTTCTTCGGACCCGGTCCCACGATGCTACATTTCTTTTCTTTGTGTTTTTTGAAGATGAAATAACCGCTTGCCAGCTCGCGTATTTTTTGTCCCTTTTTCTTCACTATCGTTGGGGGGTGTGGGGGGTTTTGGGTTTTTTGGTTTTTTTGGGTGGGTGGGGGGGTTGGGGGTTGGGTCTCCCCGTCGACGGACCTGATCGGTCGACGGGCCTGTGGTTCTCGAGAGGAGATGTTCTCTTCCAACGTCGGTCAGATCACCTTCCTTTATCCGGTTGTTTTACTAGGCGAGGTGGCTGGAGTAGGTTTATCACCCAGCGGGTAGATGGAGTGCTTGGCGTCTCTGTACGATGGCCGGTCTGTTTCGCCATTTGTCGTTCTTTTTTTTTGAAAATTTTCTTCTAAGTTTACTTCACATTCTACTGAGTCGCCTTTTTTTCCTCTCACCAGACGTACACGCGTGTCCCTTTCAGTTTTTTCACAACTCTTTTCCCGCGGAAATCTGTAGAAGTACAGTTCCTGTTCGTGTACCCGATTTGTTTCTTCCCCCGGATTTAACCATATAAAGTGGAATGTCTTCCCGGATCTCCCCTTCCTTGGTACAGTTTCCGTCACTTTTCTTCTGGTACGCTTTGACCCATCCGCAGTGTTGAGAGATGGACTCTCTGTGTTGAAGAATATTTCCCGTTCTCGGCTTCCCGAGTCCGGACTCCTTTTGTCTGACACTCCGTCTATCCCTTCTCACACCCTTCCACGAGGCCCTGTGACCCCTCACCTTCCCCATAGACGACGCAGTAGCCGCCCCCTGTATAAAAGATGATGGTCTGGAGGCCTTCCCTACGTTCCCCTGAGTTGGTCTTGGGGCGTCCATTGACCTTGTCCCTCCGGTCGCGCGCGAACCTACACCCAGGTTGCTTAAATCTTCCCTACTCTTTCTTGCCAGTAGCTGGCAGCTCCGCGTACGTAAGCCTTTTTTTCTCTCCTTTTTCTTTTATCCTTGATCATTACGACATTCTCTCCCGTGGCCTGCCGATCCGAGGTTTTGAGGTACTTCCTTAGTGAGTTTTTCTTGAAAGATCAGGTCCGTTTGAAGCCGGCGCTTGGACTCCCGGCCCCTCCCTTTCTTTTTCCCTTTTGAGACCTCGCAGGGAATCTAGTCATTCAAGGCCATTGAGCCTTGTGCAGGGGGCAATTTGTTCGTTTTCGGTGCGGCTGCACTAATTATGGTTGACTACTATATGTACATAGTGCACCGTTATTCGTGCCGAGTCCGGTTCCGTGCCGGAGCTTCATTCGAAGGCTGGCCACATTACCTCTTTTTATCGACTGACCAGGCGTCCTTTTCCAGGTGGCCCGTCTTTTTCTGAACATTGCTCATCTCTTTTCTCATTTCTGACTGGCTTTCTTCAGGCCTCGACCAGTTCTTGACCTGGCCTGCCCTCGACGTGACCCCCCTTCACCCCCTCCTGTCCTTTGGTGCAGCTGGCGGTCGCCTTTCCCCTCCTGGCACTTTCGGAGGTCGGTTTTCACGCTCTTGAATTTCCCCCCCCCAGGCTCGTCGTCGTCCCTGCCCTCTTTTAAGCGCTCCCCCTTGACCGTCCTTTTCGGGTGGTCGGTCCCGATTTCGTCCGCGGTGTCATGATAGAGATAGAACTGTATGCGAAAGTTAGAACCGTCTCTCTGTTCCTCCCATGTCCTCTACCTCTTCGTTCTCCTTCCTCCCCCGAACTTTAAAGCTTCGGCGGTTTTTCCCTCTAATCGCGGGGTCATCAGCCGAGGTCTTAAGGTTAGTCCGCCCCGTTTTATGCAGAGAAAGGTACGTTTTTTTTCCAGGTTTAAAGATAGTCTTTTTCCTCCTTCTCTAGGTGCCTTGTAATGATGCGATACTAGTTTCCCCCCCTCACTTCGCCGACTCGAATCACCTTTGCTCTCCGATGTTCGGAGACCTCACGACTTCATCCTAGTGGAGGGTGTCGGTCTTTTTCTCTCTCCCGAGACCATTACGACGTACGTTTTCCATACCTCCTTTTTTGCTTCATTCATCGGTCGCCCCGCTTTGCTAGCTTCACACACATGGGAAAAATTAAATTGTTTTTTCTCCTGTTGTGTCCAACATCCGACTCCCCAAGGTGCCGGACCCTTCCCCATAGGGAGAATCCTGAGCTGACGCTATCTTTCGAACCCTCCCCGGGTCTGGGCCGCTCTATCTCCGTTTTTCGACAAGTTTTAGAGACTGTCAGAGTCCTCTTCCAGCCCTCTTGCTTTCTACCGTTCCTTCAAAATGTGGAACTCGGTATAGGAGAGGTTTACGCCCTTTAGATGGACAAACAATGAGAATAGGTCCTTTATCGCTCCTGTTCCCTTGGGCGATGGTTCGTGGGTACCAGATTCCATCCCCCTTCCAGTGATTGGGTGCACGCCCCTTTTTTTAACTCCTTGGAGAGATCCCGCCCATCTCCTCCTATTCCCTTTCCGCAACATTTTCCCTGTCTAGCCGGCGTCGCCTAGTGAGCAGACCATCGCTCTATCGCGCACGCCACCCCCGCCCGACCCTTTTTTTGGTACCCGCCCCCTTGCCCCCGCCCCGAGGGAATGACATTGTCACGTTTGGTCCCACTTTTTCTTTCTTTTTTTTTCCCGATTTGGTGTTGCTGCCTCCTTTAAAATTTCTGAGATTCCTTTTTCCTCATTCCCCCAGCCGGCCCAAGAGCTGTCCCATACCCTGAGAGAGTCCTCTGACTCCTTTTATCTCCCCCTACCCTACGACTATCTCTATACGTGATATGAAGGATTCACAGTTGTAACCTTCTTTGGTCTGCGCCAACTCGAGAGATGGTTCCTTCTTTTTGCCCGTTTTTGTAGAGCTGTACTGTTCCCACAAATTTCACCTTCCCCTCGTTCTTTCGACCTCCTTAAAATTTTTAACGTGCCTATACCCAGCTTTTTCTCTCCCCTTCTGGTGACCAGTTTGAGGTGACTCACCCTTCTAGAAATGTCCTTTTTTACTCAGGCGACGCCTGCTACTTCTGTCCTTGCTCATCCTACTTTCTGTAGTGAACGCCGGGTTGACTTTCTTCTCTCCCCGTTAGCTGGTTCAATCACCTCCCTCTGGACGGCGTTCGACACTTTTTACTAATCCAAGTTTTTTTTTTTTTTTTTTTTTTTTTTTTTTTCTTTTTAACCTTCACCCTAGCCCGAGATGGCGCGACTTTGATATTTGCAATCTTCCTTCGTGCCTCCACTCTTTTTTGTGATAAAGGGACGTTCGTCCGCTGTCTCGAGGCCGCCTAACGTAGCCCCCCTTTTGTCTTCTTGACGCCCCCTATGGAGGACTTTTGAACAGATGTACTCCCTTCCTTTCTCGTCGGCGTTTTGAGCGCGGCGGATCCAGTGGCTTTTGGGGGTACTCTATTCCCGGATTCCTTTGACTCTTGTTTTCCGGCCTTACCCTATCATTGCCCGACATTGGACGAACCTGCCCCCCCAGCCCCCCCCGCTCATGTTGACTGCCTCGCTGTAACCCGGACGTGGCCGTCCTCCTCTCTACCGGCTTCATCTTTATAAATGTCGAGGTCTTGGTCGTTTTGAGATCCTACGGTCTTTTTCCTGCTCGGCGGTTAGTCGCGAAAGGGTGACGGGAGGGTTTGCCCAGATTGGGGAAGATGAGTTAGCTCGGTCGATCAGCGCTTCGTGCTCCGCCTTTCTTCAGCACCCCCTCGATCTCGGAACCCTAGAGCACTTTTCTGCCGACGGTCACGTGCCTTAGGCCCTACGGTCTCGTTGAGGAGGGAGTGTTGACCCGAGGGATCCTTCGTGGTGGCCGGTCCTCCTCTTCTCCTAAACCCTGCCTTTTTTTTCGCCCCTCTTCTTTTCGTTGCCTGTTGTTCTTTTCGCTGGGCGGACGTCATGTTGCGACCCATCTTGCCCCCCCCTTCCTTCCCCCCTCTTCCTTTGTCTGACGACCCCCCCCACACCTTCCGCTTCCCTTTTCCTTGACTTCCCCCTCAAAGAGTCCTTTTGGTCGTTTCAAACTCGCCTCCCCTCGGTTCTGCGGATTTCCCCAGTTTTTTTCTCCCGGGGTCTCTCTGGTGGATTCTTCTCGTGCCGCTTTCCCCCCCTCTCTTCGGAGTCTTCCTGGCAGCGGAGATATAGAAGCCTCCCCTTCCTTTTTTCTCCGGACAACATTCCGCATTCGAACGGCTGATTGTCTCAACCCCAGTCCTGGGTTTCTGGTCTGCTGGTTTACCTGTGCCAAACATTTGCGGTGTCCCAGGGTGGTTTCCTTTCTATCTAATATGTGGTCCCTTACTTTATCCCTTAGAAACTCTTTCCTTTTTTCCCGACCACGCATAGAGCTTCCTTCGTCTCACACTGCCCTCTTTCACCTCCCCCTTCGTTCCAACACCGGCGTGCCGGTTTGACAACCCTTACAGCCCCCTGTGTTTTGCGCGACGGCTTGAGGTTTTCTCCCTTCCAGTTGTGACTATCCCCGAGATCCTCCGTACATGCCCCCTCTCTTCTCCTTCCCCCAGGTCATAGTGGAAGAGGGTTCGGCTCCCTGTTTTATTCGCCCCCCAGTGGCGGTCTTGCTTTTCTCGCGTCGCGCAACAAGACAGGACCCTTACTTTTTGTCGTTTCCTTTCTTGTCTTTACTTCCGTCCTTTTATCGAAGGTTTCGCGGCAGCTTCGAAGGGCGTTTCTCGACTGGCAGATGCTCTTGTCCCGATCATGGTACACCGCGGACGATCTGCGTACTCTGGACAGACCTAGTTCCTGCACTTTCTTTGTCCTCCCGCCTGTCTTTTTCTCCCTCCCCTATTGATTTGATGAGCAGCGGGTCCCCTGAGAACGACTTGACCAGGGCCGTTTTTGGCGATTTCGAGTGCTGCTCGAACTTCCCCTAAGGCGGCTGTTTTTATGTGTCCGACGTGATTCTCTTTGCCGCGTCCCGAGTTGTCGGGTCGCCTGGTCGACTTCCTAAGTTCTTCAGGATAAAGCAGTCTTCGTTGCGTTTTTCTTCCCTTATCTACCCCGACCAACTTCTAATTATCCTTCTCAGATGTGCCTTGACGCAGCCAGCTTTCCGCTTCCCCTCTCCCCCTGTTTTCCAGAGGCAGCATCCTCAATCAGCCAAGAACCCTTTTTTTCTTGAGCCCGTAAAATCCCACCTGCCCCTAGAGGCAACTGGAAGATGATGGAGTACTCGGCCTGCTGTCGCCTGGCTACCTGACCCGGACTCTTGGTTTTCTCCCTTCGCTCAGAGGGCGTTCCAACTCCCTTTCCTGTCCGTACTCCGAGGCGGATAGGCGGGCCTTCCTGGCGTTTGGTCGGTTTGGGATAGTGGAAGTGTCCCCCTACCAGCGTCTCCGTCACTTATTAAACTCACCTTCATCTTAGTCTCCTATATTTCACCGGTTTAGTGATGAATTCTATTCAGGGATGGCTCCGCACTGGTGAGTTCTGTTTGCGTAACTTCGACCAGGTAAAAGGGCGAACCACTCGCACCCTCACGGGTTCTTTCTTTTTTAGCGACTTTTTTCCTCTCCCCTGTGTGTTCGCAGGGGCGCTACGTGGGCTTTCCGGAGTTCATTGGTGTACGGTGCGGGTAGGTCTTTTAATTTTTTTTTGCGCAGGTGTTTTTCTCCTCACGTTCTCGCCAGACGCTGTGTTGCTTCCTCCCTCTTCTCCTACGAAGGCCACTAGGCTTCCACCCCCTTCAGGAAAGGCTATGCTTCCCCACAGTTCAACTTTTTTTGACTACGGCCCCGCCTGATGCGGCCGGCAACTTTCCCTTTTGTGTTTTCATTATAAGGTAGACTTCATCTATTTAAATCGGTTGGAAAGTTTCTCTCCACCCAAACACCCGAGGGTGACCTAAAAAGTAGGATCACCAGGTCCAGATTTTCTCCTTTTATTTTTGACGCACCCCTGGGATCCTACCTAGGCGGAAGTGTTTCGTCTTTGGATTTGAAGTAAAATCTTACTCCCTTCTTTGGAGTCCAGTCCGGTTATTTGGTCTCTCCTCGCCTTTTAAGATCTGATCCTACAGACTGCCCTCCTTTGCGCAGCCAACTCCCTTTCCACCCCCGGATGGTGGCTTTCACCCCAAGTTACAGAAAAACGTCGTCCTTCCCTTCTCTTCGTATGAACGTCCAGGATCCCCTCGTTTCTATGAACGTTGATCCTTTCAGAAGATAGACTTTCTTTCCTATAACCTTAGTTTTTTTAGACCCCTGATCCAGTGCCTTTTTTTCTCCGTCTTAAGTGTTTTTTTTTCCCACCCGAGAGGATTGCGCATTTCCTCTTCCGGTCGGCTTCGGGATCATTTGTTTTCCCCTCTCTCCGATTTTCCGAAATAACACCGAACACTAATCGAATCTATCTTTCTTTCTTCTTCCCCTCTTCCTGATCGCGTATTCTGTTTTTTGGCTTCGTCCTGCCCTGATTTTTTTCGCGTGAAGATGAATCCGTTGTTGCATATGCTTCCGTGTGGACCTTGCTCCCTTTCCTCAGGCAACTGTCCCTCTTCTTGGTCGACGCAGTTACTTTTCGACGCCGTTCTTCTTTCTGATGGCACTGTCGGGCAGTCTCCCCCCCCCCCGGTATCTAGGGAGTTAGGAATCCTGACTTTTTTACGTTTGTCTGGACGTCGGGGTTCCCCCCCTCGATTTATTGAGTGGGCGATTTTAGATGGCTTGCCGGTTGCGTTTTTCAGTCGTTCGGACCACCGGTGTCGGGAGGTCGTTTTCCTTTTCTCCGATGTACGTTTGCGGTTCTCTCACCCTACCCCTAACACTTTTTCTCTGGTCGTCTGTCTTCCTTTTCCTTCCCTTTTTCTCGGAAATCGGGTAATTAACAGTTCAGTTGTGTCACGCCATGGTGGTTTTCATTTACCAGGTCTTTTTTCCCGTCTCCCGTTCTGTCGTAAAGGCTCAGTGGGACATTAATTGAAAGTGCTCTTTGTTCGTCTGTCTGACCACCCATAGTCCCTCCCTTTGACTGAATCGATTCTGGATTTGAACTAAGTGGGGCCTTCGTTCGGCTTTTGGTATTAAGCCCCCAAATCCCTCTGTGCGCGAAGTCCTTCTTCGTTCTTTGAAAACCCTTCCCCCGTCTCCTTTACCCGCACCCGTCCACATTCGCCGCTCCTCCTCCATTCACGTATCCTTGAATTGTAGTTCCTTTTCTACATTCCATTGAGTTTTTTGGCTGGGGGCGCACCTTGATTGCTCTTCCTTCTTCTGCGCGCTCACTCCGAGCTTGCTCCCTTCAGAATTTTGCCCGACGGCGCTGGTCCAGAGCTGGCGCAGCTCTTCCGTCGATTCACAATCAGGCGGCCTTTGTCGTTTGGCCCCTGACAAAAGTCGTCACACTTCTTTCTGTATGGTTTCCCGAGTCTCTCGTCTATACCGCGGTGCGCATTCGTTTTTCTTCCATGCCTCCATTGTATATGAGCCGGCGTTCCGCCAAAATCCTAGTAGGGTCGGTGAGCCAGGCGATTGCTTGCCCTTCCGTCCCCCCTTAGGCCGCCGCGGCCCGGTTTTGCTTTCTTTTCCCATTTGGCTTTTGATAGGGGACCCTTGCTTACTGTCCCGTCCCTCCTTTTTTCTCAGGTTTTCAAGGAGCGCTGCCGGCTGTATCTCTATTCGAAAATTGGCAGTGTCAGTTTTTGATTTTAATTACGGTCTTTGCCTCCGAATTTTTCTACCTTTTTTTCGAAAGGGTATCGAGAGCGGCCTTCGCCCCTTTCCCCTGGGGGACCGGAACAGTCTCGGCCTTCGGAAAACGAATTTTCGTTTTCCTAAGATTCTTTGGTGCATCTGCGTCCCTCTACTTCGATCTACCCACCGCTGGTCCAGTTCTGTATTTTCTTTTGTTCTGCAGGGCCTCCTGCTCTTAGGTCCCGCGCCCTTCTTTAGGCCGGCCGAACTTTGTTTCCCTCTGGTCCGTGTTTTATAGGCGTAAGATCTTCAAGCCTTGTACATGCTCGCGTCCCTCCGGTGCTGTTTTCGCGGAACGACCGGCGTGTCCCGTTGCGCTGGCCGTTTATTTGGACCTCGGTAGAAGAAGCTACCTCCCTCTTCCGTGTCGTCGGGAGGGTGGCCGCTCTGTCCTTTTTCCAATACTAAGGTGTTGAGTGTTAGCGCGCCTTCCAAAGGTTTTTGATTTCATCTCTCTTCTCTCTTCTTTTCGCCGAAGTGTTAATGTTTGCTCGGGGATAGTCAATTCCGATAGGCTGTTCGTTTCCCTCCAAAGCCGTCGTCTCCGCCCCTAGCCTTTCGTGGTACCGTTGACCTCTTCTCGTCTTTTTCTAAGGTATGGGTTCACCCGCGGTGTTTCTCGCGCCCACTAGGATTCTGTTTGTTTCCCTTTCCGCCCGTTTCTCCTTACGTCCCCTATTTTCCTCCCCGATCATGACGATCTCCCCCCTTTACAAATTCCCATTTTTTGGTCATCCGTTGTTCTTTCCCAGTTGCGACCTCCCCCCCTTTTATCACCTGGGTGACACCCTTTCCAGTCTTGCGGAAGACCCGTCGTGCTGCCGTCCTTTTCCGGTCGATGTCCCCTTGCTGTCTGAGATCGCCGTTTGAGCTGACCTCTCTTTTGCATTAAATCCCTTTTTGCGTCCACCTCTTCATATTTTTGCGAGAAGTTACAGCCGGTCCCACAAAGTGGGGAGATCTCCTTCACTCGGTTTAGAGAGGTGCCTTGCTCCTTGTCCCCCATGGTAAGAGGCTCTGACCGCTTTTGCCGTGCGTTTTGGTTGGTCGCAATGGAAATCCACATCTATTTTTCCCAAGGCCAGGGTTGCCTCCTTTTGTAATGTTACAACGTAGAAGATTTCCTTCCTCAAACCGGTGCTTCCGAGGTTCTCGGCGGCCCGGCGTTGCCTCGGTATCTCTGTCCTTCAGGAAAGCACTTTTCCCCTCCACCCCCAACCTTCCACTTATTTCTTTTTCCCCCTAACGCCTTCCAATGACGCGTCTTTCATTTGACTGGGTTCCCGTCCACCTCGTTGCTTTGTCAGATCGAGGTTCCTTTTTTTTTTTTTCTCTGACCGGTCCCTTTCCTCTTCCCGACTCTCCTTTAGCGCATACAACTCCCCAGTTTCGCGCCGCCGTTCCCCTTCTCCTCTCTTTTCACGACAGAAGCCTTCAAACTTTTGAAAAATCAGACCCATCATTTCCATGTCGACGATTACTTCCTGTGTCCGATCGTCATGCGGCACTTTGTTTTTCTCGCCCACTTCTTCTCTTCGTTTTTTTTTTCCGGATGGAGTAGAGTCTCTTTTCAGAGACCCCCCCACACCCTTAAAGGACTCAGAGTTCCCCTTCCCTGTCCCGCAAAGCTCCGGTAAGGGCTTTAATTTTGACCCGCTCTTGACCAGCTGGGTGATCCACAGTCCGGAGTACCTCTTTCTATAAGTAGCCCCTTCTACTTCGGGCAGGATCTTCATTCTTCTTTTGCGAAAGTTAGATTTACTTGGTGCAGTTGGCTCCTACGGCCTCCTTCCCTGAACATATCACTTAATTTAGGAACGGAGGCTATACTACTCCTTTTTCTAAGGGTTTTTTTGAGATTCTTAGAACTCGTCCCTTCTTTTACCACTTTTCTTAGGTCTTATATCATTATGCGCGACCTGCACCCCGTTGACGTCCTTTTAAAAGTGATGACATAGAAGATTGTCCTCTTTTCTTAGCGGTTTCAGCTTCCCCTTATCAGCCTTAGTTTGCCGTGATACCCCATTATGGTAAGAGCTTTCTAACCGCCCTCGACGCTTTTTGAAGTGCTGTTTCTCGGGATTTTGTTTCGGTCGCGATGACACTCGATGTCCTCTTTTTTTTTAGGTAGGTCTTCTTCGCTCGGGACGCATGGGTTTAACAGTCTCGTCTTTGTTCGGCCGGCTCCTTTGAACAATTAACGGGGTTGCAGATCGACGGTTTCCGGATGTCTCATGCGATCTTTCTCTGGTTTGCTTGAGAATTTTTCTTCGTCAGATTGCTTTTGAGATAGAGCTTTGAATTGATTTTTCAGCCGTGTTGGCCTCTTTTTTGATAGAGAAGAAGCGCTTCGTCCCTTTTGACGGCCTGAAGCACCTTCTTCAATCCTAAGTCTCTCTATTAGGTTGCCGAACCAGGTACACTTTTTCCTAGGCGTAGGTTTTATTTTTGGGTGCCCCCTTTTCTCCCTGCTGGGTGGTTTTGGTCCTCTCTTCTTGAGATAGGCGCTCCGCAATTCGCAGAAGAAGAAGATTTGAACCGGAGAGGGCAACTTGTGTTGATTGGATTTTAGGTCCTTTCATGAGGGTTCCTTCATTGCGCCAGCGTTGACCCTGTCCTTTTCCCCCCGAAGTGTCATTGCTCAAAAACCAAAGACCTTGACAAGGGACATCTTCCCCCGACTAATTTTCTGGTGGGAATGCAGAGGCGCCCCTCCGCTCGCTCGCATGTGCTTATAGCCACAGCGTCGGGTTAAGGGGCTTCCGCGCGTGACTCGTCTCTTCGTCTTTCCGTTTTTTTTTTCCTCGGGATCTAGAGGACATTTATTGTCGTTTCGTTGACCTTTATCGTCATCTCGTTCTTTCTTCTTTTTTGCCGTGGTGAACCCCATTTTCTTCAGCCGTGGGTTGCGGGTCTTTGGTGCACCCCCTTTTGTCAAAAAATGACGGTTTTGTGCCCAGGTGGGGCGGTCCTATTTTTCCCTCCCCCTCGCGTGTTGCTCCCTTCCCCCGTAAGGGAGTATGGGATTTGCTTTCCGACGGAGGAGTTCTTTTTTGGCGCCCCAAGTTTCTGTTTCCACCCCCAATTAGGCAACCTAGCTTCTGACCACACCCCCTTTCCCTCACCAGGATTGATTCGCCCTTTCACGTTGATTTGAGGGCCCCCTCACTTTATCGAGTGACGTATCCTCGATAAGATCTTTTCCACTCTCGGGCTCAATGACCACACTCTTTTCCGGTGTACCCACGGCGATTCAGACCGTTGCCCTCGGCGCATCCTGCCTCACCGAGAATTCTTTACTCAAGTTTGACGTCCACCCCTGCCGACGACCGTACGGCGGGTCTTTGTCCTTTCTTTTCTCTCTTCGACCGGATGGTCTTGCTTGGACATGGTCTAGGATTTTTTCTTTTAGTCTTGCGCTAATGGCAGCAACCCGTCTCGGCGTCTGATCATGTTCCGCGGACGACTCTCTTCGCCTTCAACCTGGATGCCCCGTTAGGGTATAGGAGAATGTTCATTTTCGGCTAGTTTCGTTTCCTGGCAGACTCTTTGGGACGATATACATGGCTAAGTTTGGGGCGATCGGTAGCTTCTCCTCTCTGCACCGCAAGGACCCGCTTTTTTTTTTTTCCCAGAAGGGACGGATTTAGAGTTTTAAGGGAAACACCAATGTGTAGTGCTCCAGAATTTCCTTTCCCACTCCGAGTAGGAGGGCCTTTTGCTGCCTTCTCGGGCCACTTCCCCTTCCTTTGTCGTATTCCTCCTTTGAGGTGAACGGACAGCGGTATTGGAACGCCGTTATCGCCACGTACCATTTCAATGCTTCTCGAATCAACGACCAATTACCTTGTCTTTCCCGTTTCCCCAAGAATGGCCCTTCCCCTCTTTACCAAAGGAATGATGGCCTTTGTTTTTGTATATTCTCCTGCTGTCCCCTACCCGTAATCTTTTCTTCTTTTTCTTTCTCACGCTTCTTTCTCCCGGCGCTGGAGAAGGGCCTCCCTGCACTCCCGTACTGTACTCCCGCTTTCCTTCTTTAGATGGCGGTGCCGTCTTGGAGGGCTAACCTACACCAGTCGTTCTGATGGCCCGCCCTCGACTGTCCGCATTTCTTAAGACGACTTCTCCGCTTCTTTTCTTTTCTGTGGCGCATCGTTTCTGTTCGGTCTGCTCCTCCCCCCTTATCCTCCAAGTCGAACCCCAAGAGTAACTGCAATTAGGTCTGTCGCAGGCTAACTTCCGCGTTTTGGAGCAGTGTGCGTAAGGGGTTAGTCCCTTCTTTCGGATTTTTTTCCCCTTTTGAGTTTTCATGACGTGAGAAGGGCTTCGCTTTTTTTCGTGACAGTCTCCTCAGCCCCCCAGTCGTTTGTGCGTCCTACTCGTTCCTTTTCTGGTCATAACAGGCACCATCTCCGGCGTATTGTCAATGCGGAAACATCTTTGTTGTTTCGATAAGGACCACGAAGGCGGCCCCTTACTTCCGTCGTTTGGTGGCGCTGTACGGGACTTTTTGGCACCGGATGTTCTTCTTTTTGCCCTTTGGCGCCCCCACCTCGGTTCTTTCCTCAATGAACAAAGTCGATCCCTCCTTTCCAGATTGTTTCAGGGTCTCGAAACGCCTTCTCAGGTTTTCGGTTTTTTTCGTTTTCCGCTAATATTGGAGATCATTCCTTCCTATCCTCCGAGCCCTTTGTTTTCAGCGATGATCCCTTTACCGACCTCTGTCGAGCGCAGCTCCCCCTTGCCCGCGCTTTGGTTAACAGAAGTACCGTCTGCGGATTAGAGTCGTATCACGCCCCTTCTGTTGATTATTCCTGGTTTTATCCCTGCACTCACCTTTTCTTCTTGTTCGACCAATTTTGTAGACAATGATCAGGGCCGCTCCTTTTTGCCTTCGACGTGCGCAGCCCTTTCCCCCTTTACGCGAGCCTTTCCCCCCCCCGCCGTATAATACGGTCAGTTAGGGGCTAATAGTTCCTGACTCCTATGCCCGCTTCCCCAACCGTCCCTCTCTATTTTCCTCTATTTTTTTTTTCTGACTGGAGAGGTTGCTTCCTCGGTTCTTCCCGATCTCCACGTCCTCCGCCGTTCCTCTTCCATGATGTGAACCGCTGGTTTACGTAGACGTGAGACCCCTCGCGCTTCTCGGCGAGGACCTGTGGTTGACTCCGATTCGAGTATTTTCTTTTTGCACCTTCTGGAGCACTCATCTCGATCTTCGTTCGTCACGACGCGAAGCCTTCGACGTTTTGGCTTAGCTGGTAGAGCGCCTGTGGGAGCTGGAGGTGGGCTCGGTTCGCTTTTTTTTTGGAGCTTCGGCCCGTTTCGGAATCACGCCGTTAGCTGTTCTGGCTGGTCTTCTCGTCTGCGGGACTCAACTCCTGAGCTGCCTTTTTTGCGCTCACCCGTGGATTTTGACCCCCCCCTATCGGCGAAGGTCTCTTCTAAATCTTTATTTAATCTTCGTTCGCCCTGACAGTCATTTCGTCTTCTGTTGTTTCGCGCACTCCCTTTTTCTTCAACGCGATCCGGGGCCTGTTTACCCTTATCGCCCCCCATTTGGTTCCTTCACGTTCATCTTCGGGGGTCCGGTATGTCTCCCAACCCCCCCCTCTTTTTCTCCCTTGTACGCGCTGAGTGGGGGTTTTTGGGGGGTGGTTGTTTTTTGTCGTTTTTGTTTTGTTTTTGTGGTGGTTTGGGGGGGTTTGGGTTTTTGTGGGTCTTTTTGGGGGTTTTTTTTGTTTGGCTGTTTTTTTCCCTCTCCGTAGTTGCCGTCTTAGGTTCTACTCTTTCTTCTAACAACTGGCGAGTAGTAAGCCCTGGCCCTGGCATCCTCGCCACACCCTCTCCCTTTTTTGACTCAACGATCCCCTTTTTTTCCTGACAGCCCTGGTCTTGCCCCTCTTCCGGTCTTTTCTCCTTCCGCTAGACGTACCCTTTTTTGTTTCTCTTGGATTCTCTGACTCCGGCAGGTAGCGACGGCCCATCAAAGATGCGGCTCCATTTTACAGACTTAGATCACTGACAGGGTGTTGGTCAGAGCTGGTTCGTCCGGCCGCGAGGGCTTCCATCTTTCTTTTCTCTTTTTCTGTCTCGCCCGAGACACGAGCTTACACTGCCTTGAAGGGTCCGGCCCCGCCCTTCCTTCTCTTAACGTCTGGGCGTTAGTTTCTACAGGTTCTTTTCTCGTCTCCTCCCTCGAAGGGGACCTGGCTCTCTTTTTAATAGACAGACTCTGCTTAGCAGGATTCGCGCTGGTTGAAGGGTAGGTACTGGGTGGGCGAGATCCTGATTCTTTTTTTTTTTTTTTCTTTTTCTTTTTCTTTTTTTTTTTTTTTCCCCTTTTTTTTTTTTTTTTTTGGCTGAATGTATGCGCTGTACATAGTCCCTTTTTGTGAGCAGGACGGGCCTGGCTCTGATCGTGAGGGACGGTAAAATCGACCGAAAAGGCGCCGGGTCCACTGGTGCGAGAAGGCGTATGACCCTTTGGCACCTTAGGGCATTTCCTTTTTGCGAGAAGTCTGTCCCCAAGTTAGGACGACAGCGACGGCGGCCTCTACCTGAGGATGTGACCATCGCTTCCTTGCAGGAGGCATGCTTGCGGCGCAGCTGACTCTCTTCCCACCCTGGCCTTAGTACAGGTCGGTCTCGTTGGCACAGTTCGATGTTTAGTTCCAATCAGTAGTCTTCTCAAAGCCTTTCTTTAGTGGACGCCGACCGGTGCTCTCTTTCTTTATAGCGTATCGTAGTCTCCCGTGTAAATGAACTACGTCCATATTCTTTGTCAAGTCGTTTTTCACACGACTTTTATTCAGGAGTTGGGGGAGCCCTTCCTTACCCGGTCGAATGACCCCTCCCTTTTTCCCTCCCAGTTCCGGTCGTCGTTTGCGGTGTGGTACTCGCCGCGCGGGGCGTGATCCATCACGCGAGGTTTGGTAGCCGATCTTCCTTGTGACCTCTTACCGCGTGGCATTTTTTCTCCGATTGACTGTCTGCTAGTGATAGTCAACTCGCCTATTCTGGCCTTTGTTTCCCAAGCCGTCGTCGCAGCCCTCATTTTTTTCTTGCTTTGAGAACTGCTCCTCGGCTAGGTGGCCGAAGGGCGGGTTGCCTTCCTTTTTTGGTAGCTTCGCGTAAGGGTTCCCTCCTGCCGCCCAGTCTTGCCCGTGAGGTCCCCCCCCGCCGGCGACCCTCCAGCAGGTCCTCAGCTGTGTGTCATCTTTCTTTTCCACCGACAGACAACCGGCATGAATGGGTGACCCCTGGCCTCGGTCCTAATTTCTTAGTATTTTCCTTTACCCGCACGGGTCTGTTTCCCCGAGATCATTTTCTTCTCTTCGGAAGAGGTTGAGCCCCTCTCAATTCTTTGTCCGAGGGTAACCCTGTTTTTGACGGAAAACACTTGTTGAGATCCCCAAAAGGTCTCGAAGCTTGGAGGTTACGATTTCCCTTACTTGATCATAGATGCTCTTTGGTATCTCCTTGGCATTTTTCTGTGGTGGTGTTAGCTTACACCCTCACCAAGTATTTGGGCCCATGCCCTGGTGTCGCATGGAGAATTCCCCGACTTTTCCCCTCCTTCTCCCCGTGTCCAGTTCCTCCCCCGGTGACCTGGAAGAGCGGCTTCCCCGAGGTCGTTCGCTCCTGTGAAGGGCCGATTCCCCCTCCCACCCCAATTTGCCTCTCTCAGTATTGTCCCCGCCCGCCGTCCTCTTCTTTGACTTCAGGATTAAACGAGCTGGTTCGAGATGATTTACGCTTTCGCTTCGACCTGTTGAGCGGAGCTTTCTTCCGTCTGCCCAGTCGGAAAAACGGCTTCCCCGAGCCGCCCGTCCTTTTCTCTCTCACCGCTCTTAGCGCCGCTGATATAAAGACCACCTCACATCTAGACTGGTACTTTTTCTGCCTCCCCTGGGTCGATGTCGGCCCCCCTTCCTGTTCCGCTCGCTCCCTTCTCCCATAGATGGGTGAGTATTCGGAACGCTCTCTCGTTAGCTTTTTTCCTCTTACCACCCTCCGTGCCTCGCTTTTAATCGCGAGAGCGTCTCCATTCTCTGCGCGGCTTTTCCCCCCCTCCTGATCTGGCTATCTGGTTTTTTTGAGCAAAAGGCTAAAGGCGGGATTCTTCGACACCGGATTCTTCGGTTTCGCCGTATCGTTCTGGCAGACCCCGTTTCCTCCGTCACGCGTGCCAGTTCGTTCTCCTCTGCGTTACGTCTTACATGGGACAAAGAGGACGGTTCGTCGCCACTCTCTGGTTCTCCTCCTCTTTTTCCTTTTTTTTCCCTTTCCTTTTTTTCCGGACTCTATGATTGGCCGAGCTTTTTTTTCCCCTCCTATGGACATACTTGACCGGCGTCGCTTTCTTGCATACCTCCCAGCGTGACGTGCTTTGTGTTGCTGTCATCTGTACGGTTGACTCTCAGTAGTTTTTTCGCCGTTTTATTTGAGAACCTACCTGGTCGGGCCGTTGATCACCCCCTTGGTCCATCGCTCTAGTCGGGTTTCCAAGTGCGTATTTCGCGTTCCGCGGTCGCGATGAACCTATATTCCTTCTTTGTTGTCTGTTGACTCGAACGTCTGCGGGCCGCAGGGCACGCCCATTTTGAGGGGGCTTTCCGCGAGCTAACCACCTCAGGCTTCCGTCATGAGATACTTTTCCGGATCGTCTCCCATGTCTTGATTTTCTTTCGTTGGTTCGCCGAGATAAGCGGCCGTCGAAGCTGCTTTTCGTTCTTAAACTGGTTTTTTTCTTGCTCGTGCATCCTCTTTTTTTTTGAGTTGCGAAGTTTTTTTCCCAGTTCTCCGGGTCGAGTTCCCCTTGTCCGGTCGATTCCTCTCCACGTCGCCCATGAGTAGTTTTGAACCAGTTCCGTGCGGCACTGCGATGGTGCCGGAGTTCGTTTTTTTTTTTCCAACAGGTGAGAGACGGTGCTTTGTTTTCTGGCCCCTTTCTTTCCCCGTTAGCTTTTCCCCACGCCCGCGGGCCCCTGCCCCCTTCCCTCGAAAGTGCGGGGACGTGTGAAACATTGCTCTGGCCTCATGATGGTTCCTTTTTTGCATTGGCCCAGGCGTTGCCCCCTTTCCCCCGTTTCTTTTAACCCCTTATGAGGTTGACTGTACTTCCTCTCAAACACACACCGTCCTTCGTGGCATACTCAAGAGCTATCTCCTCTTTTTCTTGACATTACACAGGGTGCGAACCTCGGCTCTCATCCCTCGGTGTGGTTCTCGTTAGGAGTCAATTGTGGACCTTTACCCCCTCTTTCCTGCTTTGTTTCCCAAGGCTCTCGGCGACTCTTCTGTTTTTCTTTTCTGGAAAAGCCCGACCTTCCGGGTTCGACCGGGTTCCGTATAGTCAGCCCTCCCTTATCCCGGTTTGAACGTTTTTCCCCTCTCTTCTGTCTCGTGTGCTGCTGTTTGCCCCACTTCTGCCACAGGCTTGGGCAGTGGTGGCGTTCCTCCCGCAATGAGTGGTGGCGTATCGGACGCTTTTTAGGGATTTTTTCCACTTTCGGGCGACCTACTTTCTTCCTTCGGAGGCTTTCTTTTTTATCCCCCGGGGGGGGGGGGGTTTGTTCCCGTTACTTTTTCTTCGGTGAAAATGGCTTTTCCCTGATGTTCCCCCTCCCATGGCCGCAGTTGAGGATTCCCCGCCGCCTTCTTCTGTGTCGGTTTTAACCGTCCTCTCGTTCTTTCTTTTTTATCACCGAGCCCGCGGGGCATGTCCCCCCTCTAGTTTTTAAGCCTACTCCCGGGATGCTCCTTTCAATACATCTCTTGAGAGGATCTTCTCCTGACACCCTCGGTGATGGAAAATTCCCTCTCGTTTGCGCGGACCCCCCTCCTACCCTATAAGTGGAGGTCAAGTGCGTCTTACTCGAGAGGTCAGGCAAACTGGTGGGCTTCGCGCCGTTATAATTGCTTGCGTATTAGCAGGTCCCCGTCGAGGAGCTTCTCCTTTCACCGTCTTCTCAATCGAAGACTTCACTTAAGCTGTTACTTGAAACAGGGTCGGGGCCCCCTCCTTTGAGAGTTCCGCCTTCCCTTCTGGACGAGCTTCCCCCCTAGAGACATGGACGGGCCGGTGGTCCTTCCCTAGTCGATTCTTCTTCCACGCGTCGGAATTGTTCCAAACGACCGAGGAGTAGAGGCCGTGTCTTTGATGGGGCTCCTTTCGCCGGTGCTAGAAACAGCCTGTTTTCATGCTTACTCGAGTCGTTTGAGTTCCCTTCCTCCCTATTCTGGAATTTTCTTTCGGATGTCGAGTAGATCGTCTTTCCTGACCTCCGGCGACTCCGTCTCCTGGACCGGCCCTTTTCCGATTACAGATCCAAGTTTCATCCATCCCCTGTTCTCCCCTCCAGGAACGACGAACAATCGCGGCCGGGGCAGGTGTGGCTCGTTTTTTTCTTCGCTTCCCTGCCTTCCGGGTCCGCCCAGTCCCCCTCTTCTTTTGACCCCCCGCTTACGGTTCCTTTTGACCTTTCGATCTTTTCGAAACGAAATTCCCGTCGTTCTCCCTCTCTCCTTAGGCGGTGGCTGGGCTGTTTTGTTCTCAATTAGTGGACCTTTCCACCCGAGGAACATGCCCATCGGTTGATGTTTACTCGGCGCCGCTTTCTCCTTCAACTTGTTTCACCTCTTGTTTTTCTTAGATATTTCAGTATGGCGCCCTTTTCTTTCGCAGAGGCGCTCCATGATGATCTTTTTTTTTACTAGCCCCCACTCCCTCAACTCCTTTCTCTTTCTTTCTCTGTAAGGCCAGTTCCGCTTCGTGCTCCTGTGAGGAGACGTTTTGGTCTTTCCTTCTGACGGAGATGTGGAGGTGCGGCGTTTCTCGTTCCGTGTGTTCGCAGGACTGGCTTCCTGCGTTTTTCCGTCTTGCCAGCCTTCAGTTTTGCGGCCTAGGTAGCCTACGTTGCCCTACGGCGGATACCGCCGAGGACATCCGCTTTTGGACGGGGAACGATTGTTTCGACATACCCTTTCCCGAAAGTTACGGAACGTCACATCTTGGGGTCTCTTCCCCCCCCCCCGGTTACGGAATGGATCGTTTGCGTTAAATAGAGTTGAAAGGTTTGCCACCCTTGTGTTTTTGACCCGAACTGATTTTCGTCTAAAAGCTCTTTTTACTCTCTTTTGCCACGGGCTAGCCCCGTACGCCTTGAGAAGTGTTTCGTCAGGTGCTCCGTCCCGCTTCCCCCTCTTACTCCATTCTCAAATGGACCTGCGCGATTAGGGTGGTAAGCATTTAACTGCTCTTTTCTCCCTCGAACGACCCGTCCATCTGTCTGATCGCGATTAACCGCTCCCCCTGGGCGCTTTTTCCTAACCCCCGGACGCGTAGCCGGGCTTAGAGTCGTTCTGAAGCCGGATACCTCCCTTTGTCTCTAATCCGTTTATCAGCACGCAACTCGCCTCGTTCTCGACCAGTCTCGTCCCTTTTCCCATGATCCGGGTTCTTCCCTGGTTTCAGCCCCTTCTCTTGCCTCCTGGTCCAAGTTAGCGAGCTTAAGACGGTGTAATCTTCAGGCAGGTTTCTCCTTTTGTTTCTAACTATATCGAGCCGATTCCGCAATCCCTCCTTCTCTTCTCTTTTCCTCCTACCTAAGTTTTTCTTTTTTTTTAGTTCTCTGAGTACTTCCCGGGTGATGGCGGCATCGGATTCTCCTGTCCTCTTTCTCCTCTAAGTCCTGATGTCTTTTTGAGCCTTGGACGGGTGCGGCTCTGGCCTTCTCCCTCGCCTTCCTGAATGGGCGGACTTTTGCACCTCAGTGGTTTGGAAGATTTCGCTCTTGTTAGGTCAACTTTTCTTTTCGATCCCCTTTCGGTTCACGTTCTTTCGCTCTCTCTTTACGAGGGTGGCTCGTCTTTTTCTCAACGCGCATGGGGCGCTGGCGTGTTCTTTCCCTGCGGAGATTGTTTGTACGGGAGGCGCTCATTCATGTTTTTTTTAGTTCTCGGTTCTCGTACGGACGGCTGGACCTCCCCGATTCTCCTCTTATGGACTTTGAGTGCTTCCAGTATGAAAAACCACTTCTCGGCTCGTCAGCTCCGGGTCCGTCCAAATTTTGCGTACGCGGAATCTGTCGTTAGTTCCCCTCATTTTTTCTTGTCCCGTGTTTTTTTTCCCTGCATTAACGCGATATTCCCCTTTGCTTTCCCGGACTCTTCCCCACATTGGACATTTCCTTCCACGCATATCGGGTCCGTTGTCGACCCCCCCTGGTCGTGTAGAGTTCGAAGGATACGCGTGGTTTCCCTCCGACCGTAGCCGTCGTCGGCTACCTCCCCTTCTCCCACCCTTCAGGTGGCGCGACTTGCGGCCTCCCCCCAGTCTCGTACCCCTTCAGTTGGCAAGCCCCTTTCCCCCCCCCGTCCCCCGTCCGCCTCCTGATTCTCTCCCTGCAACGCTTTGGCTTCTTTTCCGCTCTCCCTGGACCCGTGAGTTTCTTGATTTGGTCTACCTGAGGATGTGGCTCAGTCTTTAAATCACAGCATGCGTCCTCCCTTGAATCTAGTAGCACCGAAGGCGTGGTCCCTGAGCTGTCTCTCTTCTTGTAGGGCTCCCTTCATTTCGATCGCCTTGTTTTCTTTTCCGGCCAGAATTACCTTTCCTTTCTAGGGCCCGGCGTATTTCCTCTTTTTTTCTCTCATTGCTGTTTTTCGGCAGGCTTCAGGTTTGCTTTAGATTCTCCTCTCCTCGTACGGTCGGTGAGCCCTGCTGATCTGGATAGTTTGGAAAGCGAGGCCAGCTTTTTACGTTGCCGCGCTGGTGCAGGGACAGTGTTTGGTCCTCTCCAACTTTTTTAGGGAGCTCCTGAGGAATATGTATTTTTTTCCCATTGGTCGTGGATTCTAGGACTTCTTCTTTTATCGCTGTTTTCGGGTCCCCACCCAATCGACCTCTAGGGTTTTTTGTACCTTCAGGACGCCCGGCGACCCGGGCCTCCTACTCGTCTGTTCTCCCTGTCGAATTGGAGTTTCTTTTGCTGGCAGCCTTTCGTTCCGTTTTACCGATAGGGTTTTCCCCTTCGACTTTCCTCGTCGTTGACCATTTACCTGCCTTCTCTGGGTTTTCTTTTTTTTTCCTTGGTTCTTGACTTATAGACCACCTTCTTTCCCAGGTCCCTTTTGTGTCCCATCTTTCGGGCCATACCTATTTCTTATAGACATGCTGGATGGACTTCCCTTTGTCTTGAGGTCGTTTGATTTACGCTATTTTTCCGGTTTCTGCTTCCCTGCCTCCGTTATTTTTTTTTTCACCTGTTTTCCCGAAAAGCGTCGCCGTGCGTGGGTCCCTGATGTCATACTCGGTAGATACACTCCTCGACCAGCGGACTGGTCGGTCCGGTTCGGGTGGCACGCCCTCTCGGCTGGTCCGCTCAGGGTGCGTATTCCCAGCCGCCTCGTCACGGTTCATTTGAGTTTTTTACCTCCTCCTGACCGCGTTTTGTCGTTCTCCCCGAGTGCCGTCGGTTGATACTGGCTTTGTCACCTGATCGATACTGGGCGTTTCCCTCCCATTCGTCGGCAGCTTCAGCCTTTTTGGCCGTTTCGAGCACCTTTCCGCCGGCTTTAAGGGCGGTGCTCGGGAGTGTGTTCTCCTCCGCATCGGACGGATCCCTTTTTCTCAGCGTCCCCAGTCCCTCCTATTCGAGGTTTCGACCCCCGCGAGTTATAGAGCCCCACTTTTCCCCTTCTGTGTGTATCCCCTTTTTTCCCCAGTACCGCCAACCCTTTTGCTGCTAACTTTCACTTGAAAGACGGTCTCCTCCAGGCTTATTTAGATTTTTCTTTTTTCCCGGGTCGTTCTGTCTTTCTATCTAAGGGAGAGCCCATCTTTTGTAGGAAGAGCGTTGCCTAGAATAGTACATTCCCCTGCTACACTTCCATCAACCAATGTGGAGCTCCGCAGCACCTTCGGTATCGAGCGGAGTTACGCCCTTGAGGAATTCCACCCTTCTCCTGAGGGATATGCTCTCTTCTATGGGACCCTGTTCGCTGAGGGTGTGGTGTCCGCCGTTCAGGCCCCCTCTCCCCCCCCTTCAGATGTGTCAAGCAATTGTTCCAGTTTGTTCCTGACATTCCTACCTCAGTACCTGTCCATTACTTAACTTCCGGAATCGTTCTAGGCCCCTTAGGCGTTTTTTCCTTCGCCTCGATAACGGTCACTTTCCTCCCCCCAAAAAGGCTTTTTTGGTACCCCGCCAGCCGGAACCGTGGCCGCCTAGTTTCATTTCCCCTTTACCTTGTTTTCCCACCATCCTAGTTTTTCCTATCTTTAGGTATGGTTTCTTATTTTTCCGTTTTTCTTTGAGCGAGCGTGATTCTTCGTCTCCTTCTTTCCATGATTGACGAGCCTTTATTGCGTTTTTAAAGCCGATCGACGCCTTTTGCTCCCCCCCCACTTCCCACTCGACCATCTATCCCTCCCCTCTTCACCTGGTCCTTGCCTTTCTGGCCTTTTTTTCCTTTTTTTTGCGTAGGCGCCCCTTTTGGGAGTATTTCGGCACGAATCTTCGAGATCGACTGTGACCCTGAGTCCCCCCCCCAATTCCCTGAGTTTTTTTTTCATCGCTAGATTCTCCAATCTACGGCCGGTTTTTTCTTCACCCGCGACGAGACCCTCTTCCTCTGGTTTTAACGACGGAAGGTCTTCTACTCCCCCCCTTCCGACACCGTTAATTAGGCGGTCCTCCCGACACGGCTTCTCCCCTCCGACGTTCTTTCAAACTTTTTTTTTACCGGCATTTGACGCCTGGAAAGAGATCCACCAGGGTCATTGCGGTTTGAGCAAATTATACTTAATTCCCCTGTTTTTTTTTTTTTTTTTTTTTTTTTTTTTTTTTCCTTTGTTCGGAGCTATTCAGAAGAACGTCTTTTTTCCCCCCTTGTTGATAGCGGGCAGGCGTCTGCTAGGCGCCGGGGACCTGCCCCCCGCCTCCCCTTATTCAGGCTTTTCTGTAGTACGAAGCTCAGAAGTTCCTTTTTGTCTTGGATAGACGCCTTCCTGTTTCCGTTTCTCAACGCTGGTCAATGCGTCTCGTCTTGGTGAAGCCGCGTTTTTTCAGCTGTCGCATTTGCTGTCCGCCCGTCGTTCCTCGATGCCCTTTGATTGTTTTCCCGTTTCCCCTTTCGAGTCGACGATTCGTTTCCGGAAGATAGCTTTGGTTCCTAGTCCGATTGCACCATTTGAACGTTGGTTTTCTGAGGATCTCCCCTGTGCTATCTTTCCTCCCCCTAGTATGGTGTTGTTCGTGGGAGACCAGCAATTAGTCGAGCGGGCTTGAGATCGTCTTCTTAGGGCGGTTTCTCGGTTGCATCCATGGGGCCGATTCTGAGTCGCCCCTTCCTCTCTTAGCTAAAGAGTTTTTCCGAACCCTCGGCCCCTCGATTATTGGCCCATCTCCTCATTAGGGGAACCTTTGCAGGGCCCTCTTTTCCCCCCGTTGCCTGTGTATTTGTTACCCCCCGCGGTAGGACGTTGGTGGTGGATTTCTCTCGGTCCTTTCAGTCCCGAGGCCTGCGCCTTCCACGAGTTAACCGCGCCCCTCGAGAATAGTGGCAGAGGGCAACCGTGTTTCTTTACTTGCAATAGGCGTCGTCTGGCCTTCCCCCCCCCTGTTTGCATGCTCGACCAGGGGTGCCCAATTGGACTGTCCCCCTTCTCCTTTGTAGTTCCCTTTCTTCTAACCAAACGACTCTGCCAGGGCAAGCCGATCCCCTCTCCTATCTTCTCCAATTTGGGGTGGTTTTTAGTAACCCTAAGCTCTGATTTTCCCCTATTTTTCTTCGTATGCTCCACAGTTTCCTCGGTTTGGGCCGTCTGTCTGTTCCCGATTCGCGTTTTGATCACCTTCTCTTTTCGGCGTTTCTGTCTATAATTCTCTTTTTTCTCTCTGGCCAGGCTTTGTTGGTAGAACTTTTCCTTCTCGAAAGATTTTTGCCCGGAGGGCTGTGTCTCACCATGTGTATCTGACAGGGTGGGGAGGGTACTGATCGAAACTTTCACCACAGCTTCTTTGGACCCAATTTTTTTTCAGGGAGATCGCTTTAGCTTGGGTTTGATCCTGTCCGTCCCTAGGATCATGAGTCTTGCTCGCGACCAGACGTCGTTTGCCTTCCCGGCTTTTCGATCGTAATCCCCCCGGGAAAGCCTTCGGCAGGTCGCGCCGTTTACTAACACCCCCGTCACCCGTTTTTCGCGGCTGCGCGCAGGATTTGTCTTACTCGTCTGTTCGTTTGCTAGCACAGAGCCTCTTACCTTCAATATCCGTTTTTCAACCTTCAACCCTGGTAAGTTTGCGGCGATACAATTCCCGTTCTTGCGGTAAAAGTTCGCCTCCGAGTACGATTTTAAAGTTCCCCGAGCTTCCGCTTCCACCAGACTATATGGAGGGCCTTTTCCCCCTTTTCCTTTCGTATTTCTCCCTATTTTTCTTATGACATTTGTTTCTCGTGCCCTTTTTCCCGGCTTTTTTTGGGTCTCAGACTGGCCTGAAGGACTTCTGTTCGCATGGTACACGCTTCCGACAAATTCTCTACGCCCTTCCGCCACGACCCTCTCCTGAATTGTCTTGATTTCCGGGCGCTTTTTTTTTCTGCCCTCTGAGGGCCTTCTCCCCGCGTTAAAGAGGAAGATTGCCCTTGTCCTTTTTTCTCTCGACAGCTGCGACGCTTCCTGCACCGCCCAGGACGGCGGATGGGTAACCCTCTCTTATTGAGGCCCCGGAGCTCTTTTTCCCTTGACGAACTGGTCTGACTCCTTTCGCCTCCTTTAGACCTGACTTCCTCGAGTTAGGCGTTCCCCTCTCTTCGTTTGCCATCCGTTTTTCTTCGAGTCCTATATCTTCGCCATCCGTCTTCTCGCTCGTTTGAACGTCCGTTCCGGCCACTTTTCCCAGGTCCCTTCTTCCTTCACGTTCATCAAGAACACGTTTTTTCTTCTTCCCCGACATGGGCCTTCCCACAATCCGTCCAGTGCGGTTTCTTTTTTTTCTCTCTCTCCTGATGTTTTCAACCGACCTTTTTATTATGATGTGAGGATAAAGCGCCGTCTCAGTCTCCCTTTCCTCTCGGTGAAATCCCGTTCCCCCGTTCAACAGTTTTTTTCTCTTCTTTCCGAGTTAAGGGCAGTTTTCTTTGTACGTTCCTCACGACCCACCCTTCGCTTCCTCCTGATTTGCCTCCGCTCTTCGGACAGTCGGACTCCGCCTTTGTTTTGAAGATCTTTTTTAGGATTTTCTCCTCATTGATCGCTGCTGCGGACCTTCCTTCTCCTTCAATTTTCTCCCCCTCTTCTAACTCACGGGTCAGGGATCTCTTTCTAACGCCCAGGCGAGGTTATACAGGGCGTTGAGGCAGTTTGCTCGCGTCTTCTTTTTTGCGGGCAAGCTTTTTGGTGAGTCGTGATGGCGGGCCTTGTCTTCTTCTTCCTCTTTTTGTTGCCTTCTCGGTAGCCGCTTCCCCCTTCCTGGGGAGTCACCTTTCCCAGCGGTTCTCCCCGACTGACCAATTTTTTGGTCCCCCTTAATTTAGTTGCGTGCTTTCAGTCACTCGTGTGGGGGCGATCCTTTCCTCCATTCCCCTTTCTCCCGCGTAAATACGGGTGTGAAAGGGCGCTCAACACAAAATTTTTCCCCCCTAACGAAACTGTTCTTCACCTCAGATTTTTTTACCGAAGACTTTGTCCCGGTCTTTTCCGGTTCTGAGACTTTTTTCCTCGTTGTTCTTCCCCGCCGTCCAGTCATCTGGGAGTCCATCCTTCCTTCTTTGATTCCATCCCTTGGTTCCTCCCCACTTGAATTCCTTGCTCTACGCCTTCCCTCCCCTCCGAGCCTTTTTCACTCCCTCTCCCCCCTGCAGCGTTTTTCTCCCCAGACGTCAGACCCACCTGCTTTCGAGTCGAGAACGAAAGTCCTCCCGGCTGATCTGCCGATTCGCCCCCCACGCATCCTCGTGTCTCACCACCTTTTCCTTCTTTCCCTGATCGTTTGACGTTCGCGTTCAGCGTCGATTCAGCCAGACTTCCCCCGTCCTTCTCCACCTCGGGTTCTCTTACTGTATGCGTGAGCTCCTCTTGTTTTTGTCGAAGCTATTGTTGCCATCCCCCCGAAGTATGCAATATCTTCTATCCTTTTTCTCTGTTGAGAGTTTTTTTCTCAATTCTGTTTCTGGCTTTCCCTTGGTTCCTGACGGACCGCTTCTCCCTACGCCTACCTTCTTGCAAGCCTTCTGTGTTAGATAGAGTAAGTGTGGCACATTTCTTCTTCAACTTCTCCCTTCCGAAAAGGCGGACGGCCTTTCTCGGTTTCTACTCACGAAGTGTTAGCGCTATCTAGGTTTTTGACTTTTTTTTACAGCTTTCTCCGGCGTTATCTCTTCCTCTACTTCCGTCTGTGGTGTCCTGCACTTCCCTTTTTGCTGGTCTTGGGTTTCTGGGCGCTCGGGCTCCGGCGTCTCGGTAGTTCTAACCTTCTCTTTTTTCCAAGGGATAGGCGGATATTTTTAGGTCCTAAAAGATGGAGTACTCGTCTTTACTGCTTTTCTCTCCCCTGGCTGACACGGATTGTACCTCTAAAGGAATTTTTCCCCCTATGGCCTTACGCCGTTTTATCGTCGGTCTTCCTTTCAGTCTTCCCCTTTTTGTATTTTTTTTTTTTTTACTTGTTTTTTTTTTTTTTTTTTTTTTTTTTTTTTTTCACTCTTTTTTTTTGGAGTCGCCTTCCAACTTTACCCGCTATCTTTCCCTTGTCCCGCGTAGGATCTCCCACCAACCCCCTTTTGGACTTTCCCCCTTTCACCTGCATTTCGGTTTGTAAATGTTTTGAACAAAACAGATGCCAAGTTTTCTCCCTCTGCTGGTACTGGTGACCGTTTTTTAAGCCTTTCAGTGGTTCGTCTGCCTCCCTAACCACAACCCCCCCCCCCCCCCTCCGGCCTGCACCCGTTTCTGTGAGTCTTTTTCTTTTTTTGCCTTACAGTTCCTTGCCCCCCCGTACAGAGGACGTCCCCTCCTTCCCATTGCCTCCCGCCAAGTAGCCGCCTGCACCCTCCTTCGTCTGGGCGCTCTTTCTGCCCGGAACCTTTCGTTTCTTTCTTGGGAGCAAAATGAACCTTGAAGTTTTCTGTCCCCTCCCCCCTTCTGAGGCGCCATCCTGTTCCTTCCTCTCACGAAGGCTTCGTCGATTCTGTCTCTGAGCATTCATTAGAGGGATGTCATGGTTCCCCTCTTCCGCCTGGTTCCGGTGATCGGTCGAAGTCGACCACCGTTTTTTGGTTGGCTTCCCTGACTTTCTTTCCTTACTGGTCCCCTTCTTGCCCTTTCTTTTATCCCGTTTTCTTTATCACTGCCCTATTTTCTTTTCCGTGTTCTTCTTCCCCTGGAGCCTGGGCCCTCGTTCAAGGAGGCCAGAGTTTCCCTTGCCTTGTGAAGGGCCAGGTCCTGGGTCGTTTTCCCCTCTTTGGATGTCCCTTAGTATCTGTCCCTTTGGGCTCCCCGAAGTTCCTTTCCCGGTTTCCTCGGTGGCTGGTGAACCCCTCTCGACTCGAACCGGCGCCTTTCCAGGTGGCGAGCCCGGTCGACTTTCCTTCGAATCCGCTGTCGAGTTCTTTTTTTTTTTTTGCGAGCAGGTTCGCTAGCCCTTTTTAGACCAGCCCCTCCTTCTTCCTCTACTCTCTTTGTCGTTTTCCATCAAATTCTTGTGACGGTTTTTGCCTCTTGCTTCGCATTTCAATCGTATTCGCCCCACCCGGTCTGAAGGTCTCGGGAGTTCTCACTTTCTCCTGGACGTTTTTTTTTTGCTTTTCACGCAGACCCTTTTGCACGTCTCGCTTTCTTTTTAAGAGATTGTGTTTCCGTTTTTCCCTTGATCTGCGCTACGTTTGCTGCCTCGGCGAAACTCGGTCTTCCATCGGGGAGTCCCATTGAACCCCCTTTAGAATAACCTCCCGAACTTTGACTTTTTGTGTTGAAACCCCCGTCTTTCTTGGTGGGGTGGCGCGCTGTTTGCATTTCCATACTCCGCTGTTTTGGTTCCCAGGGCGTGCAGCGTCCACTTTCTTTTTTTTAGAATGAATTTACCGCTTTTTGTATTTAGCTATGTAAGAGTATAATTTCTTTCAACCCTATGCTATAGGAATGGGCGTTTTACCCCCAAAATGTGTTCGAGGCAGTTTTGGTCTTCCAGTTGGTAGATCACTCCTCTTCCATCGGTGGAGAGGATGTTCCTCTGTATTGGGCCCGAGCGCCGCCTGCTCGACTGTTTCGCGTGTCAGAAGCCGCCATTCCCCTTACGCGTTCCTTTTTGCACCTTTGCTCTTCCGATCGCCCGCCCCCCTTTCCCCCTTTTTCCAGCGGTTTTTTCCGGGAACAAGCCGCTCCCCCAGGTTTTCTTCATCACCTGTTTTTCCCCGGGGAGTCCTTCGGTTTTCTTATTTTTTTTTTCCCTTTCACGGTCGACCCCTTCACTGTGTCCGTCTCGCATTAACAGATCGTTGCTCCTCATCCCTGTGTTTTAACGCGACCCCCGTTCTGCCGAGACGTTCCCTTCGGAAACCACTGTTTTTTTAGATCTTGCCCCCTTTTGAGCGGAGTTTACTCTGGATCAGCCCCCCATGCGAGAGTTCCCTTTGATGCGTTCTTCCTGTTTCTCCAGGTGGTTTTGTTCTGCAGGTACATTCTTTTTAAGTTGTGCCAAGGGCCCCCCTTTCACGCCTGTCGTATTCCCGCCCAAAGAAGTTACGACAGATTCAATTTCCGCAACACTGTGCCTTTGCCTATTCCGGGACGGCGACCCTTCCGCGTTATTTTTTTTTGACCGGCCGTTTCTGCCCTCCACCCAACAATTAACTCCAAGAGTCCCACACCCTGTCTCGTTCACATTAATGCTGTGTCCCGTTCACATGGTTCCTTTTTTCAACTTCGCTGAGTCTAGTCTCTTGGCAGGCTTTTTTTCATCTCCCCCCGGTATGTAGCATGAGACTGATTTTCTCCGTTTCCGTCCCCCTTGGCCCAAGAGGCTGACAAGCTAAGCCCTTCCCCTTCGTGAGTCGAATTCGTCTCCAGCTTTTCTGATTAACACTCCCATCCTCCCCTCAAATGAGTAAAATGAGGTCTCTGCAGTTCCCCTTTTCCTGTTTTCCTATCGGCGTCTTTACCCAGAGAGAGTGGCTTCCGTTGCTTGACTTAGTCGCTTCTTGAATGTTTCCGAGACAACAAAATCCTGCCTCCTCTTTCCTAGCCTGAACCGAGTTCCATGCTTAACACGCTACGTATCTCTCTTTGACAGTGGGTGCCCGGCCTCCGGAGGGACTCCTCAACGGCGACCATTTCATTTTTTAGGAGGATGAGTTCAATTCTCGTCTAAAGGACATTAGATTTTCTGGGTGACAGGTCGTGATATTTGGCCTTGTACGCATGGAAAGAGATACCCATGTTACCGAGGATGATTGAGAAATATCTATCTTTTACTCTGGCGTTTTTTGGGTTCTTTTTCTTTTTTTTTCTGTTTGGGGGGTTTTTTTTGTTTTTGGTGTTGGAGGGTTGGGTTTTTTGTTTAATTTTTTTTTTTTTTTTGTTCTTTTTTTTTTTTTTCTTTTTTTTTTCCAATGGGTTCTCTGAGCTTGCCTCCTCCTTCCTTTTTGGGTCTGTGTTCCTGTGCCCTTCTCGCCTAGGCGAACTGCCCATGAACGTTTTTTCCTCCCGGGCTTTTGTCGCGATGTGTGCGTCCTGCTCCGACTTTCTCCTTATTGTTGCATTATCATTCCGTCTTGCTTGATCCACCGATGGTCCCGAGTTTCTTCGGTTGATGCCGGTGGAGTTTTTTCTTCTTTTTCGCCGCTTTAGGTTTCAACTCGAGGGCCGTTCTTTGGGTCTGGTTCCCTCAGCTTATATGGACGACGTACTCCCCCCTCTCCCAGAGGTTTTTTTTTGCGCCCCTCCTAAGAGCGTTAAAGGACGGTTCTCCATGCTTCCCCCCTTCCTAGTGTTTTTTTCTTCTCATGTCGATTCTTTCGTATTGTTTGGAAGGAGTCGGAGGGCAGTCTACGCTCGCGCCCCAGGTGTTTTTGGTGTTTTTCCGTTTTTTTCCTGCTCCTTTAGATTCTAGCAGAGATCGCTCCCTTTCTCTGCCTGCTTTTGCCTCTCTTCGACCAGCGCCAGTTGCTTTTACCGAAGGTCACGTTCCATTTCCATCGTTTAGTCACAGTTTCCTTCCGGGTTTGGTTGTTTTCCCATCTTGGCTATGCGGGTGTGGGTTTCGTACTAGCTCTTTCATTTTCTGCTTATCCACGATCTTGCACGCCCCCTCAGCGATACTTTTCCTATTTTTTACCCGTTTCTTCCTAAATTTAGTTTACTGGGTTGTCTGCATTTTGCCGCGCCATTACGTGACCTTTCCTTGCACCCATCTGGTAAGTTTTTTTCTGTTAGACCCCATAGCGAACCAATGTCCCCCTCCGCCTATTCAAAGTAGCCCTTATTCCCGGGGTTCATTCCTCTTCTTTGTTACCCTCTTCGCTCGAGTGTGTCTTCCTACAAATGTTCAGGCGGCCTCTTTTCCTTTTCTTGGCCTGAGAGTGATCAACGCGTCTCTTTCCTCCTCCGAATTTATTTCTCGTCGCTCCTGTCAAGAACCAGCGGTAGAATCCGGATGGTAGCTCTTTTTCCATACCTTTGTAGGTTTCAACCATGCTCCCTGACCCGTTCGGGGGGTACTGCGGTGTCACAACAGTCGCACCCCCTCATTGAAGGGTTGTCTCTTTGGGGCTGGCGCTAGCCGCGGGGTGGCTACGCGTCCATTTTAGCCAAGGAAACTTGGGGGCCTTTCGACAGACTCTTTTTTCGTCGGAGTTCTTCTTACTCGGACCACTTTCTTTTACACATCTGTTGACTCGTGATGCCAACTGTACGCAACCGTAATTCTTATGCCTCACTTTCTTTTATTGCAACCTCCCCACTTTGATAGTTCGCGCCCGATCCTTCCTCTTGACATTCCAACTCGGGCAACTCCCCAGCTGTCCGGGTCTTCCTTTCAATAAAGTGGAATACGCGGTCTCCCTGAGGCGCACCCGCTTAGTCTCGCGACCGGACCGCATTTTTTGCTTTCCAACGCCCGACGACCCCTGCGGCTTGTCAGGTTCACTTCTGGGTCTCAGAGTTTATATTCCCTTTTTTCTAGTGCCCCCCTCGCGCGTCCAGGCGGGCGAATTTCCACAGACCCTCTTGAGTAGTCGATCAGTCACACCCAGCGGCCCCTGACCTCGCACGCACGACTCGAGGCTTACGTTTCACCTTCCCGGCATCTAAGGTTGCTGCTTTTCGAAGCTGATTGCCTGGCCAGCTTGGGTGCCCAAAGCCCGGCCATTTTTTGTTGCGGCTGATTTTCGGATTCGCGCGTCCCCTAAGCTCAAGCCACTCCGGGTTCTTTGCGTAAGACGAGATTATCGTCCGCTTCTAGCTGGTCCGGTTCCGCCAAGAACTTTCCTTAAGGCCTTTATCGCCCTAACTCCTTTACCCTGATCCTGAGGCCAGGTTGGCCCCTCCGCCTTCTCGGCCTAGTCCACCCCTTTGCGAAGTTTGGTCAGGGATCGAGTTTTGACCAGGCCCTGCCTGGATCACCGCCTCCTGACAGTTATTTCCGTTCAGTGGCCCGATTCACAGCTTCCTCAAGTTAATACACTCCCACAATTTCGTGCTCGCCTGAAAGTTGGAGGACCAAGACTCGCCGGTCCGATGCTTTCCCCGATGGTTTCTCTTCCCCTTTTCTCCTGGCTCACTCCCTTACGAGAGGTTACTCTCTGATCCGACCGACCTGGCTCGCTTGTCTCCAACGACTCTTTTCCGGTACTCGAGCTTCTTTGGCCTCCTGGCTTTGCGGTGGTCTACTTCCGGGCGCCTTTCTTTTCCCCTTGACCCCCAAGCTATCTGCCTTATGGCAATCAGCGGCCGCTCCGCGCCCAGATTGCGTCATTCCCCTCCCTTTTGCTGAAGATCTTACAGGACTGTTCGCGCATCGTTTTTGTTCTTGGAGAATGAGTCAGGTAAAGTGCGCCACAAGCTCCCTCCTCACTTTTCTTTCCTGCCTTTCTTGCTCCTCCAGAGAGGTTATCAGGTATTTTGCGGTCAGGTGCGGAACCCCTGGGCCCCTGGATTTATTTTCTTTCAGAATCGTGCAGGGTTTTTCAGGGACTCTTCGGCTGGTCCGTTCTCCAGCCTTTTTTTTTCGTTTGTTTTTTTTCTAATAGGTAGATTTCAGCCCCGTTGGCCCTGTCACCCTAGCGGACCCGAATGAGGCAACTGTTTGTTCGACATCCTTCAACCCCCCTACGATGTCCTTTCCCGTTCACGTCCAAAGAGTGTTTTTCTTTGTTGCGCCCCAGTTCACCAGTAAAGGGATTATTTCTTTAAGCCGTTTTAAAAGGGCGCGTCCCCCAACCGCGGGTGCTCCTGGACCTCGTCAGATGTAAGTGTAAGCATATTTTGACTGCCCCTTTCTCGACCGGACGCCTCTCACCCGGGTGTAGGCGTGTTAACTTCTCACTCACATCTTGGAGTCCCGCACGTCCGCTCCCTCTTTTTTCAGAAAGTTTTATTAAGATTCTTTGGACTTAATGATAGAACCGCCCGACCTCCCCTCTAAGAGAGAACAGATCAAAGCCTCCCCTTCGCATTGTTTGCCATTTCCACGAAGTCAAACCAACCGTCTGTCAGGTTTCCGCTTTCTTTTTCCAACGAAGTTTGGGAATCCCCCCAAACCCGCCTGTCTCTGGCCCCAGTTGCAGATCCTAAGCCTCGCTAGTCTGCGCACCCTTCTGCCGTCTCCCACTGATACGTTGACTTCAGCAGGTGCTTCTTCGAAGTGCCTGAAAGGTCAACGTACGTATGCTTGCCCAGCCGTCTTCATTTATGTCGGTTTCGTTTTTGTATTAGTGCACTTCTTTTTTCCCCTATTTAATATCACTACTCTTTCTTTTCATCCTCCTTTTGTTTTTTGTTGTATCTCTTGCGAGTACCCCCTGTGTTCTGGCGGGCTCCCCCAGGTCTCAGTCGCCATCTTAGCCCGGATCATTAAAGGACTGTATTTCCCCTTCCAGCTTCTTTTTACCCTTATGAGGTCCCTAACCTTCTCCAACGTGGCTCACTGGTTCTCCTGCCCGTCCATTTTTAGAAGAATCGGCTCTCTTGCGTGTTTATCGGAAGTAGGGAAGATAACACTCGGGATCAGCTTCTTTCTCCCCCTGCCTCTCTCCTGCTACTTGTGGAGGGACGTGTTGCTTTTCTCCCGCGGCCCGGTTGACTTTTCGTCTTTCCCGTTTCTCCTCTGGAACGATGTTAGGTTCGGTGCGGTCGTTTTCATCTCCGTCTACGGCGGAACACAATTGATCGGCGGATCTCCGTCCCTTCTTCTCAAAGAGGAAGACTTTTGCGCCAAGGACTGTCCTACCCCTCTCCCCTGCCCGTGGTTATCTGGCCGTCACCATCCTGGCGTTCAGTTTGGGTATTACGACAGTCAGAGTTTTTTTAACCGTTTTGTTTCGCTTTCAAAAAGCCCTTTACGCGAATCCCTCTTTGTGTACGGTTCCCCCACACTCCGGGGGGACCGTTACGGCCCAATTTGCATCTTCGGTGGGCCCCCAGTCTCTTGAAAACAAGAGTTCGCAGTGTCGCAGCTTTTTCGCTCTTTCTTGGTCTTCTAAGTATTTTTCTCTTCCGTCGTCGGCTACCGCTTCTTCAGAACACTCTTTCTGTGCGCGACTTCCGAGGATCAAGTCCCTTGCGAACACCTTTCATTTTGGCCTCACCTTAAAAATTTGACTTTTGCACTCATTAAGTCTCTCTTCCCTCGGAGGGTGGGCTTTCTTGCCGAAAGGAAGTTATTTTGGTATGGGGCGAAACCTTGAACCTTTCTCCTTCCTTTCGCTCCTCTAACCTCCCCTGCTGCGCCCTCAATTGAAAGATTAGAGCTGGTCCACAATCTTTCTCCTATTTGCCTTCGGAGGTTACCCATCAGCGTCTCGTCCATGGGTTGAGCCCTTTCACGAAGTCGCCCCCCAACTCCTTTAGGTCGTTTTCCTATTTCCGAATAGGGTTTTTAGTACCGTCCGGGTTCGTTTTTTCCTCTTCTACCCAGTCGGGAGAACCGTTCGTGGATCATTTCAATTCCGGTGCTGTGCTCCCCTTCGTATGGAGTCCTTCCCTCTACCCTGTGATCTTCCTCTCCGGTCCCTGGCCGTTTTTAAGTGTTCAGGTCGGGGCGGTGCTCTAACTGGTCTCTTATTGAAATTTCTTCTCGTACTAGTTCCCTTTTCTTTTCTCCGCGGTTTCCTGTTCTCCTGTCTTCTGTAAACCCTTTTGTCTGTACTCTGACACAGTCAATGGGGGTCAGAGGCATTCTCCTACCCTTTCCCTTCCTCTCGAGTTTCGCGTCGCCGGGCGAGCAGCTCCTTCCCCGATCATCCCTTCGGACCCCCGACCGGCGGACTCTCACCTCCTTCTGGAAAACTTCATCAATGGAGTCACCTTCGAGCTCACGATCGTCCCCCAATTGTCTTTAATCTTTCTCGTTTCCAATTACATTCATTCAGCTCTTCTTTAGCCCTCTCCCTTTTTGTCTCAGAATGAAAAGGTGCCACTTTCTGTCACCTCTCTACTGATGTTCATTTACCTTCCCCTGGTCCAGATGAATTTTCCTATTGATGGCCCGTCGGCGAACCTCCCTTCTAACATTCCCTGAGCTTCATTTCAGGGAACATTTTCCGACCTCTAATAAGCCCGCAATTGCACCCCCCTGACAGCCAGCCTTTATTTAGGGGGGTGGTTTAAGAGTTAATAGGGGGGAGGTAATAAGCCGCTGGTGCGGCTAAGGTTTATGAGAGAACGGTCCACGGGTGGGTTCGACGAGACCATTTTACAAAAGTTGGTCAGGTTGGCGCACGTCCTATTGGCCTTTTCCTCCTTTAGACGGTGATCTCGATTCTATACTTACTTTTCTTCTTCCATACTAAGCTGCGCAATACTAATACCCTTACGCTCTTTGTTCTCTCCCCGAGCCAGAATAGGCTGGCCCTGAGGTCTTTTTTTCCCTTCAGGTCGTGTGGTGCACCTCGCATAGATCACGTAGGGGTTCATCCGTCATCTCATCAGTAAGATTGAAACCCGCTCTTAGCCTCCCCTGCAAAACTTTTCACAAGACTTTTTTTTTTTCTACGGTTGTGCACCCTGAATGACCCACCTACCACCTGGTATGTCTCCAGTGTGACCCCCGGCCATCTTTGATGTTTCTAGAGGAAGATCCTGTCATGGTCTCCCATTCCACCCCCCCAAAAAAAAACTTTAACCACCCTTATCCCCCACCCCCCCCAACCCCCCAACCCAAAAACCCCCCCCCCACCACCCAAAACCACCAAATCAACCCCCCCCCCCCCCACCCCGTGTTGGCCATCTAGATCTCTTTTCTTTCTCGAAAGATTCGTCCGAGAGTCTTTTTCTCAACTGACGAGTCCATGCCCTCTACGTTCCCTTCTTCCACCTTGGTGAGCCCAATTAGTGTGAGTCCTCTGGTACTAAGCCCACATGGCGAATCGAGGCTCTTTTCTTTTTTTTTCATAGCTCTGGTATGTTAGCTGTCTTTTGTGTCTCTAATTACCCCCACAAGTACTGATGTTTCCTAACCCCCTGCACGTCCTTTTGTCTCTCTTCACGGATCCCTCATTACTCGATTGTCCATTTACGCAACATGTCATCCCGGCAGAGTATAGTCGGAGGACGGTTTCCTTCTTTCCTGCTCGATGACGGTGGCGTTTCAAGACCACACCCACACCTGGTCAGACCCAATTTCGACCCCTGACGACGGCCCCAGCCTCGATTCTTCATTTTTTCCTTGAACTCTCTTCCAATTATTTCTATCTCTTTTTCCGATAGAGGGAAGATTGTGATATAGTCTCGTCATGGAGATATCTATGCTCCCCTTCCCTTCTCTCCTACGAGGTTGTGGTATTTCACCGAAGAACTCCCATTGAGAGTCTCCTCTCACTACACCCTGCTGTCTCCCCCGAACCCTACTACCTTCATCCATTTTATGAACAGATCAGTTCACTTTTATCCCTTCCTTCTCCATTTTTTCCTCCTTTTTAGATAGTTTACGTCTTGACCACCTCCTAGCTTTTGCTTCTTAAATCGGCTATTTCTGTCTCTCTTCGAATGTACCTCTAACCCAAACCACAGGCCTAGTCACTCGTCTCCTGGGCATCATTCGCTCGTTGCTTTTCCCCCGCGTACTGATCCCCCTGGACCGTTGGTTGACCCCAAGCACCTACACCTGCATGTCTTCCTAAGGCTCCCACGGATACTTGCCGGCTTCTGCCCACTCCTTTTCTAGCACCTTCCCGTTAGAACTGGTTTGCAGGTCCTGTTCTCTTTTTAGAAGCTGGCCGCCTCCCCCTGGCCCACCATTCAGTTTAGTAGCTCTATTATAGTTTTAATAATACATAAGTTCAATTGGGGCTTTGAGTCTGTGGGTTGGTTTTTCTTTTGCTTGTGGTCGTCTTGTTTTTTTTTTTTTTTTTTTCTTTTTTCTTTTTGTTGTGTGTCGAGATCTGCTACTTGGCCTCTTTATTTATCTTTGGACCCTTGGTCTTTATCTTGACCTGCACGTCAGTAGGCGCAGACC
>Ga0179593_1311893_pt1 | contig 41116 bp, 38 predicted proteins | sample CZODoug2_1_08_16_FD_185931 | JGI IMG/M metagenome (GOLD analysis project Ga0179593, IMG submission 185931) | Vadose zone soil fungal communities from Angelo Coast Range Reserve, California, USA - CZODoug2_1_08_16fungal (PacBio error correction) | ecosystem: Environmental > Terrestrial > Soil >... | reverse complement strand
CATCGGTGGACTTATTTCTACTGGCATACCCCTCCCTGTTCGGGAAAAGGGGATGAACGCTCTGGTCTCCCCGGCGACGTTCACGCCCGCCTGTCCCCCTAGAGCGAAATTGGAGTCCTGGATCGAAACCCCGATCTCTCGTGATGGCGTCACACCACGGGTGAGGCTGAGCCCATTCCCCCCTTCCCCTGACGTTAGGATCTGTTTTTTTTTGAAAAGATCGCACCACTTCGTGGCAGTGATAGTCATTTTCCTTGGAAACCTTTTCTTTCTCTAGGCCTATTTTCCCCGTTCCCTCTGGTCGCCCTGTGCCTGACCAAGTGGTAAGGTGTGGACAAAGTCCCACGACGGTAGACTTACCGGTCCTGCGGGTCGTCCTTATTTGGACTTCTTGTTCCCCCCCCACGGGTTTGGGTTTTTTTGGACAAAACGTTTAAGCCCTTCCTCCCTGAGAAATTTTTCTCTTTTCTCCTCATCCTTTTTTTTTTTCTCTGATTTGGCGCTTTATTTGAGTAAAGGCGGCGGTGGGTCCTTTGCTTATACGGTCAAGTCCCAAACTCAAACTTCCGACCACGGCCCTTTCCTTCCTTCCGTCCTTTTTGCCCGTTTAACCTTCCCCCACTTTGGGCAGGAATGTTTGCACCCCCCCCAACCCCAATTTGTCCCGTATCAGAACGAGCTTCCCTCCGTTTTCAAGGTCGCGCACCCAAACCTTCCACAGGTCCTTTGGTCTAGATCCCTCAAAAAGTTTTATCCTCCCCTCCGGGGTGTGTTGGTCGCGGCTCACCCGTGTTTTTTCCCCGCCCCCTCCTAAATGATCCTCTGTCTCTCCAAGGACCCCGCACCGGATATCCTATCTCTTGAGAACGATGTCCTTTGCTCCCCCTACTTCTTTCTCTCCGTTCCCTCCTGTGTCTTTGACCATTGTATACTAGTACCCGATGCCATCTTAACCCCCAGATTTCCATGGGATCCAATTCCACCGCCTCCTCCCGTTGTTTCCCCTGCTCCCCCATCAGTTTACTCCCTGTAAACTTATTACGGTTCGTGGTTAAGGTGGCTAACAAGCTCCCGACTTCAGTGTCCAATTTAACCCTATTCTGCTATCCAGAACGGCCCCCCCTGTTTTGTTTTATACCCTTGTTCAGGGTGTGGTTCGATAGTTCCCACTTGGGTAGAGATTTTTCCAGCACCCTTGGTTGTGCCGTTTTTTCTGGTTGCTCCCGGGTTATAAACTTTTCTACTCCACAATCCACGTCCGTCGTCCCTTGTGTTTTTTCCCCTGTCCTCAGTAAGAGATCAGTTTTTTTACCGGAATTTAAAGAAAATTTAGGGAGGGTTTTCGCTTCTTTTCCAGTCTTCGAACGACCCGCAACACCCAGTCTTCTCCCCTTGCCTTGACTTCCTCTTGGATTTGGGGTTGGCCTCCTTCAGGATGTTGATGACCAACCTCAGATTGACTAGGACTAAACTACATGCTTCCCCCCCAACCCCAACACCCCCTCCCTTTGGCTTCCCCCTTTCCGCACTTTCATGCATGGGGTTTAGAATCCTACCCGTTTAGTGAAACGCTTCTGCTGGGTTCGCGCTGCGGTGTTTCTTATTTTGCCTCCGACCCCCTTCAAGCCTTCGTCCGCCCTCCACTGGCAGTTGTGGCGAGGGAGGTTCGGGCTTTTCTTCTGGGTGGATAGTAACCTTTTGCCTAAACCTCAGTTTTAGTCTCTCCCCAAGGACTTGTCCCTACCGAACCGTTCATCAGGAAAAAAACTTCCCGAGGTTTACTCATAGGGCATCTGGGTTGTGAATACGCTTCCTGCTGAAAGATGACCCTTTGTAAACAGCGTTCATTCGGCTACCCCCCTCTCTGCTCTGTACGTTTTTTGGTCTGGCGACGTTCTTTTGCGAACACCTCCCCGAAGTAGGGCCCGTCCCCCCTCCTCAACCTTCAAAGGCTTGACCATTGGACAGTTTGGTGGTCCTCTACCCCTTTCTTCTTATACTCCTGTTTTTCCCACTGGACTGCTCCCCCATTAGAATCTTTCAATATCTCCAGAGCCCTGGGGTCACAAGATTCGTCACCTTCCTGGCTGAAGAATTGTCAGGCCACTCAGGCCGGTGGTTACCCCCCCCAGTTGTGCAATTTTTCTTCCCGCCGTGAGTTTTTCCAACTGCTGGAACGATCACGAACACGAAATCGGCCCCCCGATTCAATCCCCATCCAGTATGGGATGAGCCTTCCGCGCATGTCTTCCTTGAGAAATCGGAGCGGTCCAGTTTTACCACCACCAAAGAGCTCCTTCCCTCTTTACAGACCCGTCAACCAAGCCCGATCATTCGAGATCCACAGCCTCCAACCTGCAGGTTTTCTTTTACGATTTTACGAAAAAGTTTGGTCCGTCCTCCTGAGTCCAGGTCTTGTCCTCTTTGGTTACCCCATGTCGACGTATCTTTCAACCCATGCCATAAGCTTGGTTGGTTGTCTGCGAGGGTGGCAGTTTGGGGATGCCTTTTTTTTTGTATTTGTCTGCTGCTAGTTGTCCACAACAGGTTTTTGTCACAAACCCCCTCAATCAACAAAAACTCAAAAGATGAGGGAAAACTCCACCACAAAAAAAACCCGGTGGACACCACCCCCCCTTACCCCCCGGCGGAACCCGTCAAATATCCCTTGACTTTTCACAGCAAACGGCTCGTCCGCTTTTTCCCTTTTTCTTTCCACCCTAACCCGTCATGCTCCAACGATTCAATGGATATCCGCTACCCTTTCCCTCCCCCCTAAGCTTTTTTCGCCCTTTTTTACGACCGGTGCCAGTCCGACGTTTGAGGGCCCAGGCGCCCCCTTTTTCGGGCCCCAAGAAAACTTTTTTGCCGGCAAATGCGTCAAAAGGGACGACCAGTTCTGCGAACCTGGGCTTACTGCTTCCCCCCTCCCCCCTTTAGCAGAGGAGGGGTCCCCAGGTCCGGAAAACTTGCCAGACTCTATATCAATCCCCTCCGACCAGAGCCTTGGGAATTACTGTGTCGCTAGAACCTCTACGGCTCGCGCACCTCGGTATCCCAAGTCGCGTCAAGCGGCGGGTTATCCTTTGGCGGCGTTTGCATGTAAAGTGGAATTGATCTGTCTTCGGTTCTAGACTCTGAGAGATCTCTATTATTCTCCCCCCCCACGTGTGTGGTTTTTCTAGCTCTATCGGCGGCCCCGATCAAGACCTATTTAATTTTTGAACTGGCCCCAAAAGAATCCCCCCCCCCCTGAAGACCCCGCCCGCTTGTTCACTTTTCGCAAATGTAGAAGAAACACTTTTAGCTCCTGCAGACCGCGATCCCCTTTTCTCCGCGACCCTTCAGTTTTTCACCCCGGTGCTGTTTAGATATTGCTGCAGATATAGCTGATTTCGTGGTTTCGAGTAACGTTTCCGCGATGATCAGCGCCCCCTATAAGTGCCTCGCCCTTGGTAGAGCCTCTAATTTTTTTTCCTCGAGTGTTTGGTTCTGCTCACAAGGTCTCCTACCTCCCACGGTAGTTTCCCTGCCATTTTGAGTCTCACTTCCCCTGCAACCTCTGAGTTTTTCTGTTTCTTTAGAGGGAGGACCCCATTTCCTGAGTTCCTCCCCCTTCCATGTTCAGTTCCATACCGTCTTGTTTCTTTACGGTGATAGTTCTTGAAAATGAATAGCTTTCCCAGAGGTTTAGCAATTGGCTTTGTGGTACGAGTTCCCCCTTTGATGGTGGGTTCTTTACCGTGTTTAAGTGTTTTTTCTCTCGGTTGTGGTTGCCCCCCCGTTTTTTTTCCAAAAAGAAGATTTAACCGCCAACGCCCTTTCCCCAAAATGCACCATCGCCCAACCAAAACCCGTTCAGCTTAGGCCGCTGTGGCTTGCCGGGCAATAGGTTCCCCCAGTCGGCCGTTTTCATAGACCGGCCTCCCTAGCCGTCCCCCCCAAAAGGGGTCGCAACTAGTCCCCTTAAACAATTGCTGTTTTAATTCGTTTGATGCTCTTGTTTTTCTTCACTTTTTTTCTTACCCCTTACAGAATATTTCTTGGTGGTTTCTGCCCGCCGTCCTTTTCTTCTTGATTGCGCTGGATTTGTCCACCCTCTGCTCGCTTGGGCGATTTAATGTTTTTGGAGGGGTGGTCAACTGCGTAGGAGAATGCAGTTTCAGTGAACGTGGTTTTCCTTGACCCCCAGGGTTGCATTTTTCCCAATTTGCTGCCGCTGTTTTTTTGTTCCTCTTTTTTTTCCTCCCATTCAAGTTTCGTTTCGATTCTTTAAAACCAATGGTCCGGCCTTTATACTCTCAAGAGGAAAGTAGGCGGATACGAGATGGAAAGCCGAGGATTGATACAGCAGCGAGGGACCCCCCAAAAGGCTCAAATTTTGTATCATACGAACACGGCGGTCTCACCGTGGACCCCTCTGATGGTAGGTGGGCAATCCCCTCGGAACCGTTCCTTCCACACCCAAAGCCGTTTTAAAGATCCGCTACCGGTTTCTCCGAATCAACAACTGTGTTTCCCCATTTCATTTCTCCCTTCAAAGCGGCATCTTAGACACAAACCCCTGTAACGAGGAGTACCCCCGTCTTTTTTTTTATAGTCCAGTGTCCCCTGACTGCGTCCCACCCTCCATTGAAACCTAGTACTCACGGGAATGCGCCCACCCCCATAGTCGTGTCGAGGGAGACCCTCGGCACGTCACACAACACCCCACGGCCTACAGCTCCTGCTAGTGCCACCACCCACCTAGGCCTAGGCCTGGCAGAAGCCCGTGGCCTGTGTTGTGAAGTTCCTTGTTTCTCCTTACTCCACAACCCGCCTCGAGACCCCTGGGTCCAGCCGCCCTTGCCTGCCTCGCCCCCCCTTACAGAGAAGAGCCCCCGTCTGTCAGCCTGTGAAGTCTCACGCCCGCTGACTTCATTTTTTCTTCTTGTTTTTCTGGGCGGCCACTATGTTTCCATTTAGCCGTTTCTCACCGCCGAGTTTCCCCCGACCATATTATTCCCGGGGACCTGAGTCGTCTCCTAGCGAGCTTAAAGTCTAATTTTCTGCCTGACAGTATACCCCCCCCCGCTTTATTTAGGAGTGCATGGGGTTTTCCCCCTCTGTGGTCCACAATTCCCTTACTTCCACTCTTTTTCGTTTGACGACGTTTACCACCCGGCGATGCTGGTATCACACCTCCCATTTGTTGTATCACTCCGTCGGATCCTGCTTGCGCCCCATTTAACCCCTAATTTGGGTGCAAAGATGGCCTGAGGTTCGCTTAGAGGATGACGTAACAAGGCATTCCAAGCAGGGAACTCCTCCGCGGCCTGCCTTTTTTTAAAGTAATTATACCCGATGGTCACAGGCCTCAATTTCATGGGACGATACGGTTCACCCATCAGTTCCTAGGCTGATCCGCCGATTTGGTCTTTTTAATTGATTCCGAGCCCGTCATCCCTTGATCGGCTTTGAGCCCTGACTGCGACTTTGGGGGCAGGCAAAAGTGGGATCGAGGATCTCGTCTTTACCTCGGCTCTGTTCATTGCCACAGTTTTCCTAGACCTCCCTTCCAGTACCTTTGACACTCGCGCGAGAAGCACGTTCCCCCCCCCTGTGACCCACCAGCACGACACCCCCAGTTTCCAGGAAACTTTTCCCCTGGCCCCCTCAACCAAATAGCCTGTGATTTCTCGCATCGTTTGAACCCTCCATACCGTTATCTAATCCCTCCCAACCGGGCCGTGGAGATACAGTAACACGTAATATGTTCGATAGTTAGTGGGTTAAAAATACAGACACAGCAAAGTCTTCAATGTAGGGAGGCCGCATTGGCAGCAACTCATACGTATTTTCCTGTTCATGCGCTGGGTTCGCCTTTGCTCAAACGTATCGCTCTTTCGGGTGAATTGCAGGCCCATTTCCTTTTTCTGGCTTTTTGTGCCCCGATCTGACGGGCATCCGTGTTGCGGATCCCGATTGTTGTGTCGAATGGTTCCCACTCCGCCCCCGGGTTCATGGCTACAGTGGGGTTGGCTGGCAACTACGGTGTGTTTCTCCCTTCGGCAGGCGACTCGCGGATTAAGTTCGACCGACCCCATAGTCTCTCCCCTTTGCTCCTGTGGATCGAAGTTCCGCTCCTTTCGGATTTCGTAACCCCCCACAAACCTCGTTGGCATTCCGCGAGGATTTTTTTCCCCCAACGCCCGCGGAGGACCTGCGGGGGTTTTGACCCCCCGAATCGAGATCCCACTGTTGGCGTTGCTTCTGTAACCCGAGTTGGCGCGCAGTACTGCCCCCCGGCGCGTCTTGCCCCTTTTAGGCTGAGTAGTGGTCCCCCGCCCTTGGGGTGCCAGGCAGGAACCTTTGAACCGGTGCAAACGAGTTTTTCCCCCCCTCCCTATCGGTTCATTGAAGGACATGAATTTTGTTTTCGCGTAAGTGAGCGTGATTGGCCTTTTTTCCCCCCGGGTTATACGTCCCCTTACATGCCCCCAGTGTTCTTGCATTGACCGCCTGACGGTTTCGTAGCATTCCTGTCGCCTTCAACCCCGTTGTTTTTGAGTTGAGAGAGGCCGTCATCCCTCTTCTTCTTCCATGCCCGTTCCACGTGGGGCCGGGGCGGCTAACGGTCAGTTCCAACTCCGACCCGTCAATTGCGTCCTTCAAGTAACCGTCCGGGTTGACCGTTTCACACCGTGTTTCCTGCTGGCACCAACTTCCCGTCTTTGAATGAGTGATCTGCCTCACGCCCCCACTCGCCTTTGCCCGCTAAAGTCGCGATCACCTCCGAGCAGTTTTTCCTCTCGGTCCAACCCGTTTGATTGCCATCCAGGGAGGTGTCCTGTGTGTAATGGTCTTCTTTTCCTTGTTGGTTGACGTACCCGACATGATTTATCGGTCTGACCACATTCCTTCCCCTGAACTGTCTCTCCTATGGAATCGTCGTTTCACCAACTATGTCAGCCTGGGGAAGAACAGACCTTCGGTAATACAGCTGCTAACTAAGTTGTCGGTTGTATCAATTGCTCATCGCCCCTTATGCCGTCATTCCACCCCCACAGACCTTTCCGTTGATGTTCCCCCCCCCGCCACTAAACGTTTTAGCAGACTGCGAGAAAATCCTCCCTTCCCCACCAGTACTTCCGTAACGAGATTGGCTACAAGCGTTTCTCCTTACGGAGTTCAAAGCACTTTTAACATCCGCCCTGCCTTTCTCCGACGGCCTTTTGCTTGTTCCTACCGGGTGAGGTGGTTTAGAGTTGGGGGGCGGTAGCGACCCATCCGCAAGATTTGGCTTGTGCTGGGTTTTTTCCCCCCCCTGTCAACCGGACCCATCGTAACAAGGATAAATTTTGAACACACTTCACCCCCCGGAAGTTGCCGGTTGCGCTTTTCCTTCTCCGTTTTTCTCCGCGCCGGATGTTAATGACGCCGCTTTCACCTATAATTTTCCAAGCTTGGCTTGTCTCTTTGATTCCATGTATCCCCCTTCCCATTGATTTGTTATCCTTTTTTTTTCGCACACGTTCATGATCCTCACCATGTTGCTCTAAATCCCCGGACCATGGGGAATTTTTTTTTCTTTTGCAGGTATAGAGTCTGATGTCTGTTCGTAAAAAAAGGCTGCCACGGCTTTTCTCCCAAGGCCCGCTTCATATGCCCCCGGCATGAAGGCTCACAGAACCAAACACCAAATAAATTTCTTCTTTTACTTTCGCGGAACCAATCCTGGGCAACCCGGTGGGGTCGGTTTCAGCCGCACCCCCGGTTTGCCCCCCGCTCACGAGTCCGGTTCTCTCGAGAGTTTTCTTATGGGAGCGTCTTTTCCCCGCCCTGGATGCCCCCCCCCTCCGCCGAGGCTGTTGGCTCCCAGCAGGGCCCTCTTTTCGCCGTCTCTTTGGATTTGGATTCTTCAAGTTTGCACAACCGATTGTTCGTCCACATCTCAGTGCCTTTTCCGCCCCCTCTCTTTTCCCACTTCAACCTTACCACATCCTCATTTACCCTCATAGTGCATCTGGGTTGGCGCTTCTCTTTCTCTTTTTCTTTCTCCTTTTTTTTGTCTTCGTCCCCTCGCCATTGAACGGATTAACAGATGAACTGTCATTTTCCTCCCACACCAGCAGTTGGCTCTGCTAACCGCGTATGCTTTTTTCCCTTTGTTTTTTGCCTTTCGCCAGTGCTTTCTGATGTACAGTCCAGTCAGCACGTCGGCTCCCCTCCTCACGAAATTTGTGAGCTCGACCAATTGGTTCCCCCTTTTGGTGGCAGCCTTCTTTCTTTATCAGGATCCTTTCTTTGGACAAGTCGTCTCCCGACGTCCCATACATCTGCACGGGGAGTAGTGGCCCAGTATTTGGTCCGTTTTGTTTTTCAGACACAAGGGAAGTCGTACCGATGACTTTCTCTCACTCTCCCACCTGGCGAGCGAGGACAAGCCTTTGGGACCCCCGAGTTCCCGAAGCCCGGGGTTTCCCCTACGTGCTGAAATGCCGTCATAGATATGTTCAATGAGACCCCCGTACCCCCTTCCCGCATCCTCGACCAAGGGCCCCGGTGAGGAGACTTGCCGCTTGAGCTCAAAGAAAAGCCCCCTTATTGGCGGGCAAGTCTTTTTTCCACCACCAGATAGAGCAGAACTTTCGTTCCGACCGTTTAAACCCCGACGCTCTCGAGATCTTTGCACCAACCCTCAGGTGCGTGATGTGGTCCGCGGTTCGACCCCGTTGGTTTTTCTCCGGCGGCGGCGCCCGCCTTTGCGTACCTCTGTTTCGGTCTACCCGTCTGAGAACGCCCGAGCTCACTCGCCTTCCCCCCTTTCCCCGCTCAGTTTTTGTGTGGCTTCGGTGCTTGTTGGAGGCTGTTGTTCGGCCGTCGGCTCGTGGTTTTACACACTTTTGTTCCCCCCCCCTTTTCCCATATCCCCCACAAACCCCCCAGCCGGTAAACCACCCCCCCCCCTACCCTGGGTCCACGAACAAACAACGCGGAAAACGTTGCAAACTTTTCCTTTTGCAACATCAACTGCTCCCAACCCTTCCCTGTCCCCAATAGAAGGTCTGACCGTCCTGCAACCTGGTCCTTTTCTCACACTCTTCCATGATACGACCCGCGGCTCGGATTACAACACGCAGGCGAGGACCTTTTTTCAAACTGGCCAGTTACCCAGTGGAGGGCAGTCCGCCCCTTTGAGGGAAGACCCTTCCGTCAAGCGTCCCCACGTGGAGAAATGCTCTCCCGGTGAGCAAATAGGCTTATAGCTCCTTATTTCAGCGGGGACCTTTTTTGCCCCCTCCCTCATCGATTTCTCTTCCCATCGATAGTCCCCCGCGCTTGGGCAACTTTTAGTTTCTCACAGGGAGCCAGGAGTCCCCCTGATAACAATTGTTTTTAAAGTTAGAGTGCTCAGTGCTGGGGATCATTGGATTTTTTTCCTGTCCCAGTGGAATTCCCGTAGGCTTCGTCTCTCCCTTTCTCTTTCCCTTTCCCTACTCTTTGTTTTTGACTGGAGATATATCGGCGGCAGCCCCCGACCCACAGCAGACCGTCTTTGAAAGGAAACCGCCTTCCCCGTCGCCCCAGCTGCTTGAACCCTCGACCCGTGAGAAAACCCCGGTTGCTCGTACGCCTTTCTTCCCCTTTTTCTCTTTCTTGTTTTTTTCCAATGGCGCTGGAGATAGGTGCGTCTATCGATGTGCGAGTTGCCCGATTCTTCATTTAAAAGATTCCCCCCGCGACTAATTTGCTCCCTTTTTCTCGTTCGTGATGGAGTCTGCGGGTCCTTTTTTCTTTTCCTTCCCATTTCTCGGATTCCATCGGTCTTAATGCACCGTTTTGTCCGTCGAACAGCGTCTTTTTTGAGTCGAGGGTTTTATCCATTGAAGAGCGTTGAGATTTATCCTGGTTCGTCAGGTACCCCGACCGTCCCTCTTTTTTAGGGCAGGTTCTTTCCCAGTGGCTGTTCCACTTCCTAGTATCTGACTTTTTTACGCCTTTTTTCTTTCCCCCCCAGATTGATTGTTGTAGTTCCCGGATGTTTAGTTCTTGTTGAAGTGCTGTGGTGGTTTGCAAACCCTTTTTTTACCACCCCTAGCCGCCCCTGACCTCCTCCACCGCCCTCCCAAATGTCCCCCCCTCAGTCACACCAACAAGTAGCTGATGGCCCTGTGGCGTTTGCGACGGCCGCCATAGTGGGTTCTACCCCCCATTTTTCTCCCCACGCGTCCCCCGCCTAGACCCCACCTGTTTTTCCCTTCCGGCCCCGAAAACCCACCTTCTTTTTTAAGCTGGTCTCGATGATTCGTCTTGGTTTCCAAACTTTCCTTACCTCGACTATATGCCTGGTGGTTTCAGGCCCTTTTTCCGTTCTTGGTTTCCTTCTGCAGGTCGCTCGGATGGCGCCATTTTCACCTCGCTCTGCTGTGTCTAGGAAGCGTTTTCGAGGGTTCTCCAGTTGAATCATGCCTCTCCCGCCGTGGTTGCACTCGGGTTAATGCCACCATTCTGACACGTTGGGACCACGTTTGCTTGGCCGCGGCATTTGTTCCTTCTCCCCCGACCAGCATTTCAATTATTTTCACCCACAGAGGTCTTCCCCGTATGATCTCAATCGGTCATTTTTGAGGCGGCTCTGATTTTTTACGTGCAGCGGCTCCGCGATACAGCGCGGAGTGGCTCACCAAATTCCAACTTATTGAAGCGCCGTCACTTTCTCTGCGCGTGGTCCCTGCTTGGGTGTTTGGCAATCAGACTCGTTCCCCCCCCCTCCCACCCCCCCCCCCCAGACGTACAAGATATCCTCTTTCCACTAATCCAACTTTGGTTTCCACAATTTCATTTTCTTTTACCCCGCTTATTCGCCCCCCCCTCCTTCCATCTGGGAGTAACCGCTTAATGTTTTCAGTCCTTACCTTTTGGGATCGTTGGCTTCCTGTCCCCTGGACCCTTGCGACAGCCACCCACCAGGACGGAGTGGTGAGGACGAACGACTTCCCCCCACCTGCATGAGACCTTCCAGCGGGCACGACTGGGCGCCACCAGGGCTACCCTTGATGTCGAGAGCCCCCTAGCTGTCAACAGGTTTGAAGTCGTGTCTCACAGACGCCCCCGCACCGGCCCTTTCGAGCTTACAGCTGACGCCTCGTTAGAGGTTCCCGACCAGGGGTCGCTTTTTTTGCGAACCGACCAAACGTTTTCCTTCTTGCCCTAGGACGCTCACAGCAACATTTATTTGTTTGGTTTGTGCCAACTCCTGATTTTCCTGCTTCGGGGGGATCATCTCCTTGCCCTTGGGCTCTCGGAGTGCGACCCCCCGGACAATCGAGTTTTCCAGAGGGTCAACCGGGTTTCGGCGCCCTGTTGTTGGCACAGGCTCAGTATCCCACCCCGTAAGGACTGGTCGATCGATCCCCCCCTCCCCCCCGTCCTTTTGTCGTTAAAGGTTATGAAAGTCATCCCCTTCTCTGCGTACCTGATTTCCCGTGCCGACCACCCCTTGCCGCCTTCGTGGGTATTTTATTTATTAGAATCTTTAGACCACGGCTCTACAACCCGCCCTCTTCGCCCACAAGTTGCTGTAACCTATTGCTACCCCACTTTCTTTCTCGATCGTCCCACCTCCCCCCCCCCTGTATTACCCCCCTCCCCCCTTCTTCCACCCCAGTGACCACGCTGCCTTCGCTGATGATGGTAGGGCTTGAACCCGTACTTCGGTTAAGCTTTATCCAACCCCCCAAAGTAGTGACGTGCTTTTGGATTTTGGTCGCAGTTTCTTGCTACCACCTTAATCGTTTGCTTTTTGTTTACCTGCCTTTCCCATTACTTTTCTGCTGTGTGTGAAGATTCCGTCCGGTGGGGGACGAATGAGGCAATGGGCCCTCCTCCCCCTTTGATTGGACAAGGTGATCACGCAGTCGGGGTTCCTCCTATCTATGTTCACGCCGATATTTGGAGATTCCTGTATGCAATGGCGTGAGTCCTGGTTGATCGACCGATACGACTTTCTTGTTTTCTTTGTCGTCCCCCCCCCAACATCGGGGTTTTGCCGGCCGCGTCTCCCCCCCCTTCCCAACGCCCGCCGTGCGGTATCGTCGGGTGTACCCCCCATCTTCACCACGCTCGTGGCGGTTACTTCGACGTGCGGTCCTTCGTTTTTTCTCTTTAGCATTCTCGTTGGTCAAGAAGTACTTGGATTTGCCACGAGTTCCAAGGGTTCACGGTGAAAACGTTCAAAATGACGGGTACTTGGATTACCTTAACTGACTGGTCTGTTCCCTTATTTGGACTGTCCTTGCTCGACGCCGGGCTCCACGTTTGCCTCATCCTCCCTCCCTTCCCCTCCGAGTCATATCTCCCCTTTTTCCTGTATCTGGGTTGGTTATGTATTTCATAGATGATTCTCCTTTCGGGATTTCCCCCAAGTTCCACTTTTGGCCGGGCTCGGCTATCTTAAAAAGCTTTAACCTTTCCCAAATCAAGTTTCGACCCCGGCCATGTCCTGCGTGCGGCATTAACGTTCCAGTATCGGTGTGCAGTGTAAACCCTGGCTCCCCCATCTTGGTTAAGGAATGTTGACCCAACCGGTAGTCTTGTTCCGGTCTTTTCATTCCCCTTCTAAACCCCCTCCTGGTTCGCAATTCTCGATTCAACGCCCCAGAGTACCTTTTTAGATTTTTACAAACCCTACGTCCTCACGTGCGTTCTTTGTGTCCTGTGCTCTCCTTCCCCCTTCACCCGTGTGTTGGTTTCTCCATCCTACCCTGATCGTCATGTGAGCCTCCACCATTCCCACGCCTTCCTGTATCGGTTGACTAGTCGGCCCGATGCGATGATAGCCGGACTAGAACCCCTAAGTATGTAGTCATTCCCCGGTCTTATGTTCCTCCTCAGGTGTTAGGTATTTCCCTGCTCCTTCGTCTCCCCCCCCCCCCCCCCCCCGTCTGACGTGATAGTCTAACTCACCCTCAGACTGGAATTTCTGACAATTTCCACCGCCCTTTCAGTGATAAGGGTCGCTCAGCCTTCTTCCCAACATACCGCAATTCACCAGTTCACCCATTCCTTCGTGGAAGGCCGTGGGGTCCAAAGAAGTCACCCCACAACTCCATGAACTCACTAGTTTACTGTAGTCTCGCAGTTTTTTCCCCCCGCCACTACCTCAAGCCCCCCTTGCAATATTTTTCTTTTCACCCCTGCCGAGCGGATGGTGGGGTTACTACGGGAGTGAGTGTACTCAATCCTGGCGATGTCAGCCGTGGGTCGCAGGCACTCTTTTCCGCACCCTGGTTATGTCCTGTTTCCGGTATTGTGGTTGTTTTGTTCGGCTCCAGTTTTCTTCAAAATATTCTAATAACACCCCCTTGCCAGACTGTATTCTGGTTGCGGCCCCCCTTGCATTTTCATTTGAAGCGAAGGGTATTTGACGTCATGCGGTCCTCTTTAAAGACCTCCAATATTCCGTGGAGGTTCTTCGATCGAACGTCCTTCGCTTGCTCGGACCGCCCCCACCCCTGGTCCGTTCCCACACACCCTGTGGCACCTTCCTTCCTGGAGGGGCGGTTGAATCGTTTTTAGGGCGGCCTGATGCCAATTCGCAGACGTGGTCCCCGGGACCCTAAGGTCCGAAACTCGTTATTCTGCATAGTTACGGCAAACAACCACCAGCCCACCCCCCCGTCATAGAATCTGTAGGCATCTGTGTCGGTGACGAATCCCTTTTTTTCTTCTTTTTTGTTTTTTTTTTTTTTTTTTTTCATGCAAACGTTTTGTTGGGTCGGTTTCGCAGGCCGACCGTCCTGTGAACCCGCTCCGCACTTCCGTCGCGCTTCTTTTTGGGTGATGGGTATCTCCTTACCCCCCGCACTGTTAGGCGGCCATTTCGCATCCCCCCGAGTGCAAATTGGCTGGCCGTGTGCGTCCCTAGTTGCCGAGTTTTTGGATCCCTTACTCTGCCCCCAACACGATCTTGTTTCGTAAGCGGCCCCGACGTGTGAATTGACAAGCAAGCCGTGGATCCCGGTACTGGAAGTCCCCCCCGTCAGAGGTTAACCTTTTCTTGGTTTTGTGCTTCATGTCCCTCTTCCCGTTAGGCAAAATGGATGAATCTTCTGTTACACCACTGCAGTTTTTCCTTGGGCCCCATGTCCTAACTTATTTGTTCTTAGGGATTTTTGGTGCCCCCCACCCCTTTGTTCTACGTGTGGTGATGGTACCTAACAGCAGAAGTAGGGACCTTCCTCCCGTAACCAACTTGACCTTTGCCCTTCTTACCAATTAGGTTCAGTTGGTGTTGCGCATCTCCTCCATGTTTAGCTTCGATCGCTGCTGGTCCCCCCCCCCCTACGCGATAGCCGCATCACACTCTCCTCTTTCTGTCTCCCTACCAGGCCACCCGCATATGTTTGGAACAGATTCTTAGTCCTGTCGGCGAGTCCCTGTCACCGGGCCCTCGGCCACCTCATCCTTTGGCCCAGCGGCCTGTCTTCCTTGGTAGGCCTTTCCCCCCTTTTGCCTGAAAAGGATTGCACGAATGAGGTTCAATTTACCACACACCTCGGGCAAACGAACATTCTCTGACACAGTGCTGTACCAGACGTTTGCTCTTTTTGGCTGACCTCCCCAGCCGCATGCTGAGACTTTTTAAAGCAAGGACGGGCGGTGGTCCCCCCTATGGAAAACCCCACAAAGTGAGACTACAGCGAGGGCCAGTCCGTTGACCCCCCAGACGATCATCGCGTATCCCATGCCTGTCCACCCTCCTGTTGTTATGTGAATTCGTTACGAGACCCCCAGTTGTGGTATAACTTTCGTCGGCGAGGTCTGATTTCCGCCCGCCTGTGGTATATCACCATATGGACGCCCTTCGTCCTCCACAGCGGCCCCTCGCTGTTTTGTGCGGTTTTTCTTTTTGAGAAGTGCGATTGGCGGGCCAAAGTTTGGTTGCCGATTGGTCTTTCGCGCGGATATTGCGGTGTCTTAAAACAGGTGGTCCCCACCAAAGCAACCACACAATAACCAACCTTCACACGCTTTACAACACCCCCACATAAACGGTTGGAACCGGTCCCCCCCCCCCCAAGACCCCGGCGGAAGCGTCCCTTCTCGCACAGTGGCAACAGTGCAGCCCCTATTCCGACCGTCGCCACGAACATACTCCCTCCGGTAACGTAATAGGCACACAGGATTACCCGATCAAAACGCGTTCCATTACCAGACCCGAGTCCCCTCGGCTTTGTTAAACACCATCCCCTCCTTTTCCGACGGACTCACGTTGCAGTCCGACGTGGAGGATTCCACTGAAAGGGGCGCGAGCAGGCACATAACCCCCCCCTGTCCTCGTCCAACAATTGTTTGTTATTCGCGCATACGCGGAACGTTCCTCCACTTTGCCATTTTCTTCTGGAGGTTTTAGCAGCCCGCCGCCCCGGGACCGTCATCCGTCTATCAAGCCCCACATCCTGATAAGCGGCCACCCTGACCTTCCTCACAGATCTTTGTAAACTCCTTTTCCTAGAGTCTGGCCAGGCTTTTCCTAGTCAACCGGGGTTTTCTAAGTTAAGATGTTCCCCTCGTCGGGGGCTTCGGTGGAGGCTGTCTGAAGGAAAAGTGTCCTCGTCGGCGGCGGGGAGCCGGCCCCCTCTTCTAGTATATCTACCCCCTCCCCTACGTTGTGTTTTTGAGATTATACCCCCTTGCGGCGCCCAGACCCGCCCTCCTCCCCCTTTAAATGGACATTCCACAGCACTCCACCGACCCATTCCGCTTTAACTCTCCTTGTGGTCTTGCAAAAACGGTGCTCTAACGCCTTTATCCCCACGTTCTATCTACGGATGTGGACACTGTCGCTGTTCGATCGGATGCCTCTATAGATTGCCTTGTTTCCCGATACGCCACGCCTCATGCCACCCCTTTCCTCCCCCGATCCTTCTTTTTTCGAAAGTTTTTGTTAGCGCAGGTCTCCCCTTGGAAGATTGGGCGTTTTTTCTGCCCCATCCACGGTAGGGCATGAACTAAACCTGTTTACTGCTTTTGCCCGTCCACCGTTTCTCAACACGATGAGTGTCCGGCAGAGTCTACTGGAGTTTTCCATGAAGCTGTTTCGCGGTATCACTGTCTAAGTAGTCCTTTTCCTCCAGGCTCCTTGTCGGGACGGTGTTGCCCCAGGGGATTTTTTGCCCATGAAGCTTATTGCCAGATTGTTTAGCGTTTCTTTGGGTTCCCCTTTTTCCCAACCCGTTTATGTTTTTGTAGTGTCACCTGCTGTTGTGGATGAATTTGTGGTTTCTTGATGTTGTGTTTGCACCAACCATTTTTCACCCCATTAGCGCCTCCATCCGCAACAGCCCCTTCCCCAAAAGCCCCCTCGTGGACACCACCCCCCCCAGAAGCTCTGGCCGCTGTGGCGTCTACTGCTCCCTAGGGGTTCGCCACCGGAGTTTTAACGCATCTACCTTCGCGCTGCGAATTGATTGGAGCCAGCCCCCCCCCCCCCAAACTGTTTTTCCGTAACTCGGACACATGTAAACAACACTTCCGTTTGAGTTTGATCTTCGATGTCTGCTGGTCAACTTTCCGTTCCCAGCGCATTGACTCTTTTGATTTTCCCCGACTTGGCGACGTATTGGCATCTTTCTTCGCTGCGCTGAGATGGTGTCCACTCACCCAGATCTCCGTGTCTGGGCTTTTAGGACTAGTTTCCGCAGGTGATATTGGGTACACTTTCAACCTTCGTATCCAGCCCCCAGTTTACTCCCCCGATTAGGGGCTGCCACCAGATTCTGCCCAGTCTTTGGTTCCCCCCCGGATTCTTAACGCGGCCTTGGTATTGCTTGATCGACATCCTTTTTTGAATTCTTTCCACCAACCGGGTTCTTAATGTAAGACAAGAGGCCTCATTTTACGGTTCCGATTGGGCAAGAATAGATCATGATACAGCTAGAAGGCGCCCCCCCCCCCCAACTGTTCCATTTGGTCACGCCTTCCTCAATTTATTTCGCGCTGGGCCCCCGCCGTTGTCTGTACCAGGCCGAACGCGCCCGACCCCCCACCCCCCCCAGCCGTACAGATTCCTGCGAGGTTAGCCTCATCAAATTGCTTGTGTGTTTCACCTTTTCCTTCTCTTCTCTTCCAAGAGGGCCTTAGTCCCACAAAGATGTCAGAGTGGAGTACCGCTTCTTTTTTTTTTTTCTACGTACGGGACGGCTTTCCCAACCAGTAATGTCCGGCGGACTTTTTCACACCCCTTAATCTTGTTGTTGGAGCTTGCCCACTCAAGCTCGTCTCGCAAGTGCTCCTGCCGTCTCCACACCAGGCCCTTCGGAGCCGATTCTTTCTAGTTGAAAGTAGTTCCCTCCGCCCCACCAAGCAGATATCCCCCGGCGCTAGTATGGTCCACGACCGGGCGGCTGGCGTACCCCACATTGACCCCCACCCTGGTTTATCAGTTGACAGTTGCGACCCCCTTATAAAGCCCCCCGCTTTTTGTGTTGGTTTTTGGTGTTCATAATTCCCACGTTTAGTCCTCGTCGGTGTGTTGGAGAATGCATGAATTTGGGCACATCAGTTGTGCGCGCCAAAGAGAACCCGAGATTTCGTGAACATTGGTGTCTGACTTGACTGGTTGGTTTCCTGGTCAGTTTGACCCCTCCGGCATTCTGGCTCTGAATGAGATAAGACGATTTGTCGTTAAAGGTCTGCTGACCCCGTAATTAAAGTGACTCTTCCCTGCGCGGGCCGCCCCCAACCTTTGATGCCGGCGTGGTTTGTGTTTTTCTAATCCTTCTCCCCAACCCCTGTCCCTCCCCAACCAGCACCCTGCTCCTGCTTGCTTCTACTCCCGTCCTACCGACAAGGGAGCCTCGAACGCCCCCTCCCAATTTCTACCCCACCGAGGCTGTTCTGGTTATGCAAGAAATTGTTTTGATGTTTTCATTGATGTGCCCCTTTTTCAGTCGGGATCTGTCGCCCAACTTCCTTGCCCCACTTACGTAGTGAAGGAATGACGGATGTGTAGAGTTATTAATCCACCTTTATCCTTGCATTGTGGAATTTCCCTACCAAATTCCTTTTTTTTTGTTTGAGATGGACGCATTGGGTGGTGGGACCTAAGAGTCATTGGCATCCATCCCCCTTGTCTTTCCCCACGAATGTGGGATGAAAGACCCGTAGTTGGTCTTCCCCCCGGACCGTACATCTAAAGCAGACGTCTTCCTAGTGAGCCCTTTTGATGGTACTGTTGGTCTTCCTAACTCCGACTCCTTCGGATTCCTTCCCCCCCCATCGGGTGGTTTGATACGAAGGAGCCAGGACCCCCCCTCCGCCGTTAGGATCGTCTGGTTTTATTCCCGATAGCCCACTTCGTGGCGTGATCGCTCTCCTTTCCTGGTAACCGGCTAGTTTGCTCATAGCTGATTCTGGTAACCCCCCCCTTATTGTTGTTCCCTCATGACCCCTTTTTCAGGTGAAAGTCAACCGGACGGGTTACTTTGAAATTTCCTTCATTGCCGGTCTGTGAAGGACTCTTGGCCTTGACCGGCTACCGTCCCCTTCCCAACGTTTCTCATATGACTTCCTACGTTCGACCGCATCTCCTACTTTTCCCTCCACACTTCCTACCGTGGTTTGTGTCCTCTAGATGCGGTCGTTCGGAGGGTAAATTGATTCCCCTTTTTTGGGCCGGGGACCGTTATACCGGTTTTTTCCCGTACCCCCCAATCAATCCCCCGTGCAATTCCGTGTCCTTTCCCCAGTAAACGTAGTGGTTTCCGTTGTCACCTTCTTGGTTCCCCTTCCCTTATGTTAACCACAAAGTCTGTGTTCCATCGTCTCCGCCTTCCTCCGCCCTACGCCTTTTTATCCCGCCAGAAGGAGGAGTATTTTTTTTTCCCGCCCGGAGCGCCGTTTATATTTCGATCCGGTACCAACCCGACGATCCTCAATTGGCTGGCGGTGGGTCCCGTGCTTATTTGGGCCATCACCCGATTTTGCTTTTTTCTGTGATGAGCACATCCCCTCCCTGATCTTTTATCGGTCCCCTATACCACAGGACTACACTCCCAATTCCTTAATATGTCCTCGTCGGCTTAACCGCTTTCGAAGGGTCGGTCCCCCGACGTCGTTCTCCAATGTTTCCCTTCGAGTCGAGACTGCCGGATGGCATTGATCGTAACCCCCCACCCCCCCCCGCGCCTCATCTTCCCCCCGACGGGAATTTTTTTCCATTAGATAATTCCACCCCGTAACCATCCCCCCGCCGCTTTCTCAGCCATTGCGGACCCAATCCCTCCCTTTCCGCCGTCCCTACGTATATGGATTTCGTGGCATACAAGCTCCCGACCTAGTCGCTTTTTTCAAAGTACCAACAACATCATTTGTCTCCTTTCTACCCCCTATGAATGTGGGTGGTTACTACTGTGGAGTTGTTCGACGACTCCCCCCCGGGGTCGCGGAAACTTCTCCTCCAATGGGCCTATCGTGTGGGTGTCGTGGTTGTCGTCTCTGGTGCTAAATTTCGTTTTCAGAACCACTCCACCCTCCCTTCGCCCCCCCTTGGTTGCGGGGCCCTGTCGCCGGGTACGCGATAAGGTATTCCTTTCCTCGTCACTAACGACCAAATCGGGGGCTGTACGATTAGATACCCCCCGTCTTCGAGTGATCCTGTCGCAACAAACATTACTTACCGACCCTGTTTTTAATTTCCCTTCGTTCTGGGCGGGGCGTCCGGCGGCTTCTTCCCCCGGCTTTCTAGTCTCCCCTGCTTTTTGCACGAAATATCGTGATAATTCCCGAAACCCAGACCACCACCTGACAATAGACATCTTTGCGGGGATATGATTCTCAGGGTCCCTTACACTCTGACACCCGCTGAGTTTGTGATTTCTCATGTTCCCCATTGTGCGCCCTGCCCGCTGCTTAGGTTGAACCCGCCCCTAGCGGCCGTTCTGCCATATCTTTCGGTTGTTCCCGACCAGTCGCACCCGACCTCATCACACGCACACCCTTCTTCCTCCTCCTATTTTGTTCCTCTTGCCTTTTCTCTCTTTCCTGCTTGGGGTGAACGACGTGTACACACCAAGCGGCCCCCTCACGAAGACGAATTACGTGTTTTTGTCTCTTTCCGCCCGGGTAATGCAGATGTCCCCTCGTCGTATAGCCCAGCCGATCCCAGGTAGTTTCCCAGACATCTCACCATGTCCCTGTCAGCTGTCGCATGCACCTTCCCTTCTTTCGTGGATCGTCGCGCATGCGAACAAGTGTGACCCTCTCTTGAAGGGAGCACCTCATGAAGACTGTATGGTGAGCCCCACTCCTGTCTTGTTGATCACGTTATGAATACGACCCCCTCTCTCTGCTCCTCCCGTTCCTTCTCCTCCGTATTGTTTTTTAGCCGGGTGACGTCGTCTGATGGAAACACCCCCCTACCGCAATGTCCTTACTGTCCAATTCAGTGTGAGTCAGCCTCTCCGACCTCTTTGAATTGCCAGGCAGGTCACCCCCCATTGACATTTTGGTTGGCCGCTTCTTTTTTCCTCGTTAGTCCGTTCCGTTTTTGTTTTTTCCGTTGAATTATTGCCGAATCGGCCAATCGATCTTCCGTCCACTTAAGTTCCTGTTGTGTGTTATAGGATCTGGCCCGGTGGTTTGTCCCTTATCGATTTGTCCTCTGTGTGCTGCGGAGTTCCCCCTTGCACCCGCGGTTGAGCCCGCACGGCCCCGACAAGTTTTTCCCTCTGCGCAAGTGGCCACGGTCCTTTTCCCCTCTGCTGCACTTTCACTTTCCTGCTTTATCGTGCAGTATCCTTTTCCCCCCTGGACACGCCCCACCAAGGCCCGTCGGCTCCCGATTTCGCTGAGGACGCCGCAGATCCACCCGCACGCGTTGAATGTAAACATCCGAGCCCCCCAGCGTCCCAAGTCTTGGCAGCAAGCCACGGGCCTTCGTTGCCCCCCAAGAGCGATGGAACCCCCAAACGGAGAGAAAGAGGAGTAGATTGAGATCAGCCCCGGTAAGTTATTAACCCATGTTTTTGTGTCAACACCCCCCGCACTGCAGAGGCCCTACTTTATCCTTTTTCTTCTGTGTCCGAGGTTTACGACCCGTGGTGTGTACATCCCGGCCCGCCCTTCGCCTTTCTCTGCGTACCCCTCTTTTTCTACCCCTTTATTTCTTCTTCCGCGCGAAAGACGACGTTTAAAACAAAGGGCACCCTCCCGAGTTCCGAAGTAGATTTTTTCCTATTGTTTTTTGTAGTGAAGGTGTTTAACATTTGGGATAACTTTTGACTGCTTGTTTTCTTTTGAGTTTCGTCTTCCTGTTTTGTTGTTGGGAAACCTGTTGTTGTTCACCCCCCACAAAATAACTCTCAACAACTTTATTAAAACCTTCCTTGCAAGACTCCCCAAACGTCCCCGGTGTGTCCCCTTTCCCCCCAAATAAACCCCCTTCTTCCCCCCTCGGTCAACGTACGTCATTGGGCGACCCGTCAAGGGCAGCGAGCGTACACTTACGACCCCGAACATGCACGTTTTCTGTACCGCCTTACCCCCCAGGTTTTTCACGCCCACGCGAGCCCTGATGCTCAGATTGTGGATTCCCGCGGACTCTTCCGTTCCCACACTAAGTTTTCTCGAGTCGGCAACTTTTCCCTTAAGACCCCCTTTGGGGGCACAGTTACCTTTGAGTTCACATTAACCGGCCCCCCTCCCGATTTCTTCCACGGTCTCCTGGCGGACGAACTCAGATCCGAGGTTCAATCCGTCCGCTTTTGGTTCTTTATTTTGTCTCCTTTGACTTCTGGACGTGAATCCTTAACTCTAGACATTTTGGAAGCGATCCCCAGAGCCTTGTTTCCCCGGGGTCTCACTAGACTTACACGGAGCCATTCCGTCTCTCACCCCTTGGGTGTACCAGGCTCTTTCAACCTTTTGGGGGCCTGGGTGAGAGGCTTTTTCCTTCCAGTTGAAGGTTTGTATTTTCGGCGGGATGCCGCCGATCGATACCTCCTTTTCCTCCTACTCTTTGTTGTTGGTTCGCTTACTCTCTTTTACCTCTCCCGACGAACTTCCCTTCCCTGCCACTCTCAGAAGACAGTTCCTCAACCCGATTTGAACGCTCCTTTGAGTGTCAGAATAAATACACCCCACCGTTTTCCGATTGGGCTCCGTTTAGCGTACCCCCTTGGGCTTTTTGAAAAAGGACCCTTTTTCGATTGATGTCGCTAATCTCATGTCTTTTTTGCGATACGGTCACCCTTACGATTGACTAACTCGCGATGATTGCGCCCGGTTTCTTCCCTTTTCTACCTTTTTGACCGATGCGGCTGATTCCCTAAAAGGGCGGAATGCCCTCACGTCCTTCTTTGACGACAAGTCTCTTAATCTCAACCTTGCTGCGTGTTTCTGCCCTTTATCGTTCTTCCTAACTTGAAGAGGCGCGGTTATCCCCATGTGGAAGTAACCCTTTCCAGAACGGAGCGGTGTACTTTTTTGACGGTTTGTCAGTTGCTGTTGCCACTGCCGATTTGCCGCGGTTTCCGCATTTGTCTTGTTTACCTTTCCCCCCCGTTTATGTGTTGCTTTTACCGGCTGTGGAAGTTGTTGTTGATCTTTTTTTTTTGGGAAAAAACGGTGTTCCCACAATGCAAGAAGACTCAACACAACCCTCCCAACCACTTTTTTCCCCCCTCGCCACAACCACCCCTCAGAGGATGGAAGTCCTTGTGGCGGCGACCGGAGAAATCTGGGTGCCACAAAGGCGTTTCCCACGCTTAGACCGGCTGCCGAGCCGAGTCCCCCCACGGTTTCCAATATTCCCCACACTGTAGGGGGTTTAAGGTGATGACTCGATGCTAGGGTTGTTAACGGGCCGGTGTTAACAACTCTCCTTATATTATTCCGGTTGTTTTTCCTCCCCTCCTCTCCTTGGCTTTATTGCTGTACTTTCTAGGGATGGATTGGCCACCCTAGTATGCTTGGTAGAGGCATGCGCTCTTTTTAGGCTCCAGTTTTTTTTAAATTCTTTCCCAGTTTCCTAACGGGGGGTCCTTGCCACCAGGGTTGTCCACGTTTTTACCCCTGTTCGGTGCCGCGTCCTTGCGTACTCTTCTCGCCATTCCATTTAGAGACTGTTTTCACCACCACCGGGTGCGGCTGTACCGTCTCTCCTCTGCACGTGGCTGCTTTTCCAGAGATGGGCCGCATTGTATTCTTAACATAGAGATTGCGCCACCCCACTTGCCAATTGGTCCCGCCCATACTCCTTTCGGCGGGTTCTTGGAAAGAGTATGGTCTGTCCATCATTCCTACAATCGCCTTGACACAAACAAATCTTACAGATTTAACCTGTTTAGCCGTCCACTTCACAAATGATTTTGGTTCCCAAAGTTCATCTGTCCTGTTTCCCCCCTCGGGAATTCCGAACACAACTTGCTTACTAGGAGTAACCCTCTTCGTTTTTTTTCCTTCCTTCCCTGTATCGGCTGTAGTTCCTTGGAAGGTTACGAACAGTTCAAGGTGAGGGGCTTAATGAAGCCACCCTCGGCCGCAAGCTCCCTGCCTTTTTCCCCCCTTTCCCCCTGCCGTTTGCCGCCGTCATGGAGGTTTAGTCGGCTCCCCGAAAACCCTTTTTCCTGCGACAACGGCTCTCGTCCGGGTTCACGACCGGGCGGCTGCTCCCCTCCCCCCCCGGTGCTGCTTCCCGGCGACGAGACCCCAAGATTTTATTTGTGTGGTTTTTGGCACCCCATTAAGAGCCGTCATCGTCGGGGGAGCCATAGCCTGCCCCTTTGGCCCAGCGCAGGCTCCCCCCCAAACCTCCCATCCGGAGTTCAGGCCTGTGTCGGCTTCATTTGTTTTCGGGTTCAGGTTATCCCTTCTAAGGACTGGATTAATCGTCCCGCCCCCAGAGTTTCTTTTCCGTTAAAGGTTGGATGCCCTTCTCCCTTCGTTTACCTGTCTTCCGTGGCCGCAACCTTTTCGACGGCTTCTTTTTCTATGTTCCTCCTAAGAACCGGAATCCGACCCAAAGAAAAAAAGTCCCAGTTGCTGACTTTTGCCCCACCCCGGATATAGCTCTTTTTTCCCACCAATCACAGGTTTCGTAACCGCCCTAGTCCTTTTTTTCTTGAGAAGATGCCTACCTTGCTGTTAGTGTTCTTTTGCACCAGTCAGTTTTTAATCTTGCATGCCCCCTTCTCATACTAGTGTAAGTTTGCCTTCTGATGGGGGCAGTGCTGCTCACCGTTAGAGATCTTGGATTGCTCCCGTCTGGTTTTTTGTGTTTTCCTCTGCCCGTCCTCTTGGGGACGGCTCCACGTTCCCTTCTTTACCACCTGAGGGACATTTGATGAAAGACGGGGTTCCCCCCGTGCTCGTTCAGCAGTCCCTTCTTCCCAAGTAGTTCGCCCTGGAGTTATGTCCTGGGGATCCCCCTCCCCCCCCCCCCTATATTCATTTCGGATTTGAGGTGAAACCCCATCGGTGAGGCATCGACCTGGTCCCCCACCCCCCCCCCCCCCCCCCCCCCCCCCCCCCCCCCCAGGCACAATTGAACAAAGAAAAGAGAGAACTTACAGAAGTCGGTTTGTACATTTCTAGAACCAAGGAGCTTTCCCGTCCTTGGCGTTTTGGGAGTTCTAACGTTTCCGTTTTTGGAACCGTCGTAGGCTCTTTAGTGCGACTTCCCCCCCCTCCTTGGTGGTTTTCCCCAGGCAGGCACACTTGTGGAGGGGAAAGTCAACACGCTGGTCCTTGAATTCTCAATTAAGGGTGTAATAATTTTTTTTTTTTTCTGTGTCCTTGACCGGTATACCCCATGCCACAACGTGGCTCAGGGAATAACGCCCTGCGACCCTTTCATTCTCTTTTCACTAATCACGGTTTTTGTTTGAGCGCTCTTTCTTGTTAGTCGATTCAATGCGGCCACCTTTTGGGGAAGCCCGTGACTTCTCCTCTTCCCCTTCAAAATAACCGTCCGTCAAGACCCCCGTTCAAATTCCCGGTCCTCAAGTACCTTTTTTTTTTCCCTTTTCCCCCTCCCAGTGTTCCTGCTGTGAAAAAACAAGTTGTGTTCCAGTACCGTCTCCCTCTCCCCAGCCCTAATTTCCCCCAGAAAAGTCGCGTATCACCGCCACGATCCTTGGTTCCTCTTCTGTACCCGACGATCTCACGTCTGGGAGGTGGTTCCTGGCTTCGGCTAAACCCCCCCCCGATTTTGTGTGAAGACCCCCTCCCTGGCAAATGATCGTACTGTTCGCCTCCCACCTTGTCCCTCCCGCCCAGGGCTCTATCTGGCGAGGATGTCGTTAACGTCCCTTGTCGACGGGGTCCCCCCCGGTACCGTCGTTTTCCTCCCCGTGTCCTCCAGGTTTTTTCCTTTCCCCCATTCTCCCTCGTCCCAAGATTTTCTTCCTCTTCAACACCCTTGGAATGGGGTCCCGTCCAACTGCACGCGATAACTGTTATCAGCCACTTTCCCTCCCCACATCTCGAATTCCACGTCACTACTTTGAGGAAGTTTTCCAAGATGTCCCCGAATTTGGGGTTTTCCCCTCACCCGCTTCACATTAAGCATCCCTTCTCTCCAGACGGCATCGGGCGGGTTCATCAGCCCTTGATGTGGTTTCGCGAAGAAAGGGTGTTGTGAGAGACCTTCAGTCCCCACTGGTGTCCGTTGGTTGCTATTTTTTTCCCGGGCTGGGGTTCTAAACCCCGTTTCCACCCACTCACGAGTAGTCATTTTCCGAGCCCATGCTTTAATGGAGTCCTCCCCTATCGGGAGATTTTCGGTCAGTGCTTTCCCTTCCATCCCCCACTTCGGGGCGGGGATCGATTCACCAGTACCATGCCCCCTTTTTTCTCCGACCACGAACCCACCCAGGGAAGGACAGACCCCCCTTGGTGAGGGCCTACTCGGATGGGCTGTTTGGCCGTCCGGCTGTTCTTTCCCCCTTTGCTCTTCTCCCGACGGAGTACCTCCCTGGACGAAGTCCACCCCCCCCCCCCCCAAATTAAATCTGTTTTCCCTTCGCGAGACTCTCCCCCACGAGACAAGATTGGGGGTTGCCTCCCGTCCCCCCCTGGTTTTTTACCCGCTCCGAGCTTTTTTTGAGAGATTTCTTGTGGCGGATGCTGAGACTGGGCCCTGTGAGGCGGCCCCCCACGCAATGTGCCTGGTGGGCCGGCCTTTTCCGTCTGTCTCGGTTTCTTTGTTTCGTCAATTTTCCCCCATCAATCTTTCCTGTTCTCTGACGGCCCATTTGACGTTCGGAATCTCCTGCTCGCCTTGTACGTAAGTTTGTCGGTCCAACCACTCCGCGGTTACCCTCCGTTATCTGTTTTTTTTTCCACGTCCTTTTGAGGAGATGAACTTTGGTCAAGGAAACACAAGACCCTTTTTTTCACGCTAACCGTGCTGCTCTCCCGGCTTGGTTGGTTCCTCTTCCTTTAGTTCTGTGTCCCCCCAACCCCTCCATCCAGTCTGTTGCATCCTCGTCCTGAAACATTGTTACCTTCATGCGGTAGCCAATTTTCCAGTTTGGTATGCTACTCTCGAGCTTGTATACAGGTCCCCCGCTTGCGGGCCCATGATTCGCTAGCAGCATTATCCACTTCGTTCACTATTTGTGTTCTGTTAGTCCCAGACCGGTTTTTTGAAAAAGAATTGCTCCCCTATGCCGAGCCATCTGACCAATTTCCCCTCTTGACCCAGTTCAGTGGACCCACCCGCGGCAAGACATTGTGGGAATCCCAGCAGTGAGGACAACGCGATGGGATACTAAGTTTCCTTTCCCCCAGCCGGCGCGCATCTTTAATCGTTCCACGGACTTTTTTCCGCGATGTGATGGACGCTCCCAGGCTGTCCCCTTGCGACGAAAGCAAGGAAGGCCCCTGGAAATCTTAAAAACACCCGGATAGTGCCCTTCCTTTAGTAAGGTACTGACTTTTATACACCTCCCCCCGCTTCCCGAGAGATCCAGCCTTGACCCACCAGAGAAGATGGTGGTTTATGGCGTTAGCTCCCTTGTTTTTTTTTAGCTTGTCGGATCCTTTCTATTCGTACCCTCCTGTGTATAATCATATTAGTCCCTATGAAGAAACCTAGTGGCCCCCACGACGTGGTTGTCTTGGTGTGGAGAGATTTGGGTCTTGTTGGGGTGTTCTTGCGGAAGGCGGCGGTTTTTGGATACTACAAGTGGTTGTGGCACACCATCCTTCCATATAATAACACCACCCCCCCCCTGAACTTCCGGTAATCCGAAGCCCCCCAAAGAGCGGGGTGGGTAAAACCCCCAAATTCCCCTGCTGACACCTCTGCAATCTCCTTATTTGCAACCAATCCCTAAATGTCCGCCCACTTTTCCCCTGCAGCCTCTGTTTTGACCGTTGACGGAAGCGCAAGGGATACGGAGCTTAATGTGAGCACGGACTCGCGTCTTCCCGGAAACACTGGTTCAGCTTGGACGCAACGGGCCGTCTCGGTTCTGGTCCCCGTCCGACCGTTATTTCAGAAAACCCCCCTGCCGCGCGACACACTAGTAAAAGTGAGAAACCGGGCGCAAGTCCTTTTTCGCTCGCGTTTTGGTTAGCCAGATGAGTTTCCCTTATCGGGGTAACAGACAGCATCTGTAGCTTCCGCGACTCCCCTCGCCTTTTTTTCACTACTTTTTTCTCGTTTACGGAGCCAGGGTCTGATCAAACAGGGTTTTTTTGTTCTTTTCGTCGTTTTCAAGCGGCCGTTCTGTGAGATGCCCCGGGATGGGCAGCCAGTTGGAAGGTTCGTCTGTAGGATTTCGAAGCGATAGGATCTCTCTTTCCCTAACTCCCTTTTCTTTTTTGAGCTTTCTCCTCGGCGGTGAGACCCGAAGACTACTTTCCCATTAACTGAAATAGCCTACCACTTCCTCCCACAGCCGTCATGAACGCGAACTGTTGAAACCCCCCGCTTGTGCCCCCTTTGCTGTCTCCGTTTCTGCTAAAAAGGGAGTTTCCCCTCGCTTAGTTTTAGCTCGTTATGAAGATATTACTATTGAGGTCCCGATAATTTTCCACTCCCCCCCCTCCTCTCACGCGTAGCTCCCGGATTGTTTTCAGCCTGACGGTTGTTACGCGCCTGGATTTTCTAAAGATGACGACCTGCGGCCGGATTTTCGGTCACCTCCAAGTAGATGCCCCTTCAAGGGCGGTACGCCCGTTGCTCCGTTTCCCTTTCTGCGTGTTTACGGCTTAGGTCGAGGGCGTGATCTTGCATTGTTGCGATGTTATCAATTTTTTACATAATTAGAGGTCCGGCTCTGGTCTTTCCAGGTTTTGCCAGTTGTTTTCCTTCCCGATATGTGGCCTCTGGTCAGCCGTTGATTGGTCGTGTTCCCCAGGTCTTGGTTTCTTCGTCTCGGATGTTGACCTTCTTTTGATGTTTTTTTAGATTTTTTTGCTTCAACCAGTCCCACCCCTATTAGGGCTACTCGCAAAAGACCTTCCACCCAAAATGCCCCTGCAAACCAATCCCCGAAGGGATGTTTTCTTTTAAGATTTGTGGCGGCGACGGCGCATATTTGTGAGAACACCGGATTTACGCATAGACCCCATCGCCGTATTCACCAACTTTGTTCTTACAACTCGCGCACTTCCCCCCCTGCGGGTGTGAGGTTTAATCAGTAAGCTAATATGTTTTTGGTTTCCCCCCCTTCTTTCCCCTATCTTTTCATTTTGTTATGTGGTTTTTTGTTCCAGTCTTTGAAGACCCATTGGCTTCGATGCCATGCGTTTGAGGCGTCATTTCCACTTTCTCTGGGTCGCGGATATGCGTGTTCCACTTTTTGTTGGTTCCATTTGACACCGATTTCGTACACATGCTGAAGCATACAGCTTCGTGGGTGCCCCCCAAGTTTGCATGTGCCACGTGGTCTCGGGTTCGCCCCCCCTGGCCTGCTCAGAGGACGACGCGGCCTGGTCATCTCTCGTCCTGATTTCGCTGTAGTCCTTTTTCACCCTACCTTGGGGGCCTGTTCCTACCTCCTCACCGTCGTGCATACCAGACTTGGATGCATCGTATGAGCGATTGGCGACTCGGTCTCCTGAGCTACCTGTCGCTTGAGCCTTGCGCCACCACAAGGTTCCACTTTTGGCCCCCCCGCCGACTTCATCGGGTTCTGGTCACCGCGTTCTTCTTTCTTCGCATCAGAGCCTTCTCCCTGGAAAACCCCCAAACAGCTGTACAGCTGTGCCCCCCCCTCAGTTCCAACCTGTTGTGGTTTTCCAAAGGTTTTTTTCACTTGCTTCTCCAAGGAATTCTTCGCCCCGATGAACTGTCTGTACACCGCCCTTCGTTGGGTTTTATTAAGATCACTATCTTTTTTATGCTCCCCCCCTTCACGGGCCGGCTTGCCTAACAGGAATCGTTGAGGAGGCAAGTTTTCTAAAAACACAGACTCTTTTTGGAGAGAAGCTCCCCCCTGGCAGTGCGCCACCAGGCATCCCCCTGATGTCTCCTGGCGGTTTGACAGGAGTTCAATTCTTTTGACCATCCGCGCACGAACCGACATTCTAGTCCCCCCCTTCGTCGTAGTCAGGTTTTTCACGGGGCCACTGGTTGTGTGGGTGGGGGTTGTTCGTTACTACCGAAGCCGTCCCCCCCCAACGAGGTTGCGGCCCGGCTACCAAACGTTTTATTTTTGATTTTTTTGGGCCTTCATGCGAGTCGTAATAGTTTTTGCGACATCGCACGTTTTGAGGCCGCAGCTCCGGTCAACCGACCATGTTTCCCTGATTACCTTGCCCTGTTTTCTTTCGATGTCCTTTTTGGCGCAGGATCACGATGGCTGGAGAGCCTCCCGCCCCACGCACGATTTCGTAAAGGTTCCTTTTTCGTCATCCCTTCTCGTACCCCCCTGCTGCTTGCCCGCACCGGGAACACGGGTGTTTCTGTCGTTCTTAGAATCCTCGAAAAACCGTTCGACCAGTCCACCGACAAAAGTTGGTTCTTTCGACCCAAAGGGACTCGCTCCGAAACACTCCCCCGGTCCGTAACCCGCCCGAGGGTTCTTACAGAAGTCCGTATGCGATGGTGGCCGTAACAGCACCGTTCCCTTCTTTTCTCTTTGTAAATCGCCCCCCCCCCCCCATTCCTCCTCTTTTAGTAGGACGGGGATGAGGGATGTTTGTTCAGAAAGTTACACCGTTATACGATTTCCTTTTGAAGTCCTTTCCCGTCGGGTGTGAATCTGATGCGGCATCGGTGGGTGACGATGAGAAAATTTTTGCTCAGCGAGCAACTCTCGGGAAGGGGTGAATTTCGTCGTTTTCCTTCCCCGGACATCGTGTACCTTTCTCCCTTCTCCATAGTGACTTTGTCGTTGAGTTCCGTGGAGCCGACCGATCTTCATTTGGATGGCGTACCCCCCACAGGGTTATTGCCTTGAGAGCCAGTTCCCCAAAGACAACTTTTTCGTGGGTTGTACACCCCCTAGTCCCATACCGCTCTGGCGTTGTCTGCGCTTTTCTTGCAACTGTCCGATGTAGGTCTATTCTCTTTGTATACTGGCTAACAACGACTTGTTGGGGCCCAGTCCGCTCACACGAGGGTTGCCTTTGAACGCAACCAGTGAGTTTTTCTTTTCCGGCTTGTCATTTCGTTCGGATTGACCCCCGCTTGATATGTTCCTTGCCCGGTATACGCCCGGCCCCAAACGTGGACGTCATTTTTTACATACGGGCCCTATTCTCTTTGCCTCCGTTGGTTTGTCTAGATTCCCGGTTTTCGCCTTCTTCGTCTTTCCGGCCCCCACTTGTTTTTTTCGGGTATTATCCCGGTCCAAGTCCCAATTAAAAGTATTAAGGACGGTCACTGTCTTGTCAAAGCCTTATGTTTCACGTTTTACCCGTGTTCGCTTTTTCCCCCACCAATAGTTCCTCCAACCATCTAAAGATCCTTACGCATGTTGACCAAAGTCGCGGACACCAACGCCCCCGAGCAGTTTTCTCTCTTACCCCCCGACCTTTCCCTGCGGGAGTTTTCCCTGGGCTCGGTCCCCTTTCCCCCCGGTTGGTTTTGTACGCCATCCGAAAGGAAGAGTCGTCGCTCCAACCGAATCACGCCCCTTTTTTATTCCTAGGCCTTCGTTTCCCAGTAACCGCTTTTCTCCCTTTTTTTCAACCCTGACCGTCGTTCATCTACCCCCCCGTTTCCATAAAGTGTAGGATGGTTTTTTGATAATCGTCGGTGCAACGGAGTCCTTTCATCTCCATACCTACGGATATGGTTTGGACAGTGTCACCACTCCACTTCAACGGTGTGGAAGGAACTGGCGAACCCCCTCATTCCCCCGTAAAGTATTGGCAGTTGTAGGAACGCAACGACTCTTTTTCGACAGCCATCTGAAGATCCTTACTCCTCATAGGGGGTGTACTTTCCGAGCAGTGCCGATCGTTACTACCTGGGGAGAGGGTTCTCTCGAGACCTTTGGTTTTTTCTCGACTCTCTTCCTCAGGGTTGCCTAGTTGGTTTTCGCGTCGCAGGGAGCCATTAATTTAACACACGAAAGCCATTTCCCTTTGCGTGCCCTTCCCTCAGGACTCTTCGCGTCTTACCTGATGAGGCGGGCGTAACATTAACTTGCCCCCCAAGTATCGGCGGGAAGATGTCCTTCGTTCAGAGTCATATCAGTCCGTGACGAGGTCGCAGCAGCTTCCCGGGCGCCTTTGACGAGTTAGGAAAATAGAGATTCGTTTTTATCACCCCCCAAGGCAGTTGACAGGGGTGGAATCCTTTGTTCTATTTTTTTTGGCCTGCCCCGGTTTTGAAAATTTCTGCCCCTGTATGATTTGTAAACTTTCGGAGACATACTTGAAGACAAGTGACCTTAACAAACCAAAGCACATATTCCCTTTTTGATTTTCTCGCGGGGAGCATCTGAAATGTTGCGAGGTCCGGAGGACCATTCCCGCCCCCGGTGAGACCCCTCTTAGCGCCGGGTGTTCGCCTAGTGGATGTGGCGGACCGTAGCCCGATCCACGCCCGGAGGCGCCGCCGCAGTTTATTGTGCTCTCAGTTCTTTCGGCGGGGGTGGTATGGACATAGCGAAAGAAAACCTGATTCTGTTCCCGCACGGCCAGTTACGGACAGCTCAGGTCTGTCCTAAAACCAACTCCGTTATCCTTCTGGGTGGATGCCCGATTCCTTGGAGAAGAAGGATTGGGAAAACCCCCTTCCGATTGTCTTTCCACCCCTATTGCTTTCTTTTTACGGTCTTTTGGTGAGGGCGAGTTCTTTTTCTGAGTGTGGGTCAACACAGTCGCCTACGCTTTCCCTCGCCGTCAAAGGCTTTTTTTGCGGAAGTTTTTAAATTGGCGTTTGGGGCCCTCTCTTCGCTCGGCCGCTGCTTTCCAATCGTTGCCGGCATCCACTTTATCTTTGAGATCGCCAAGGTCCTCCCGATGTTTTGGCACAAGATCGAACGAACGACCTTGATCTTCCCCCCACAAGAAGGCCTCTTTTTGCCCGAGCGTTCCGTGGGACCACAGGAGGCGTCAAGACGGTTTCCCCCCCCGATGTGCCCTGCCTGGTCAAGGTTTTGGACCAGTACGCCCATTTTTTTGAAAACTGCAGTCATGAAAAGAGCCCTTGCTAGAGGAGTGGAGACTCAGCTCCTCTCCCCTCCCTCCCACAGCCAGTTCCCGGTGGTAAACTGCAAATACCCAGCATTCCTTGACTTATGGCCTGCGGTGTAATTTCGGCCTTTTGTGTTACCCCAGAGGTCCCCATTCGGATATATTTTCTAGTAAGACCCCCCCCCACCTCCGCTGTTGTTTTCCCCTTTAGTACTGGCCCCTGTGGTTTATGAGGGTTTACTGAGCACCCTCTCGATGGGATGGCTTAGTGTGTTCCACCTCTGTTTTCGTGCCCCGTCGCCCTCTGCACCTGCCGTTTCTTTCGGGGTTGGGGATGGCGATTTGGATTATTTCTTGCTTGCGGAGGCCGGTGACTAGTGGACTGACGGGTGGTCTGTGGCCCCCCACCTTTCAGTTATCGACCACCTTCTATGCAGTTTTTACTATGGCAACAACTTCCTATTTATCCTTTCCTGCCTGTCACGCCCCCCAATATCCCCGTGCCCTTTTCGAGCTATAGCGTGCATCTGGGCTTGAATTTTTATTTGATCTGATCGGGACAATCCTCCTAAGGTCCTGCACTTTCCCGTCGACCCTCCCTTTTCGAATACTGTCTTTTTCTTAGGGCGTCCCGGCGCCTTTTCTCATGTTCTGTTGCCCGCGACCGGCTCCCAACTCATGCGTGTTTGAACGTTCGAAACGGGATTCCGAGACTTTTGAGTTTCCTTTCCCTGTGTGCTCTTCCGCTGTGCTCCACAGCGGTTTTGATCGAAAAGGGTGATTTGACTTTTAGGACCCCTTCTTCGATAACCTTTCCCTCGCCCCGCACCCTTGTTGGGTTGTACCCATTACCCCTCCGGACGAATGATTGCTAAGAATTTGGGTATTTTTTGTGCTGATGATGGAATGACCCGTCTTTACGCGGCGATGTGGCCCTTTTGAGGGCACCCCACGTATATCTACCCTCTCCTGCAATTGTTGTGCCGGACGATGTCCCCCGACGAGAACGGAGCCTTGCGTCGCCCGACGGGGTTTCTCCACTCAGCAGCGGGGGTTATATAACGAGGTTACGTGGCGTCCGTGGTATTCGGCCTTTTTTCCTCCCTGACTAGCTCATTTTAATCTATCCTGTCTTTTTTCTTCTTGTAGATGTATGTCGTGAAAGCTTTACTTTCCTGACCCTTGTACAGATTCCTTCCCCCATCTGGACCTCCACACGCCCCCCTATAGCCCCTGTCCTGAATTTACTCCGAAATGGACCTCCAACCACTTGTTTCTCCCTGCTCCGCTTTTTTTGTTTCCCCAGCCCCGCACAGGCGCTGTCTGAGGGCTACGATATCGATGCCGTTTCACGCCCTTGACCTTTCTGAGATATTCCCGCCCGCATTTTTTTTTCACGGCACCCCGACTTGACGGATGTGCGTCCTTTGGGAGCGCCGGTTGCCTCACCGTTGTTTACGCCCTTGGGGCCTGTGGATTTGCCTCCACGGGTTACCTGACTCCATCCAGTCGGATTTGCCCTGGTCCGTCGAACCCCGGTTCTTTTTTGTTTCGCGAGTTTCTTTGGTTTGCGTTAGCCATTGAAGCCGTTTTGTTTTTCGGTATTTCCTTCCTGGCTTGTCACATGACTGAGCTCGATTCTTTTTTTGTACGGGTGCCTTAGTTGCGTTTCCTCTATATCCGCAGGTTTGCCGCCGTGTCTTGGTTACGGTCCTGCCAGTTTATTGTTGTAGTGGGTTACCGCTTTTTAGGCTTTGTTTTCCTATGAGTACGTTGTTTCCCCGCCCCCTATCGGTGTCCTTTTTACGTCTAGCCCCTCCCATCTGCATACTCCCCAGCCTGAACTACCCACGCGCAAAGATGCACACCCTCTGATTCATGCAGACCCACTCTTCAGTGTCATTTTTTTGGCATTTCGGAGCTTTGGTTAGAAGGTCAATCGAGTCAGACCCCCCGGGGTACATCCAAACTTTCCCCCCTCTGCCTCGCACCCTGGCCCTAGACGGTTCTTACGTCTCCTCCTTCTCGCCCTTCCCCCCCCAATCTCTTGCCTAGTTTGCGGCCTTGGGATGCAGCATCGTTCGTTTGTCCTGCGTCGGCCTCAACGGCCCCTCCTCGATCCATTGTTGTGCTTGCGCCTCCTTTTTGCGCATGGCGGATGTAGTGCGTGTCCTCACTTCGCTCATGTTGTTCTGAGGAGACTGCTTGCCCTCTGAGGGCCAGTGTCTTTTCACATTGATTATTGCGGATGGAATCGACTGGCATGCCCCTTTACCCCGCCCCTGCGTTGTCGGTCCACGTGCTTTGGCCTGGGTTGTTGTCGGAGATTCTCTCCTTGCTTTTTCAACCTTGTACTGTTCTGGCCTGTACGATATAGACTGGGAAGTGATGCGTGCTAGCGATTCCATTCGGGTCCGTTCCCCAGCGGAGTAACAAAATGGTGCCCTTCCCCAAGATTGCGTGCCTATGGATTCATTTCGGAGGATTTTTCCGCCCAAGAGCGTCTGTTCCTGTTGGCGATATTGACCCACTGCCTCTTGTCACGCGCGGTTAGTCCGATCCACTACTGCTTTCCAAGTTTCTCTTCGTCCGTTCCTTTCGCAAACCCCGATTCAGAGGAGTAACCTTTAGTTGTTTCTTCCGTACCATTGTGATTACGTCACGGTCCTCACAGGAATTTTGGGGCTTGCTGGTCTCCCCTCACGCAACTCGTCGTTTTGTTTGCCCCCTTTTCTCGGCACCCTCCCTGGCGAGTAGGATCCCATCGCTCACCAGCAGCGAGACATTCTCGTAGCGTTCGACGGGAGGCCATGCTACCCACCCCTTTTTTTCGTTTCGTAACCAACATGCTTTGTGTTGGGGGTGGCTCATTAAGATTGCCCCCTAGTTGGGAGGACATCGACATCGGCATCCTCGACGGCTCCCACCTTTTCCATCGGCCCCAGCAAACAGGGTTCTGCTGTGTTTGGTGGATCCATAGAAGTACTGGATCTATCGCCCGATTTCTTTCCCGATTGAACTCCCCTTCCGGCTCGTGCCCCCGCCCCCCCAGGGACCGAGTGGATTCTTTTCTAATCCACGCCGGTCGCCCCAACACAATACCGTTTCCCTTCGCTCACCCGGTGATTCTCGATTCCCCACCTCCCATATTACAGCAACCTGGTCCCGTCTGGAGCTCTCCAGTCATTCTGATGTTAGTTCCCGTCCACGTTTTTGAAGTCTTCCCCCACGTGCGGGGATTTGTTGGTCCTTGCAGTCTCATATCGGCTGGGCTTGAGTGCTACAACCCTTTCTGGGTGTTGACAGATTACCCGGTTTGCACGATTTTAGCAATGGCCCCTCCCACACTTTCTGGACACGGGGCCGTCGGGTTCCCCCCCTTCCCTAAACTCCCGCCTACGAGTCAATATTGACATGGCGTGAGGTGTTTGCGTATCGATCTGATGTTTGTCACACCACTGGTTTTCCTCCTCCTTTTTGCCCAGGCCGTGAGGATCGTTTTGCCCTGCCCCCCTTCTGTGGCGTTGCATCGGCCTTGAGGGCCAACCGGCGTAGGGATAGTTCTGATTCGAAACGTCTTGGTTGGTGCCCAGGGCCCAGCCCCCCGGTTTCCTTTTACCGTTCAACCGAGGTAATGAGATTTAATTTTTGGGTCGTACGACTTTCCCACTGACCGGATCGGCACAACCGGTCCCAGACTCCTACGGCGACCGCATTTCCCTTTTCTCTCATACCTTTTCATTCGAGAGTTGCCGTAAGTGTCGAATGGCTTCCCCCTTGGCCCGGGACGTAAGTACGATAAGTCAAAATCAGTCTTCCGACCGGTGCCGTCCTCCCGTCCCTGTTTCTTACCCCCCGTGTCCCACCGTCTTTTTCCAGTCCAGATAAAGCAGCCCTGATTTTTCAGCCGCGCACGTGTCGCCCACGAACATTTGGGTGTCTCAAGACAGACTTTATCCCGGCGGGCGGTGGGGCTCTCCGGCTCGATGTTGGCTTTTTTACCATACGATGTAGTAGATTCCCCCAAGTGATTCCTTTTTCCTCTATGGACTCGTCGGCGTTTTCTTCGGCCCGGTTGGAGGGGTCGTTCCTCCCCTTCCCTCCATTTTTTCCCATGATGTCGTCCCCATGCTCCCCCCCCCCCAGCCGGTGGGAGCACTCCTCTTATACGGGAGCAGCACATGCACCACTCGCCTTTCAAGTCACCTAAGGAAGTTGTCTCCCTTTCCCCCTCTTCCGGGTTCACTCACAACTCACTGAGTATTCTCCCACGATTGGTCGCATCGGTGGTTTTCCTGGGATTTTTTCGATCGATCATCCGGGTTAGTCTACGCACGGTGTGTGTGCGCTCCCTGTTATAATGCTTCTAAGAAACATCCAAGAAGCGCCGGTTGCGGCACTGAGCGTACGCGATCAGGTTTCCCGTTCAAGGTGTTTCCCCTTCGCCCCCCTGGTCTTCGATTACTGATCCAGCCTTCGGTTCCTACCCAAACAACAGGGTCTGGTTGACACCTTTTTTGGGAATCCTAGTATGGTCTGTTGTGGCGGTTTCTTTCGTCTGCGATCCTCCGGCTATAACTCGGAACTTGACCCAACCAAAACACTACTGTTGGATCCCTTCACCTCAACCGGTGGGGTGGCTGCCGTCCCTTGTGACCACGCGACGAAGTGCCGGACCTAGTGTTTTCGGATGGGAGAAGGAATTTTTCACCCCTCCCCCTCTGAAAGGTGTTGGCGGGCCAGTTCGATTTACGGGTTTTTTTTTCAAGGCTTTCCCCTCACCATGTTCGTCGACGCGAAGTGTGATGAGAGAAGACGATCGGTTACGTAAGTGTAACTGCATCCGCGTTTCGTGTGGTCGGTTTGGCGCAATGCCTCTTCCTTTCTTTTGAGAGATGGTTTGTGGAAAAACCCCCTCCTTTTGGATGACGCCCAGCTGTCGGCTTTGTTGGTGATCGTGAGACTTTTATGAGGCCCCAGCAGACTGCTCCTCCGCCGTCCGAAAGTTCCTCAGAGTAGGGAGTAGACAGGTGGTGGCGCACTCCTGTATCCGTTGTAAAGTGGGACCTCACTCTCCCCACTTTATCCTTTCATGCATCTACGCGCCCGGTTGTTTCCAAGATCAAACTGACTTGGCTTTAGTAATTGCCAGGGCCCTCCTGAATAGCCGTTCCCCCTCGCAAGGCCCTGGTTTGTGCTTTCCCACGACGTGTGAACTGTGGGGATACGAATGTTCCTGGGGACCCAAGACCTCGTCCCCCCGCATTCCTAGACAAGCATATCGAGGCTTACTGCCTCCAGCGCCGAACTCCCTTCGGCACTACTTTGATTCTTTTTCGAGTTCCCAAGACGTTGAACAACCCCCCGGTCGATCATCCCCCCTTTCCAACCCGCCCGGTTTTGGATGTGCCGAGTGTTCCACCGTGGTGTTACGCTGCCGGGTTTAGTCCCCCCCCCACTATTGTTTCTGCAGCCTCAGCTTCGGTGTGGTGTTTCGATGTTTTTTGGGGATTTTTTGCTGGGAGGCGGCGGTTCCTGGGTTGGATACCCCGGTTTCCAAACACACCTCAATTCAACCACTTCCGGTACCACAAAAACACGGTAAACCGTCACCAAACAACGGCCGGCAACCCGCGGCAATATCGGCAGGTCCCCCTTTTGAAAATCCTCCCTTCTGCGGTCCTACGTACGGAAACCAGGTTCTCACGCACAAGATCCTTTCTCCTCCGCGACTCGCCTTTCAGCTTCGTACGACCACGGGGCATCGTGGGGCGGACGTTCTTTCTGACACCCTTCCTTCAATCGCCACACGGGTCCCCGGCTTCGAAACGGAGCAATCCAGTCCTCGCGCGGTAGGTTGTTTACGCTCTCGGCTCTTCACTCTGCAACTCCGGGTTGCTACGATGGAAGGCGCCCTCGCATGTGTTCTTCTGCGAGCGGCGGGGTCTCTTGGCCGTAGCAGGTTTCCAGTGGAAGTCGTTTGCGGCGTTGCGCCGCCCTTTTTCCTCCTCCTCCGTTTTGTGCCATCGCGGTCCCCGCCAGACGTACTTCCATCCATCCTCCACCGAAAGCACCTCCCCTCTGATAACTGTTCCGTCCTCCTGGCTTTCCCGTTCGAAGGTCGTTCTCCTGCGTATCGGCCGCCCGCCGCTCCTCGATCCGGTATCAGCCCGCGCGTTTTTTTCGTGTTTTTTTTCTTTTCTTTTTTTCTTCCCTTCGGTCTTCCTCCTCGGTAACGCGTCTTTCAACGTTGGTTCGGCTCGGGTTTCATAGCTAGATCCCTGCTTGCTCGGTATTCCCTGTTATACCGTACGACGTCCCTTAGATTCTTTTGGGGTATGAAAGTTTGATTTTTCTGCTTATTGCCCGCGTTCCAATTTGATTGGTACGGTTTCCACAGCTTGTTGTTGTACCTCGCTGTTTAAGTGTTGTCATTGATGTTGTTGCCCCAAACTGTTCCCCATAGCGTCCTCCTTCAACCCAGCCTCCCCAAAATGCATCTCCCCACCCCCAGCTGATTAGATGTTGGCGGCGCGGCGCCCATGTAGACGCTGCGCGCAGGTGTCCGGCAGCATCGCGCCCCCTGAGACCCCCCTTGGGCCCGACCTAGGACATTAAACCATGCTAGGTTTTTCGGCGGATAGTGAGTTTTTCCCCCCTGTTACTGACTAGCTCTTTGGTGGTTTTTCTCCGTCCGTGCTTTGCGATGTGCTTATGTTTTTCCTCACACGATATTGGTCGATTGAATAGTGTTGACGAGGATTGCTTTGTCATTTAAACATCGTCTCATTTTAGGTCGTCGGTGTTAATGTTGTCAACCTGCATGTGGGTGCCCCGTGTCCGCGGCCCTTCTTTCTCGCCAGCCTTTTTTAGAATTTTTTATTGTGCCCCCCGGGCGGCCTGTAAATTAAGAGGATACTTTATTGAGATAGCGCCTGTCAGAGGCTTCCCGTGGCTCTTCTCCACCACGTCCATTGTGTCTCCCCTGACTACCCCTTCGCGGCGCGGCGGTTGTTTGCCATGTCCTTTTAGACCGGCACAAACTTTAAAGCTCTTTTCTCGAAGCCTGCCTTGTTTTTTTGGTTTTCAAAAGTGTCGCAATTCTCTCCTTCCCCTGAGCATTCTGCGTCCGATCCCCGGTGTTTTCTTACGTCAGTTTTTCCTTCGCTCATTCAATGCGGCGTTTGCGACGGATTTTGTTGATTGCATGCTTGTGATTTCCATCGGCCCCAATGCAGGGCGCCACCAGGGCTCCTGCTCTGACGCTGCCATACCTGTTGCTCGCATTCCGGCAGACTTTCAACTTTTTCACCAGCTGTCCCCAACCATGGCTTTACAGGGGTATCCCGCGCTAAGTAGTCTCCCCCCCTCCTAAGCTCCAACAACAGGCTATCGGCTGTCGTCCCAGACCACCCGACTTCGCAGTTGCTAGGAACCCCTTGCAGCCCCATCCAATCATCCACGCAACCCACGATTAGTTTTGTTGGGCCCTCCCCCCCCCTGCGTCCTCAATTAAGAAGGGTTAGCTCATCGTGGCGGTGCACCCTCAAGCCCTTTAGGGAATCAGCTGTCTGAGCAAACGATACATTCATTCCCGGGCCCGGCTCTTACCCCCCTACATTTTAGGTCGATTATCCCCCTCTAGTAATGGAATCACGATCCCTCTTCCATCCCCCCCGATTTGGTCGTAGTTTGGTCCATGTTCCTTGCCCACACTTGTCATCTGGGTTGTGACGCTTACCCCAGAAGGTTGCAACTTTGATTTTTCCCTTTTGATGTAATCTCTATCCCATTGGAGCTCCCCCCCCCCCATGAATACCACTGTTCCCTTGATTGTCCTAGTTGATACCCAGGTCCGCCGATAGTCAACCCCCTCCGCGGTGGCCTCTTTGCTCTGCATTAAGTGGTGTGGTTTTTTGTTGACACCCTCCGTCTTTTACGCTTGAGCCAATTCCTCCAAAGTAGTGACGTCATGCTTAGTGAGTCGAAAGCGTCTCACCCCGCTCTCCCTATGCGAGTGACTATGGCCCCCATTTCCCCGTGTGGTGATCTTGATGATCTTCCTCGGGGGGAGGAAGATAGCTTGCCCACTGTTTCTCCTTTTACCGGACCGGTGTCGATTGGTTTTCACAAGCGGTCGTACCATCGTTAACGCGAGTTGACGCTTCTTTCCTTCTTTTGAGTCCCGGTTTGATTCCTTCGTGGGACGCTTAACGAACCATTTCTTCGTTCACCCCCAACGGTGTTCATCCTTCCTGGGCCGCGCGGTGCTCTTTGGGTCCACTTGACACTTTCTTTCTTTTCCGTTGCATATCTGGGAATACGCCCCTTCGTAGGTGTTTTCGTGATACTGGCCGACGGTTTGTTCCCAATGCTACACGGGTGACTCTTGCTTCAGTTTAAACATCGCCGGGTAATTCAGGACCGATGAATGCTTTTGCGGGTCGGTCCAGACCCTTTCGGCTGCTCTTTGGAGCCTCCGGTCTCTATTGAATGATTCTTTGGCAGCGCCCAAGTTCCTCTAGCC
>Ga0179593_1450669_pt1 | contig 41322 bp, 53 predicted proteins | sample CZODoug2_1_08_16_FD_185931 | JGI IMG/M metagenome (GOLD analysis project Ga0179593, IMG submission 185931) | Vadose zone soil fungal communities from Angelo Coast Range Reserve, California, USA - CZODoug2_1_08_16fungal (PacBio error correction) | ecosystem: Environmental > Terrestrial > Soil >... | reverse complement strand
TGCCCTGGTTTGGGTGCTTCAAAATTTTGGGGGGTGGGGGCTTGGCCGGTTCCAAACCCCCTTCCCTACCACTGGGGGGCGGTTAGTTCTTGGGGGGGGGGGGGGGCTTTGTGGGGGGGTGGCTTTTTTCCATTGGTTCTTGGGGGGCGTGATTTGTGCCCACACGTCTGGTTTTTTTAGGGTTGGTTCCCTTTTGGGTTCAGGTTGGTCAGATTAGGGGGTTCCTCCTCCCGTTTGGCAAATTTCTTTTTCCGGTCGTTGGGTGTTGTGCTGGGACTTTTTGATCTTTGCTTGTTTTTGCTATTGCCCTTAACAACCCAATTCCATTTTTGTGCAGGGGGTGGGTTCCTTCCCCCCTTCCCCCCCCCCTTTCCGTTTGAACCACACAAACGTGCGTGTTTTGAATGTTTTTCTTTTTTTTCGGTGTGCTGGGGTTTTGGGGCAACAGGTCCCCGGGCCCCTTGTTCAAACCCATGGGGGGGGCCTGTTTTGTTTTCCCCAATTTTTTTGTTTCCCCTCTCTTGTCTTTGACGTGGAAACCATCAACCCACACACCAAACCCCACAGCCAAAAACCAAAACAACAAACCCTTACCCCCCCGGTTTATCCCTTTTTTTTTCCCCAGGTCGTGGGGGGTTTTTTTTTTTTGGTTAAATTTTTTTTTCACCATGGGGCTGGTGTTTCAAACCCGTCCCAAGTGTTAACTAAACCGGTTGCGGTTTTCAAATTTACCGTTCCTACGGGGTCCCACATGGGTTTTCTGGGGGGGGACCAAGACGGCGGGGAAATGTTTTTTTTTTTTTTTGGTGTCTTTAGGGACTCCTGAAAAAAAACTGTCCGGTTGGGAATGTTCATTGGGGGGCCGGGGCCCTGTTGTGGAAAGTTGCGTTCCCCCCTTTTTTTGGACTGGGGTGTTTTTTTTTTCCCTGTGTGTTTTAACCCTGGCTCGGCTTTGGGCCCCACAATTTTGTTTGTTCGTCTTTTTTGAAAAAGTAAGAGGGTTGTCCAAACAAGGGGCGGGGGTGGGGGTTGGGGGTTTAACTTTCCCCTTAAGGTTTCTTTTACATGACCACGGTTTTTGTGAAATTCTCTTGCTGGATTCCTTCAGGGTTCTTTTGGTTTTGGTGTGGTGGGATTGGATTTTCGGTTCCGTTTCTCCCGGGGTCTTACTGACCTTTTTTCCCCAAAGGGGACACCCCCCCAACCCACTCGTTCCCATGGGTGGGTTTCTTTTTTCTCGGGGGGGATTGGTTTTTACGAAGTCGGGGGGCAGGACCTCTTCTCGTTTGGGGGGGGGGTGTTTTGTTTGGCTTGGGGGGCCCAGGGGGGGTCACAACAACACGGCCCGTTCAGATTCTTTTTCGGTGCGCACCCACCTTCGGGGATTCGTTAACCCCGGCACCACCCCAGGAAAAAAAAACCCTTTAATTATCCTCCAAACCCACATGCTTCTCGGTGGGGGGTTCAAAAAGGGGCTTCCACCCACCGATTTTGACGGCCTGTTTAAGTTGTTTCGTTTTTTTTTTTTTTTTCTTTGTTGACTTGGAAACCACCCAAAAAACTCAACCCTTTTCTTGGGGAGGATTTTTTTTTCTCCCCCTCCCCTTTCTTTTCCAAATTTTGTTTTTCTCTTTTTGGGTGACTTTCAACCGCCAACACCAATTTAACCTTTTGGTTCCCATGCTTGTCCCAATCCGATTTCTTTTTGGAGGAATAGGTCTTTTTTTTGGTTGGGTTTTTTTGGGGTTCACCCCTCCCTTTTTTTTCCCCAAGGGGGATTGGCGGGGGATTTGTTTGGTGTTGGGTTTTTTGTTGTTGTTTGGGGGGGTTTGTGGTTCTTTATACAGGTACGTCTAAACCCCGGGGACCAAAATTTAGTTTTTGACCCCCCCGCCGAATTTTTTACGTTTCCCCCCCCCCTTAAGTTTGGGGGTTTTTTTTTAACCCAAGCCGGATGTCCCGGGACAGTTTTTGGATCTGTAGGTTCCGTTAGGAATGTTTTACTTTTTTGTTTTCCCCTTGGCGGGGGGGTTTTCTTTTCTTTCTTGCCCAGGGGGTCCCAAGTTGGGTCCCTCTTTCTCTTTTCCAGTTTGGGGTGGTTGTTGGGGGCCCCCCTTTTGGTCGTTTTTTTTGGTTTTTGGAACCACTTCTTTTTCCTCACGGGTTTTTTGTGTTGCCAAAAATCCCCTTTCGGGTTTGTTTCTGGGTTTAAAACAATTCAAGTTTTGGGGGGGGTGGGTTTTCCACAAAACAGGGGATTCTCTTTCCTTTGGACCTGGATTTGCGTCGAACCCTTTCTTGTTGTGGTTAAAACCACACATAAACACCTTGTGGTTTTTTTCTTTTCCACCGTTGAATTTTTGTTTTCCCGGGCTTGGATTTTTTTTGCCTTTTTTCATCCTTGGTTCTGTTTGACAAAAACCCTGGTTTTGACCCCACCCCCCCTGGTAAAAGGGGGAACAAAAAACCCAAAAAACCTTCAGTTTTTCCCCCCCCCTTCCCCCCGGTGGGGTTGGGATCTTTTTTTTGTGGCCACCCCCACCCACTTTTCGGGGGGGGGGTGGGTGTTTCACAAAAAACACCGTTGTAGCTTGGGTATTGTTTCCCAAATGGGGGCAAAATTCCTTTGAAACTTTGGGTTTTGGAACCACCAAAAAAAAAACCGGTGGTTCGTCATAGTGGAATTTTGACGGAACCTTCGGGGAACCTTCCCCCCGGGTAATTGTTTTTTTTTAAGTTGTTACCTTTTTGGTTGGGGACAAACCCCCCCACCCCCGGGTTGCGGGGGGGGTGTCGGGGGGGGTGGATTCTGGTGGGTCTGGGTCTCCAACCAGTTTTGTTATTTTACCCATTTTGGGGTGTTTCAAGGTTGTTTTTGTTGGCTGCGTTGTCCCTCTGAAGATAACAATTCTAACACGAATGACCTTTGCCCTTTTACCTGGGGGTTGAACCACACATTTTCCCCCTTGGTTTTGTTTGTGTTTTTTCTTTTTTGAGGTCTGGGATTTACCAAAAAAGTGAGTTTGGCCCCCTTGGGGGGGGGTTTTCCCCCCCCCTTGGATTGAGGGGTTTTTGCCCTGGAAAACAAAACACCAAAAACACACCAAAACCCCCCGGCCTTGGCAACGAACCCCCCCCCGGGCCTTTTTTTGTAACTCCGGGGGGGGTCACCCCCCGGGGTTTGGGGAAAAAACTGGGGGTGGGTTTCAGTTGGTTCCAAAAGTACCAGCTTTTTTTTTTGCCAAGTGTCCCCCCCCAACTCCCACCCCGGACAAATCCCAACGCCCCAAACAAAACAAACCTTTGGTGTGGGTGTTCCTTGCACCCCAACGGCACCTTTGTTTTTGGTTGCAAGGTGCCATTTTTTTCTGGGTTTTGGGGGGGGGCCGGTGTCGACTTTTCCCTTTTTTTTTTATTTTTACCCCCAAACTTGGGGGGCCAAAAAATTTGGGTTTTCCCCACCCCAACAAAACCCCCCCACCCACCCCTTCTTGGGCCGGTCCCAAGATAAAAGTTTGGTTTTTGGTGAAGGCAGACGGGTTGTTTGGTTTGTGCCCAGGGCCCGTGGTTGGGTTTTGTGTTCCAACCCCTTTTCCCTCCTCTCCTTTTTTCCTTCCTTCCTTCATTTTTTCGGTTGTTTTGGATCCACTGTGGGAAAAGGGATGGTTTCCCCACCCCACTGGGGCCTTTGGGTTTCAAAAACAAGTTGTTTTTTCCCGGCAACCCACCTTTTATTTCTTTTTGGTTTTCCCCACGTGGGGGTTTTTTTTCCCCCCCTTCCTTTTTTTTCTTGTTTTGTGTTTTTTTTTTAACAACCGTTGGTCTATGTTTGGGGGCGGTTTGTTCTTACAAGGGGGAAAGGGGTTTTCTTCCCATTTTTGGTTTTTCCCAACGCTTGGGCCCCCCCACAAAAACACCCTTTTGTCCCACCCCCTCCACTGGGGGGAGTTTCAACCCGTTGTGTCTTTTTTATTTTTTATGGTCCAAAACCCCCCCCCCCACCAATTTCTGGGGGGGGGGGTGGGTTTTGACCCATTTACGTTTGACGGGAAGGTTTTAAAACCCCCACCAATTTTTTTCTTTGTGGTTGGGGGCTTTGGGGGCGGTGAAATGGTGCTTCTTTGTTTGGTTGTTGGCAGTTTTTGGGGTGGGGGGACCCGTTTGCGGTTTTCCCCTTTTTGTACAACCAGGAACGGGGGGGTTGGGTTTTGGGGGCAGGCCCCAAGTGGTCTATTTCCCGTTTCTAACCACACCCTCTTTGGGGTGTTCTGGGGTTGTTTTTGGTTGGGGGGGGTTCGGGGGGGGTTTGGTTTGTACCCCCCCCTCCCCCCCCAAAACAACACCCCCCACCCCCCCTTTTTCACTCTATTTTACTGGGTTTTGCCGGGGGGGGGGTGACACATTTAAAAAAAGGGGGGTGGGTTTGGGGGGGCACTTTTCCTCGGTTCCCTGGTTTTTTTTTTTTGACTCGGGGCTGTTGTTCTAAACACCTTCCAAATTCCCCTGGGTGGTTTCCACCTTCTGGGTTTCGGGTTGGGGCACCCGGCCTTGGTTCAGCCTGGCCCACAAAGTCCTTTTTTCTGTGGCGGAAACACCCCGTCCATTTTTTTGTTTCCTGGGGTTCCAAGGGGTCAAGGTTGTGGGGTTGGTTTTGTGGGGGGGGTTTTTGGTTTTCTTTTTTTTCCTGTTTGGGGTTTTCCCCAAACCCTTGGGGGGCCCTTTCTGATGGTTTTTTCCAGTTGGTACGGGCAAATGTTTCCCCAAAGTGCCACATGTTGGGGTTCTTGGGGGCGACCCGGTATTCCCCCGGCCCCAGGCGGCATTTTTTTTTTTGGGTTGTGTTTTTTTTTGTTTGGCATTTTTTGGGGGCTTCTTAAACTTGGCGATTTACACCTGGGAAAAATATTTTGTCCCCCCTTCTTTCCGTTTTTCAGGACAAAGACTTTTTTTGGGTTGCCAAAAAATGGGAAAAGGGTTGGGGGTGGGGGTTGGGGGTTACTCACAAGTTCCCCCCTTTTCTTTTTTTTTTCCCCCCATTTTCCCTGGGGGTTTTTCTTTTGTTCATCAACCAAAAACAAACTTTTATTTGGGGGCCCTTTTCTTTCGTTGGTCCTTTTTTTGGGTTTTTTTTTTTGGGGGTTTGTTTGGGGGGGGGGCCCCCTTTTGCGGGTTAACAAGGGACCCCGGTCCGGTTGGAACCCCATAAAAAACCCACCCCCCCAAACCCCCCGAGGCTTTTTTCTTTTCTGGATTTTTTGTTCTCTGGTTTTTTACTTTTTCCCAAAAAATGATAGGCTCCCTTTTATTTGGTTAATCAAAAAAACTTTTTTTTTTTTTCTGAGTGGCCACCCTTTTCGATGCCTTAGGGTTTTTTGGCCCTTCTGGATTCCCCCGATGGGGGGCTTTTTTCCCACTTTTCTTCTTCTTCCCAAACCCCGTTGGGAAAAAAACACAAAAAAGTTTACATTGGGTTGGTCCCCGGGGGTTTTTTTTGTCACCCCCCGGTGCTTTCCTTGGGGTGGTCGGGAAAAAAACAAACAAGCTTTTGTGTTTGGAAACAACAAGGGGGGGGGTACCACAAACCAAAAACAAACATTTCAACGGTTTTATTTTCCCCTGGAATTCCCTATGTAAAATTCAACCTTTTTTTGGTACACTAGATTTCCAGTGTTGGGGGGTTGCATTGGCTTTTTTTGGTTTTCTAGGTTTTTAACCATGGGCTTTTTCGGCAATCAACCCACCCATTTCTCGGGTAAAATCGGGAAAGGGGTCCACGTCAAACACCCCCATTGGGGACTTCAGGAGTTGGTCTGTTTTTGGTTTTCTCTTTTGAACCACAAACAGTTCACACCCCACTCTTTTGGTTTTTTGAAGGGTTTCGACACAAACATTCCCGCCTTTTCCGCCAACCAAACCCCCATTTTGGGGTACGTGAAGTCCGAATCCTTTTCGTGGTCCAAACCTTGAGCCTTCTTTTCTCAAGGAGGCCCGTTCGTTCTAACCTCCCCACCCGTCTTTTCCTTTACACCCACAAAAACCCCAAAGGGCTCCACAAATTTTGGTTTTTTTTTGGGGGTAGAAAAAAAAAAACAACCCCACTTTCAAACCACAAAACAAAAAAACCAACCGGTGTTTTGGGCAAAACCTTCTCTGTACTTTAAAGTCGGGGTAAATGTAACTTTCCACTTTTTTTTTTTTTTTTCTCTTTTCTCGTTTTTAACCTTTTGTTGGGACGGGTTGGGGACCACTTGGGGGCAGGGGGTGGTGCCCCGTGGTGTCGTGTCGTGTTGACCGCCCGGCTTATTTAGGTCTTTTGGGGCGTGTTTGGCAACAAACCCCCAGGTTTTTTTTTTGGGTTTTTTTCTCATGTTTCGACCCCAAGGTTGGGTGGGGTTGGGTTTTTTGACCCCCCCAACCCCCCACCCATTGGGTTAAAAGCCTTTTTTCGGTTGGGGGTGTTTTTTTGGTGGGGTCGGGTTGGTGGTACTTTGCCTTTTTTGGGGGTTTTTGGGGGCCCCGAACAAAGGGGTGGTTTGGGTGGGTTTAATTTGCTCACAAAAAAACCAAACGGAAACCTGGGGGTTTGGGGAGTTGCTTTCCCTTGTCCAATTATATTTCTTGTTGTGGCCACTGGCAGGTAAGGGTTTGGTAGTGCCCGTTTTCTACAGGGGGCACCACCGTTTTGATGGATTGTGGGCAAAAGGATTTGGCCTGGGGCTCGGGTCAAAAATTGGGAAGGTCTGGTTTTTTTTTTTTTTTTTGTTCTTTTGTGTTGTTTTGTGGGTAGGTGCGGGGGGCCGTGTTGTACTTTTTTGTGCCTGCTTGGGGTTTGGGTTCCCGAAAAAGAGGTGAATGCCCCCTCTTTTGTTTTGTACAACCCTTGTCTGTTTTACAAGGTCCCCCCTCCCCCTTTATTGGGGGGACGTTGCTTTTTTGGGCTTTGGGAACCGCCGAAAAACCCCCCCAATTGTTGCACCGGCCTTTTTTTTTTGGGGTTTGTTTTTTTTTTTTCCTAGGTTTTTTCTCCGGTTCCAACCCCAAATGTTTGTGCCCACCTTTTTGAAATTTAAACGCCCCCGTGTTTTGCCCCGGGACAACCCACCACCCCCAAAACAAAAACTCGCCACCTACCCCCCCCTGTTTCCCCTTTGGTGGGGGGTTTTTCCTGGGCCAATCTAAAAAAAACAAATTGTGGTTTCCCCCTTCCCACCACGTCGGGTTTTTTTTTTTTCCCCCCAAACAAAAAAAGTCTTTGGGTCCGTGGGTAAACCCAATGGGGCCTTGCCACTGTGTCAGGGTGCAGGTGGGCAACCGGGGGGTGTGGTCTAGTCCTCGCTTGGTGTTTTGTTTTTTTTTGGTGTGGGTTACCCCTTGGGTTCCGTTGGTGGGGTGGTTTTTTCCACTTACGGTGATAACAAACAAAACAAAAATCTGGGGGCCGTCTTCAACCCGGGGGGAACCCTTCTTGTTTAACGTTTCCTTGTTGATTTTTTTCTGGGGCCTTCTACCAGTTGGGGGGGGGTTGTTGGGGGGGGGAAGTTTGGGGCGTAGGTTAAACCCCCCAGTTTTTTTGCCGGCCAACCAAACCTGGGGGGGGGTTTTTTGGTTTCTCGTGGGATTCCGCACGGTTTGGAGTGATTTTTGTATTTACACGTTCCTCTTTTCTTGGGGGGGAGATTCAATGCTCTTTGGCACCCCTTTTTTTTTCAGGTTGGGCCGGGGCGCCCCCGTTTTCTGGTTTTTTTTGCCCCAACGGGGGACGTTTTTTTGTAAGGCTGGGGGGGGGGGTCGGGGGTGGTTCCCGGTGTCTTATTCCTGGTGAGTTTTGTTGCTCTGGGGGTGTGGTGGTGTCACCCGGGTGGTTGCAACAATTTTTTTGGGTTGCTTTTTTTAATGGGGGGGGGGGGGGTGACGGTTGTGCAAGGCTTTAACTTTATTTTCTGTGGGTCCAACCTTTGCAAAAACACTGGTGTTCCTTTTTTTTTTTTCGTTGGGGTGGGGATCTTTTCTTCCCCTTGGGGTGGCCTGAAAGGGGGGGTTTGTTGGGCCCGGATTGTTTAGGGCGGTAAGACCAACCCTTTCTTAGAAAACCCTAAAAGTTTTTGGTGGACGGGTACTGGGATGGGGGTCTTTTTCATGTTCATATTTGATCTTTTTCCTTACCTCACTTTAGGGGTTCTTTGTTTTTTTTCTTTTTGGTTCTTTTGAAGGGTTGTTTTAAAAAAAACCTTTTCCCGTCGTGGGTTGGACCCAACCCAGACAGACCATTCCAGCGGTTTTGATTTCTTTTCAACCCCCACAACTTGTATACTCCTTTCTTGTTGGGACCCTTTTTTCTGGGGCGTTCCACCAACCAGCTTTTGGGTGGGGGGGGGCAAGCACCCCGGCGTATGGGGGGGTGTTTGGGAAAAGGGGGGGGGGACCTGGGTTTTGTTTTTTTGTTGTGGGCATTTCAGGGAGGTTCCCAAAATTTAAACCCGTATTCAATGGGGAACAGATTCAAAATTCTTGGGTTTTGGGAGGGGGGTTAAACCTAACCCAGGACCTTGGGGGGGGTTTTGGGTGCGGGTGGGGGGAAGGGGGAGGAACCTCCCAACCCACACAAACTTGGATTTGCCCCCACAAAACACAATTTTTTTTCGCCCCGGTGGGGGGGGGGGGGTGTTGTTCCCCCTGTCCTGGTTGGTTTCTGGGGAAAAAAACAAAAAAAACCCCCAGGTTGTTTTTCTGTTTTGGGGGCCATGGTATTTTTTTTCCCATTTTCATGTTTTGGGGGGCACCCCCCGGGCATCCAAATCCAGGGGGGGTGCGACCTTTCCCAGGCCCAGAACATTCTTCTTTTTCCGATTTTTTTTTGGACCCTACTGGTTCTTCTTCTCTTTTCTTTGGGTTGGGTTTCTTTTCATGATGTTGGGTCTTTTGTTACCCAGGGCTTTCCCTTTTTCCCTTTTTTTTTCTTTGTTTTTTTGGGTTAAACAACCATGGCACCCCACACCCCATAACGGGTCTTTTTATTTTTTCTTCCCCTGTACTTTTCCCCGGGTCTTTTTTTTTTTTTTTTTTTTTGGGGGAACTGGGGGGGGAGTTTTTTTGGTTTTCCCTTCACCACAACCAACAACCCCCCCCCGGATCATTTCTTTTTTTTTCTTCTCCCGTGGCCCCTTTTTCCTTTGTTCCTTCTTGGCCCCCCCGGGGGCGATTTTTTTGGTTTCCCCCCGTCTGAAAAACCACCCCACTGTTGGGTTTGCTTTTTGGTCAAAACCCAAACAACCCAAACCCACTTTGGGGGGTGACTGGGGGGGGGGGCTGGGGGTAAACACATGGGGTGGGGTTTATTGCCACTATGTTTTTTTTTTCCCTTGTGGGCGTGGCAACCACCGTTGGGTGGGTGACTTTTGTCACACTTTCATCCCAACCCCAACACAAATTTGAATCACCTTTGTTGACAAACAAAAACCCCCCTTTAGGGGGGGGGGGGTGGGGATGTTTTGGGCCAAAAAAAAAACCAAACCGGGCCAAACAACGGTTGTTTCCCACCCAAAATATTGCTGTTTAATTTTTTTTTCCCTTTGCAAGGTTCTTTACTGGAGGGGTGGACACTGTAACAAATTGTTCCCGGGTCACCCCCTTTTTCGGGCAAGTTGAACCCTCGGTTCCATTTGTCCCTTTGGTGATTTTTTTTTCAGTTTGGGCTCCCGTGTTTTTTTCTGGGTCTCAATGGTCTTTTCTTGGGGTGGTGGACACAAACACGTTTGCAAAGTCCCGTTGTCCCTTTTGGTTGGGGGTTTTTTTTTGAATTCAGTTTTTCCTTCATTATGTTTTTTGTTTTTGACCCCCCGGTTGGGCAAATTTTCACCCCCCTGTAAGTGTTGGGGGTGTTTTCGTTCGGGGGACCCCTGTGCTTGGGTTGTTGAGGATTGCTGGTTGGCCTTGGGGGGTGGGGTTTGATTTCCGGGTTCCCCACATTGTTTTGTTGGTAACAAGTTTGGCAGTTTTTGGTTTTTTTCCGGGGGGGTTTTTTGTGTTGTGTGAACAAAGGTTGCCGTGGTTGTGCTTTTTTTTTCTTGTCCCAGTGGGGGGCCGGGGTCCCAGGGGGTGTTCCCAACACACAAGTTTTCCCCCAAACCTTTTTTTCCCCCGCCAACCCCCCTTTTTTTTGGGTGGGCTACCCCCAAATTTTGTTCCCCACGTTTTTTGCCTTGAAAAACTTGGAAACAACAGGTTGCAAACCCACAGAATCCTTTTTTCAACCCGTGCGAACATTCCCCAACCCCAACATTTTGTTTTGGTCCCCCCCCCACTGGTGGTTTCTTATTCTTTCCGGGTCCTTGGGGGGGGAAGGACATCCCCAACTTGTGTCATTTTGCGTGTGTGGACAACCCCCCTGCCCAGGAAACCCCCAGCCCCCAAACAACGGTTTTTCCCCATTTCGGGACTGGGGTGTCGGGGCCCACCAACCCGTGGGACCCAAAACCCCCCCCAACCAGGGGGGGGGACCCGGGGGGCCTTTCCAATTTTTTTGGGGTCCGTTTTTCCCATTTGAACTCTTCAAACCAAAACAAAATCCGGTTTTTTCCACAGGGTTTTTGGGTTTTTTTCTTGTTTGTTTGGCCCCCAAAACGTTGGTTCAACCGTTTGGTTGTTCATGTTTTTGGCCGGGCTTGCCACGCGAGGGCCACCAAAACTGGGGTTTGGAAGAAGGGGGGGGGGCCGTGAATGTGGGGTGTGTTGGGGAAAAAAAAAGGGGGTTCCCCTTTTTGGGGGGTGGTTTGTTAAATTTTTTTTCTTTCCTCCGGCTCCCTTTGGGAATAAAACAGTTTGGGGGGTTTTTTTCCCCCACATTTTCCCGCATCTTACGGGTTTCGGTGGGTTTCTCTTGTGGGTGGGGGGATTGGGGTTGGATTTTTTTCGTTTTTATTGTGGACGAGTTTAACTTTTCCTTTTTGGTTTTTCCTTTTCACCCAATTTTGGGGGGTTTTTGGACCCCTTATTTGCCTCCTTTTTGGTTTCTTTTATATTCTTGTGGGTTTTGTGTGACCATTGAGTGGTGGTTGTTCACGGCTGGGCACAAAATGCCAAAAACCCGCCAACCATTCCCCCCTGTCCCCCTTCGGGAAATTTTTTTGGTTTTTTCCCCCGCCCCGTGCTTTTTGTTGGTTCCCCAAGGGTGCACACTTTCCCCCCCAACAACAAAACCACCAAAGACCAAAAACCACCCAACCCCGTATTTCCCCTTTCCCCCCCCCACCCCGGGGCGTGGGGGCTCTTTCGTTTTGGGTGGTTATCCTTTCCAGCGGTGTACCAAGTCTCTCAAGTTTTTTTTCTCTACCCCGTTCCAACCCAAGTGGGGGGCACCTCGAAGTCATTTTTCTCCTGCCCCCCATCTGATACGTTTTTTGAACTGGCCCACTTAAAACAATGTTTTATTGTTTGACACCCATTCCTTTGGCCAATTCGTCCTCTTTTCCCGAAACAGAGGGTCTTTTTCCCAAAAACCTCCAAAATTTTTTTTTCCCGGTATTTTATTGGGGCCAGGGTTGGGGTCCCTCCGTAGTTGGGTTTTTTTTTTTGTGTACTGTTTTTTTTCTTGGGGTTGGCGGTGTTTTATCGTTTTTTTGGAAAACAGGTCCCCTGTTGTCCCCCCCCCGCGGGTTTAAAATTTCAAAGTTGCTTGACCAGAAATGGGTCCTCCCCTTTTCCGGGTACGCCCGATTTCTCTGGTCGCAGGGGGGGGGACCTGTTAAACAAAATTTTCCCCTGGTTGGGGTCCCGTCTTCTTTCCCCACTCCCCCCACATTTCCCCCCCCCCCAGGTTCCTTCTTCCTTTACTGGTTTTTTGCTGTTCTCCCCCCCCAACCGGCCTCCCCCCTTTGTGTTTTTTTCCACAGGGAAACCTTTCCGGGTTTTTTTTTTTTGCAGTTTTTCCCAACCAACAATCTTCCCCTTTGATTTTTTCCTTCCTTGCTGTTAATGGGATGGAACCTGTTTGTTTTGTTGTGTTTTTTCTGTGGCTTGTGGTGGAGGGTGGGGACCTCCCCCCCAACCGCTCACTCCCAGAAAATCACTACCCCAAATACCCCACTTTCCGGTTTTTTGGTAACAAAAGGTTGGGGGGTGGTTTCCCCCTCTTTTGTTACGCTTGGTCCTTTTCTTCTTTTTCATCATGTTTGGGGCTCCCGTGTTGGTTGGGGGGTTGGGGGGGCCCCCCAAAACCCCACAAAAAAACCCAATGACACAAAACAAAAAAAAAAAACCACAACAAAAACCCCCGCAAAATCACCCCTTTCCCTTGGGTGGCCCGGTCCCCTGATCCCCACCCCACAAAAAAATTGGCCCACCAACCGGGTCAGTTGGGCTCAAAAGTTGGGGGTCCCATTTGGTGACCAGGGGTTGGCTTTTCACACCAAAAAAATGGGGCCCAAAAAAAAAAGGGTTTGTTTTGGTTTTTCCTTGTTCCTTTCTTGGGGGACCTTTTCTCTTCTCCCTTTTTTGAATTTGAGGGGTAATAACACCCAAAACGGGTGGGGGAAATTGGTTCTTGGGTGGGGGGGCCAACCGTGGGGGGGGTGGGGTAGGGGGGGAGGGGTTTTCTGGACGCTTTTTGGGAGGGCGGGGGCTGTTTGGTCCGTATTTGGTGGGGTTTTTTTTTGGGCCCCCTCTACAAATTTCTTGTGACCACTTTGGTTTGGGTTATTGGTTCCTCATGGTGTTTTGGTTTCTCGTCTTTTTTTTTTTCTTGGTTTGGAACCGGACTTTCCATTGGGGGTGCCCTTTTTTATTTTTTTCTTTTTCCCTTTCAACCAAAAACCCAAACAAAAAACCTGTTCCCAAGGGGTTCCCGACCCCCCGTGCCTCACCAATTCGCCCCGTGTTGGGGTCCCCACAACCCCCCCCCCTTTCCGGTCATTTTTCAAAAATTTCCGTGTTTTTTTTCTTTGTGCCAGGGAAATGGGTGTAGACCCAAAAAAAACCCCAACCTGCCCCAACCCACGTGCGGTTTTTTTAAACTCCAAATTTGGACCATTTTAGTGGGGTTTTTTGGGGGAATTTTGGGTTTCGGCTTCTTGTGTGTCCCCCTTTTTCGTTGGGGGGGAGGTTTTGCTAATTTTTTTTTTTTTCCCCCCGGGTTTTTCTTCTTTTAACCACACACCCCCAACAACACAAAAACCCAAAAACTACCAAAACCTCTGTTGTGGGTTCCCCTGTTTTTCACAAAAGGTTTTGGGATTTAAACCGTTTTTTTGTCTGTGTGAGGGGCGTTCTTGGTCCCGGATGGGGTGAATTTTTCTCCCCGTTGGTTTGTTCCCCCCCCACCTTTCTCCCTATCCCTTTTTTTAAACCCCTTTTTGTGTTGTGGTTTTTTTTTTTGGGGGAGGGAAATTCTTTTTTTTTTACACCGGCCAGGGGCCTCACCCCTTTCGTTCCCCCTTTTTCCCCAACAAACTTAAAGATTTTTTTTTTAACCAACGGGGGGGGTTAAAACTCCCCCTTGGTGTCTGTTTTTTTTTTTTTTTTCCCACAACCTCTTGTTTCTGAAGGTTTTCCCTTTTTGCCTTGGGGGGAAAATTTGGTTCTTCTCCCCCCCCTCCACAACATGGCACGTTTACCCCCACCTCGTTCCGGTTGTTCCTTTTGGTTTTCCCCAAAAAAAATTTTTGTCTTTTCCTATTAAGGGGGTTTTTGTCTTTTCGGGTCGTTTCTCTGCCTTTCTTTTCAACCCCCAACGGGGGTTTGTTTTTTTCTTTTTTACGGGGGGTTTGGGGGGGGGGTTTTTTGTTGGTGGGCACCAGTTTTTGGGCAGCTGGTTTTCTGTTAAACCACCCCTTTTCCGGGGGACGGGGGCCAAGTCTCTTTCCTCCCCCCCCTTTGGCCGAACAGGCCCAACAAAACACAAAAAAAAAAACCCCAACTGCCGGTTTTACCCGATTCAATTTTCGTGGCCCAATTTTGCATGGCCCTTCGTTTTTTCCCCCCCCTTCCCTGGGGGTTTTCAACCCCGCCTTTTTTTGGGGGCATTTGTGGTTTGTGTCTTTTCTACTCAAAATTTTTTTTCCTTTGGTGGTGGTGTTAAAAAAAAAATTTTTTTTTCTGCAGGTGGGGCCCCCCCACACAGGGGGGGGTCCCTTTTTTCCCCTTCCCTGATGCAAAACCCCTTCCCCGTTTTTTTTTTTGGTTGAACCGGGCTTTTCCATTGTTTCCGGGGGACTGGAAGGTTTTGTCCTTGTTCCTTTTTGGGTGTTTGGTTGCAAACCCACCCCCCCCCTGGGTTAAAAAAAAAAATTGGCCCTGTTCCCAACCCCGTTTTGGGGATTTTCAACTGGAAAAAAATCACAACATCTAAACAGGTGGGGGGGGGTTGGGTCTTACTTTGCTTTCCCCCTCCCTTTCGGCAACTTTCCCTTGGGGGTTGGGCCAAAAGGGTTCGGGTAAATATTGTTGCCCCTACCCTTTTTTGAATCCCCCCGCGGGTTTGGGGGTCTTTTTTGCGTTTCTTTTGGGGTTCCCCTTTTTAAAAAAGTTTTTTGTGGGGGGCAACATTTGGGGTTTGACTTTTTTTTCCCTGGGTTGAACCTTTTTGTTGGACCTTTAATCATTGTGACCCGTTTTCGTTGTCGAAACAGAAATTTGGTTTTCCCCCCCTCTGTCATTGCGGGGGGGCCTTTTGTATTTTCAAACCCCCCCCACTTGAGGGGGACGGGTACTTGGGAATTTTTTTTGGGTGCTGGGGTACAAATTGCATTGTGGGTTTTTTTCTGACCCACCACCCCCCGGCCCGGGTTTTGGGGACAACCCCCCGAAACAAACCCCCCCCCACACCCAACACACAAACCCCCCACCGGGCGGGGTGTGATTTTTTGGGGTTTTTGTTCTTGTTGGGTAAAATTCCTTTAATTTGGACAGGGTTTTTCCCTTCACACAACATGACCTTCTGGTGGTTTACTTCCTCCTTTTTCTTACCCCCCTGGTGGTTTGGGGGGGCGTTGGATCGTTTTCTTTTTTCCAGGATTGTGCAGAGTTTGGTGGGTGTTGGTTTGTCCTCTGGTGGCCTTCCTTATCGGTTTTTGGGGTTGATTTTTTCTTTTTTTTTCTTTCCCCACTGTTCGACAAAAACACGGACCCCACCTTTTCTTTTTTTTTTTGGGTTTTCCCGAGTTGTGTTGCCAAAAAAGCTCCCTTTTTTTTTTTCTGGACACACCCAACCAGCTGTTTTTGTTGTTGTTGAGGGGGGCCGTGAACCCACACCACAATGTTTTAGGTTTTTTTTTTTGTTCCCGTCCATCAAGAATTGTTCACCTCGTTTCCGTTCCCCCATTTCTAAACGGTGGTGACGTTTACTTCTTGGGGTGTCTCCTTGTGGTTGGGGTTTTTCCCCCTCGGGGGGTTTTGAAAAAAACCGGGTTCCATTTCCCTGAAAACTTTTTGACTTCCTTGGGGCTTCCCCCAGGGGTTTTTTTTTTTTGGGGGAAACTTGTGTTGACCCCCCCTTTTTTCGAACTGTTTTCTTGTCCTTTTTTTGGTTTACCACCAAAAAAAAAAAATCCCCTTTCCTTTCAGGAAAACACCCATCCCCTTGGGGTGGGGGGGGGTACGTTAATTGGGGGGGGATTTTGGCAAGGTGGTTGGGGGGTTTTGGGGCTTTGTCGGGGTTCAATTTTTTTGGTCAAATTTATTTACACCAGGTTTGGTCCCCCCCTCTTCTTTCTTCACAACCCTGCCACTGGGCAAAAGCCGTCTTTTAAAAAACCCCCCACCCTTTCAAAAAAAAAACTTGAAAAAAACGCCCAATTTTTTACCCCTTTTCCCAGGGGGGGCGTCGGGGGGGACCTCATTTTTTTCTCCTTCCTTCCCTTTTTTTTTGGACCCTAGGGGGACTTGGGTCTTTTTGGGCCCCCCCTTTTTGGGGTGGGTCTTTTGTTTTTTTTTTTTTTTCGGTTTGGGGGGCAGTTTCTTTTTTTTTGGCGTTCTTTTGTAATTAAGGGGCGGTGGTTGTTTTTTGGGTGGGGGGGGGGCCAACAAGTTTTTTTTTTGGTCCCGGGTTTTTTCTTCCCCAGTGGTCCCAACAAAAAAACCACCCTTTGGGGGGCAAACAAAGGTTTCCCCCCCCCCCCCCGTTGGGGGCATTGGGGTTGGGGGGGCTTGGGGTTTTTTTCCAAAGTGAGTTTTGGGTTCCGGTCCCTTTGACCAGTTTTTTTCTCAACCCCTTCCTTTCCCACCAACAGTTTTTCCCCTTGGGGAGGCCCTCATGGTCGGGTGATTCTCTGTTTGGGCCCCAAACATGTTGGGGGCAACCAGGGCTCAACCCTCTCCCCCCCCTCATTCGTTCTCCCCTCTCCTCGCTAACCCCCCTCCTTTTTCTCCCTTCCCCCCCCTACACCCCCTCCTTCATTCTTTTCTATGCGCTCTCATTTACTTCATTCCCTCACTCCCTACCCCCCCTTCCCCACTTCCCCCCTCCTCCTTCCCTTTTAACTCCCACCCTCTCCCAGGGTTTGGATGGGGGGGCCCTGGCCGGTGGCTTTTTGACCAGGTGAATGTTGGAATGGGGGGCACCACCAACGTTTTAACATGTTTTCTGGTTCGTGGGCAAAAGGGTGGGGGGTTTCCACGAACAAAAGGTGTTGTGGCTTTTGTTTTTGTTTTTGGTTTGGGGGGAACCTCGGGTCCCTTACACTTGATTTACGGGTGTGTGGCCCTTCTTTTCCAGGGGGGCGGGGTTCCCATCCCCCTTGGGGGTATATTTCTTGCTGGGGGGGGGTGCCCCCTTTCTTTTTGAAACTCCTTGTTTTTGGTGGGGATCTTGGGGGCGGTTGTTCTAATTTTTGTTTTTTCCAGGGTTCCAATTTTTTGGCAATTGATTATGGCCCCCCCCAGGTTCTTTTGGAACCGGGTCCAACTATTGCAGGGAAAAAACCCCTTCCGGCATTCCCAAGTTTTTTTTTTTCCTTTTCCTCAATGTTCTTTAGGGGTTGTTACAAAACAAGGAGGGGGCGGGTTCCCCCCCCCCCGTCCCATCCCAAACCAAACCGGTTGCGGGGTCCAACCTTCTCCGACAATTAGTTTTTGGTTGTTTCTTCTGGTCACTTTTTTCCCGTTGGGTCATTGGGAAAAAACAAAACCCCACTTTGCCGGATTTTACCAAACCTTTTACCTGGGGCCCCGGGTGCCGATTTTTTGTGGGGTGTGGTTTGGTCCCTAGTTTTTTTCCTGGGGAATGGTCTTAAAACCACTTCGCAAAAAAATGTGTTTTTGGACATCTAGTCCGGTCCAACGGGTAAATGTTGGATTGAGTTCACACTTTTTCTTTCTGGGGTGGTTCCCCAGGGGGGGTTGGTGTGACAGGAAATTTTTTTTTCCCAATCCAAACCAGATGTTCGGTGTTCATTTCGGGGGGGGGGACCCCAGCTTTTTTTTTTGGTTTGGTTTTTCCACCCCCCCTGCCCTGGGTGTTGGTTTGTTCAGGGGTTTATACCTCCCCCTTTTGGGGTCCCGGCAACCGACGTGGGGTTTTCGGGAGGGGGGCCTTTTTTGGGTCCCCACCCCCATGGGGGCTTTTCTGGGTTTTGGGCTTTGGGGGGGGGGAGGTTTGGTGCCCAAAAATTTGTTTTTCTTTAATTTTTCTTTTCCTAACCACCTTTTCCCAATTTTTCCCCCCGGGGGGAGTTTTTTCTTTTCTCCCCAGCCTTTGGTGGCACGCCGGGTCTTGTCCGGGGGGTGGGGGACCCTAATTTGGTAGGAAACCCTTTGTTAGGAGGACGACAGGTGTTTCCTTCTCTGGGTTCAATTTTTTTTCCCTTTTTTAATTGTAAACATACCCTTTTCCGTTTTTTTTTGTTTGTCGGGGGGGGTTGAAATTGGGGGTTTGCGAAGGAAACCACAGGGGTTTTTTTTCCATGTTTTTTTTTTTTTTGTCCCCCCCGGGGGGGGACCCCACGCCCTCCTTTGGCTTTTTTTTTCGTGTTATGGAAAACAACAACACCACCCACAAAAAAAACTTCGGGTTCACATTTTCTTGGGGTGTTTCTTGTTGGTTTGGGCCTTTTTTCCCCTGGCCTGGGCCCCAATTTTTTTGGGGGGCCTTCCCCCTTCAATTTTTCCCCTTGGGGTTCCCTTTTTAACAAATCTTTTTCTGTGCTTGGTCCCGTTTTACCAGGTTTTGCGGTTGGGACAACTACCGGCTTTTTTTTGTTGGGCAACATTGTGGTTTTTTGGGGGGCCCAGTTCTAACGGAAGTTGGTTTTTTGTGGTAGGCGGTGGCCGGCCCCCCAAGGGGCGCCCTGCGTGTTAACTTGCTCGGGACGTTGTGTGAAGGGGGGGGATTGGGGGGGTGAACTTGAAAAAACCCTACCCAAAACCGGTGGGTGGGGAAGGGGGTGGTGGGGGTGGGGGTTTTCGTTGTGGGGCAACAAAAAAACCCCAACAGGTTGTTTTTTTGCATCCAAGGGGGTTTCCGACTTGAGGTCCAAGGTTTGACTGGGGGCTGGTTTTTCCAAGTGCAATTTTCCCCGTGGGTTACCCTTAGAGGCCCCAGGGGGGTTTTTTCAAAATCCGGTTTCTTCCCCCAAAAAAAAAAAAAGGGGGGCCCATTTTCCAGGGGTCTCATCTTTAGTAACCCCCCAGTGGGGTTGGGGGGCTTCCTTTGTTGGGGGTTCTGGGTTCTTACCACAAAGTGGCATTTGCTTTTTTCGACTTTTTTTCGCCTATTGTGGTGGTTTTCCCAAAAATGTTGGTTCCCCCCTTTTTTGTGGGGGGGACAAAACCTGGCCTGGGTTTTGGTGTGGGGGGGTTGGGGGTTCACACTTTTAGTCCCCCCGTCTTGGGCTTTTTTTTTTTTTTCCCGGTGGGGGTGCACCACCTTGGGGGTGGGGTGACCTTTGGGTTTTGTGCCTTTTTCCAACAAACCCCCCCTGACTTTTTGTTTAGGGCCCGGGGGGGGTTTTTTCCTTTTATTTTTGGGTTCCTTTGTTGCTTTTGTCTTTTTTTCTGTGTGGGGGGGGGGGGGGTGTTCACCCCCCCTTTGCATTTTTTTTGTTCAACCACAAAACCTTTTTCCTGGTGGTTTGTGGGTGGGTGGCGAGGTTTTGGTGGTTTTTGGTGGGTTGGTTTTTTGTTTAGGGGGGGTTGGTTTTTTTTTTGTTCCCCAGGGTCCCACCACAACCCAACCAACAAACGTTCTTTGGCTGCCCCCCCGTTACAGGGGGGGCGTTCTTCCTTTTTCCCAACTTTCATTTTTTTTCCCCCCTTGAACACCCCCCCCAAACCCTTTGGTGGGTTTAACATTTCCCCCCCTTGGGGCAACCAAAACCACCCCCTTTTGGACCCTTGTTCCCCAAAACCAACAACCACCAAAACCCGTTTTTACAGTGGGGGTGGTTCCCCCCCCCACCCCGCCCAAACATTCGGTTTCTTTTTCCCCCAATAATTTTGGGCGTGGGGGGTTTTTCCCCAGGGGGCGGTGTTGTTTTTCTTAGGGTTTTGGGGTTGGGGTCTGGCCCCCCACTAATTTCGCCGAAAGGGGGGGGGTGCTTCTCTGCTTTTTTGACCTGGGGTTTTGGGGGGTCAGTTTTTTTTTGGCCAGTGGGGCGGTATTCCCTTGCCCACCTTTCAGTGGGATGGGGTTGGTGGTGAGGGGGCAATCCCCCTTTTTTTCTTTCCTGGCGGCCGGGTGTTCGGGGTTGCCCGGGTTTTTCGTGGGTTCTCTGGCTGTTTGTTGGGGTCCTCCTTGAAAAACCCTTTCTCCATGTGGGACAAAAAGGGGTACCTTTCCCTTTTTTCCCACTTTTCTTTTGGGGGTTTGGCCAAGTAACCCCCCCCTCACCCATTTTTTTTTTTGGTTTGGTTTCTTTTGGCGTTTTTCTCGGGGGGCCCCGGGTTTCACATTTTGTTTCCCCCAAAAAACCCAAAAAGGTGGTTTTTCCCCCCCTTTTGGTTGGTTGTTGGTTCGTTTTCAACCACCACGTTGTTTTGCGGGATTTGGCAGGAAAAAAAACCCCCCCCCAACTTGTGGCCCCCCCCCCCAAAAAAAAACCCCCCAAAAAACACCCACCAAACCCCCCAAAACAAAACCCCAAAACCCAAACTTTGGTTGGACAACTTGGGGTCTAATTTTTTCCCATTTTTTCAAAGTTGCGTGGGGGGTGCTGTTTTTCCACTGGGGGGTCCCGGTGTTTGGGTCCCAACCCTTAACCCCTCCACCCGGGCAAACAAAGTTTGGTCCCCCCTCGGGACCTTTTTGTGGCCCCGTTTTCACCATCCCAGCCCCCCCTTTTCCCGACCCGGGGAAACTGCGGTTTTCCGGGGGTTGACTGCTAAAGTTGGGTTTCACCTTTTTTTTTGTTTTTGCCCGTTGTTGCGAAATTTTGGGGGTGGGTTTGGGGGGGGGGAAGAATGGTGTTTGGTTTTTTTGGGTAGTGGCGTTCTTTGACCCATGGTTGTGTTCTTGGGGATCCAAAACACCCAAAAAATTCAGTGTTGTTGCTCTTTCTCCCCCCTGGTTTGGGGAACCTTCCCCCTGGGGAAAACCTTTTGAACCAACCCAAATGGTTGGGCCCTGCAAATTTTTTCCCTTTTTGGCATCGTTTCCCTTTTTATGGTTGGTGTTTTTTTTGTTTGCCTTTTTAATTTTGGTGGCGGGAAAAGTTTTCCTCAGGATCCTGGAGGAATTTTTTTCCCCCCCCCCTCCCCAAACCCCTTTAGGATCTTTTTTTTGCTTTTTTATCCGGCTTGTTGGGGGCCCCGACGGGTTTTCCCCTTGGGTTTGTGGGAACTTTTTGGCCCTCACCTTTTGCCCCAAACCCTTAACACCTGCCAGGTCACGCTTCCGTCCGGTGGGGAACCAATTTCGGGGATTTTCGATCCTTGGGGGTTTTTGAGTGTTGGGACCCCAACAACCGGGAAAAAAACCCTTTCATTTTCAACATTGTCTTTTTCTGCCCTTTTGTGGGAGGGGGGTTTTTTTCTGTTCCCACCCTCGGACATGATTTTTGGGTTTTTCCCCCCTTTTTTTTTTCCGGCGCAACATACCCACAAAAGAACCTCGCATGGAATTCTTCTTTGGTTTGGGGGGGACAAATTCCTTTGCTCACTGGGGGTGTTTACACCTGCCCGGGCCAAAAACCCCCCCGGGTAACTGTGGGGTCCCCCACCCCATTTTGGGTTGGTTTTTTTCTTTCCTTTGGGGTTGGAACTGTCGTTTTGGTATTGCTGTGGGGAATACTTTTTGGAAAAAAAAACCCCCCTTTCCATCGGACCTTTTTTTTTTTTCCCCCATGTGTGTAAGTTTTTTGGTGGGGGGTTTTTTTATTTTTTCCGTTGCGGGTGGGTTCTGCCGGGGGTTTTTCCTTTTTCCTGCCGGTCAAACTTTTCCACTTTTGTGGACCACCCCAGGGTTTTGTCACCCCCCCCTGGTTGTTAACTCCAGTCTCCCTTTGGGCCCACCGGTTTGAACATTTTTCAACAGTACTTTTTCTTTTTTTTTTGGGAACCCACGGTAAAACCAGTTGGGTTGCCCGGTCTCTTAAGGAAAAAGCCCCCCCCACATTGTGTTTGTCTTAGGGGTGGGGGGGGGGGGGGTTCGGGTGGAAACCCGACCGTGTCCGGGTCCAAACAAAAAAACAACACAACCAAAAAACTAGCCCCCTTTGTTTTAAGGTTTTTCGGGTGTTTTTCAATACAGGGTGGGGCTGGGGTTTTTGTTGGGGTGTTCTAAGAAAAAAGGCCCAGATTCTCCCCCCTGTATGGAAAAAACTGGAAGGCCGTGGGGGAATTGGAGTGGGAGTTTTTTTCGTTGGTTTCCTTTTTGCGACTGACAAAAAAAACAAACCGGTTCCTTGGTGGGGCCTCTTTTTTTTTTTAAATGTTTGATGGCTTTGCTTATTTTCAAATTCCCTTGGTTTCAGGGAGGTTTTGTTTTCCATTTTTTTGTGGGGGCCCCCACCCCCGGGGTTGGGTGGGGGTGGGGTCCCCCCAAACCACCCCCCTCAAAAAACACCCTTCTGGGGCGTGGGAACCCCCCCCCCTTTAACACAATTTCCTTTTTTTTTTTTCTGGTGGTGTCTTGCCCCCTGGGGGTTGTGTTCTTTTTGGTTTTTCAAAATTACACTTTTTGGAACACCACCACACCCCGTGCCCCCCCTTTTTTGGGGGGGACACCTTCAGGGGGATTTTTGGAGGGTTAGGGGGGGGAACCCCCCCCAAAAAAGGCACGGTGTTTTTTTTCTTGGGTTGGTTGTGTGGGAACAGGGGGGGCCCGTTTGCCCATTCTTTCAACCCCCCCCTGGTACAGTTGGATGGGGTAAGCGGCAATACAACAAATCTCCCACCCGTCTTTTTTTTTTTTCTTTTTTTACATTGGGGTGTTTTCTGTTTTTTTTTTGGGGGGGGGGGGAAGGAATAAATTTGGGGTTTCCTTTTTGGCCGCGGATGTGTTCCTTTTTTTGTCAAACCCAAACCCTTGGGAAAACCTTTTTGGGGGAGGGAACACCCCCCCAAAGGTGACCACACCACTTTGGGAAAAATTTCCCCAGTTGTGAAAAAAAAAAAAACAAACCCGTCTCGGTTTTTGTTTTGCCGGCCGAATTAGTTCAAAGGCTTTGGTGGGGTTCTCGGGACCTTTGGCATTGGCCCCCCCCCTCAAAACAAACGGGGGGGGGGGCCCTTTCAAAACTGGCCGTTTTTGGGCTTCCCTCTTGAAATTTTTGGGTGGTTATTTTTGGTTCATTTTTTTTTGCCCTTTTTGGGTTGGCCTTGCCTTCTACTTTTCCCCGGTTCCCCCTTTAGGGTTTCCCCCCAAAAAAAACCCAATTTCCCCTTGGGGGTTTCCACGTTTCAACTTAATCCAAACAATTGTTTTTTTTTTTTTTTTTTTTTTTTCGTCCTTTTTGTTGTCCACCAGATTTGGGATGCCCGTTGTTTTTAAAACAACCCAATTTTTCCGTTCCATTTTTGCCCTTTTTTTTTTTTTTTTTTGGGGGTTCAACCTGTTTGGGTACTTAGATTGTTTTTACAAAACAAACCAACCCCGGCCTGGTCCTTCCCCATAGGGTTTCTTCAAACCACCCCCTTTAAAAAAAAAAAACCCCTGGGTCCCCCAACCCCCCCTTCAATTTTTGGGAGTTGGCGTTTTTTTTTCTTTAAAAACAACCGGATTTGTTCCTCCATTTTTCCCGTTGGGGGGGGGGCCGCCTTTTAACTTTTTTGCCTCCACCCCCATTTTTCAAACCTTTGTTGCCGGGGGGTTACAAAAACCGGGTTTTCGGGGGTTTTTTCCCCTTTGGGTTTTTCACACACCGGTTGGTTGGGGTTTGCCCCAACATGGGTGGGGGGGGGTTGTTCCCCCTGGGGTTTTTTCTTTTGTTTTCAAAACCCCCGAAAAAAGGGTTGTGTTGTTCTTTTGTTTTGTGGGGACGTGCACGCGGTTTTGTGGTTGGGGGGCGGTTTCGGGCCCGGTTCTTAAAACCCAAAAAAAACCCCCACGTTTGGCCCTTTTTTTTTTCACAGGGTTGTGGGGGCAAACCATGGGTTGTGGTGAATTTTTCGTTTTTTTCCAAACCCAAAAAATGTGCCTGGACCCGGGCCACAAAAAACAAACAAAACGGCGGGTTTTTCTTCTTTACATATCTTTTTGACAAAGCCACTCCCCGTTTGTAAACCTCGAAGAATGGGTCAACCTTTGGGGGCGTTTTTTTGGCTTCTTTTGTTTTTTTTTCTCAAATAAAATGGGGGGGGACCAAGGGGTACAAAGGGGGGTGTGGGCACCCCTTGTCCCCCACACTTTTGGGGTTGTTAAGCACTTTTTGGGAAAGTTTTTCTGCCAACATTTTTTTTTTTTCAACCATAGGTCCCCGGGGAAAACTTGTACAATTGGTTTTCACTTGGTTCTTCCCCAAGGGTGGTGGGGGAGGTTGGCCTTTTTTTGTTATTTTGGTTGTGTTTTTGGGCCAAAACCCTGTTTGTTTTAATCGGTGAACTTTGATTTTTCCCATGGAATTTTTTTTTTTTTCCCAGCTAACCCAAGGGTTTCCCTACAACGAATTGCCCAAACGGGTGTTTTTCCATGCCTTGGGTTTGGGAAATTCCCCCAACAGGAATGTGCTCTATTTCTCTCTATTTTTCTTATAAACTCTAATTTTTAACACAACCCTTACAACAACAATTGGGTGGACATTTTGTTAGTGCGGGGAGTAGGGGAAAGTTGACCAAAGGATTTTGGCCCAGGTTTTTTCTTTTTTGGTTGTGGAGGTGCCCGGGGGCCCCCTAAAAAACCAAGGGTGTATTCCTTACGGGTGGACGGGGTACTTTTAAGGGGGAGTCTTTTTCTAAAACAAAACCCCTTCCTAGGTGGGAAGGATGGGGGGGTTTTGTACTCCTTACCTTGGCGGGGGCGGGTGACTGGTGCGGTCATTTTGTCGGTACCGGACAGGCAACCCCCCCTACAAAACCCAAAAACCACCAGGGGTTTTGCTGGTTGATTTATTTTTTATTTTTTTTGGTTATTTTTTTTACCAATTATTCCAAACAAAACCTTGGGGGTTGGGGGTATTAGGGTTCGGGAACAGTTGTTCAGTTTTTCTTACTTTGTCTTTTTTTTTTTTTGGGTAGGGTATCTGTTGGTTCTGTTGGGTTCGGTTGGAGGGTCCTTTATTACCTTTTCGTGTGGGTGGGGTTGCCTGGGGCCTCTTTTTGTAGGTCAACAACACTGTTAACACTGTTTCTGTTTCCCGCCCGGGTTTAAAAGCACAGCTTTGCCATTGCACCTGGCAAAAAAAAACTTTTTTTGTTTCAAAACAAAAAAAATAGGGTTTCGTTTTGTCCGGAAAAATTTCCCCCTATTGAATTCCCCAAACGGTTGGCCCCCCGATTTTTTTTCCCCACCCCAAAAAAAAACTGGTTTTGTTTCTCGTTTGTCCTTTTTGTTTCTTGTGCTGTTCCCCCTGGTTGGAAACTTTTCGGCATCGTTTCCAAAAAAAGGTCCCCCCCCCCCCCCACTTCAGTTTTCTGAGGTGCCGGTGGTGGGTGGGTTTTTTTTATTGAACAAAAACCCACCTGTGGACTGGTTTCAAACCCCCTTTTTGTCTTTTTTCAACCCTCACCCCACTTTTTTGAACGGGGGTTGACCTCGTAGTTTTTTGTAACCCGGGGGCCCTGGCAAAAAAAAAGTGATGGGGGCAACGGGCCCCCCAAAATTTCACAATTACCCTTCTTTTTATTACCAGGGGGCACCCAAACAACTTCTTTTTCTTTCCAAACAGGGGGGACAGGCCGGCCCACAAAAACAACCCCCCCCACGTCCCACCCCCCAACCCGGTTGTCAAAACTTTTTCCCCATTTTTTTGGGGGAATTTTGTAAATTGGCGTTTTCCGTCCATTTTCGGGGGGTCTCCCTGTCCACCCCCTTGTTTTTTGGGCCCAAGCGGGGGTCGGTTGGTCTGGGGGGAAACAAACACGGGTTGGTTGGATGGGGGGTTTTTGCCAACATGGGGTTCTGATGGTCCATCTTTGTGGGGGTGTGGGGCCTTTGTTTTTCCACACAGTTTTTTTTTTTTTGTCTTGGGGTTCTTTTCCCAAGTTGGTCCCCGCACACTTGGGGGTTGTTGGTGTCACCCATTTTCCCCTTTTTTTAGGGGGATTTGGGGGGGGGGGGTTTACTTGGGGTTTTTTTTTTCGAACACAAGTCACCCTCTTATTTTTTTTCAAAAAAACCCTTTTTTAACAACGTTTTGGGGGGGCTTCCTCTTGGAAGTTGATTCTGGGCAACCACCCCCATCCATTTTTGGGAGGCCCCAGGGGGGGGGGGGGCCTTTGGTCGGTGGGGGGACACCCGTTTTGGTTCCCTTCACACAATTTTTTTACCCGTGTTTGTGCTTCTTTGTTTTTTGCCGGCTAGGGGGGGGTTCCCCAGTGGCCTTGGGGTTTGGGGGGAAAACGGTGGGGCGTGGGGCGGGGTTTGGTGGAAGGGGCCCCCCCGTTGTGAAAAAACCCCTCTCAGGGGGGGGGGGGGGGGGGACACCTTTTGGTGGGGTGGGGTGGTGGGGGGGTTTTGGGGTTTTTTTCTTTCGCGAAATTTTTAAAAAGGTTTTTGTTGGTTTGCCCCCCACCTTTTTTGCGGGTGGGACTTTTTATGTGCCCTTTTGCCTTTGGGTGGGTGGAGTTTGTGGTTTCCCCCTTTGGCCCTGAAATTTTTAACTGGGGAAACGTTCTTTGGTTTTTCAAAAAATGTTTTCGTTTTCCCCTGTTTTGCCAAAGGGTTGGGTTATCACCCGTCCCCCCAGTTTTGGTCCCTTAAACCCCAACTCTGGGGGTGTGTTACAAGTACCCACTTCCAATTCTTTCAAAGTTTTTTTTACAAGGGCATTTCCTTGGGCTTTTCAAACTGTTTTGGGGGGCAATGCTTTGGGTTGGGGGGGCCACCCCCTGGGGGTTAAAGTGTGGGGTTGGGGGGGGGTTACAAAACCAAAAACCCTGCTTTGGGTCATTTTTTAAACAAAACATTGGGTCTTTTTTTTTTGGCGGTTATAGTTTTCTCCCTTGGGGGGTCCCCCGGGGGCGGGGTTTTTCCCCCCAGGGAAAACCCCCAAAAAGTTCCCTGGGGCTTTTTACCTTGGAGGGTCACCCGTTGTTTTGGGGGCACGGTCCTTTTGGCCATGTTTCTGGTTCCCTCCGCACCTTGGGGTCAATGTTTTCGGTTTTTTTTGGGGTTTTGCCTGGCCCAACCCCTTTTGACCTTAGATTACCCCCGCGGCCGGAAACTGGGAGGTTTTTTGGATGAGGTTTTTCCCCCCTTTCTTTTTGGTTGGGTGGGTGAGGCAATTAAACCCCCCCTCATAAAGAGCTGCACACCCCCCCAAAAGGGCTTTTTTTTTCGTGGTGTTCTCGTCGGGTTGATTAGATTTTGGTTTATGGGGGTTTTTGTTAGGGTCCTTGGGGGGCCAAACGGCCCCTCTTTTGTTTGGCTGGTTTTTTGGCGGGTGCCCGTGGTCCTTTGTAAACAGCCCGGTGGTTCCCCTCCCCCCGTAAGGTGGCTAGGGGGGGACGGGGGGCCAACATGGCAACCGCGGTGCGGGATGACCCAGGAGTGTCCTTATGGATCTACACTGTTAGCAACGCCAGGACAACGAACGTCGCCCCGCATTAGTGCTTAGCGTCGAGAGGGCTGGTTTTTGGGTTGTCTGGGATTCAACACTGGGGGTGGGTTGGGCATGTTTCTGTCAATTTCCGTTCCCATCCCGGACACCAACCTCAAAAAACACACACTTTCTCTTTTTGGGGATTTCAAGTCGGGCTTTTTTCACCCCCCCCTGGGTGCCTTAAAAACCCCTCACAACCACTTAGTTTTCATTTGGACCGTTTTCAAAGTTCCTTTTTGGGTAGAAATGGAAGTTTTTTTTTGGGGGGGACGCCCGGGGGGGAACTTGTGGGAATTGTCTTCCTGGGACTGATTGGAAATTCTCTATTTTTCTCCTTTTTCCATTCAATTGACCCCCCTTTTTTGTTTTTTGTGTTTTTTGTTTTGGTCCGGCTTAGGGGGAGGATGACAACCAACCTTACATTTCTCCCCCCCCCCCCGACCCATGGCTGTTTACGGTCCTCAACACCAAAAAACCCCTTCGTCCAATCGGAAAGGCAAAATTTGGTTTTGGCGGTCCCCAACCAAAACGGGGGGCACTTTGGTTCCCCCCCCTCCGGGCTTTTACTCAGGGGGGTACACTTGTTTCTTTATGTTCTTTCCCTTTTATGAAAAGTGACTGCCCTCAGACCCCATTCACACAAAAAGGGGAAGGGGGTTGTTTTTTTTGTCCCTGCTGGTGGGGGGGGGCCCAACGGCCCTGCCGTTTACCGGTTGGAGCCAATGCCATTTGGGTGGTAGGGGGGCAGCCCGTAACACAAAAACAATAACATTAGAAGCACAGAACACACGAAGGTGCAAACGGACACACATTATTTGCCATATGTGAGTGGGCACCCCCCAACCAAACTGCGGAAAAAGTGGGGGAGGTTTTCTAAATTTTAAAAAAAAACCAACAAGTCTGTTTTGGTGGGTCGGCGGTCCACCTGTTTTCCTTTATTCGGGGGGATCCCTTTCAGGCAGAAGGGCCTTTTCCCTGGGGCCCATGTACACGGGACTGGAATCCGGAATTTTTCCCCCCAGGTGTGGTTTTGGTCTGTTTTTTTTTTTTTTTGGGTTCAGGGGTGGGGTAACCCACCCCCTTTTATCTGGGGACTCCTTCTGGGGCCCCAAAACCAACACGGCCCCCAAACCTTTTCGGTTAGGGGGGGGGGTGTGTAAATGTTGGGTTCTGGTTTTTTAGGGGCCTGGATAACCCGCTAAACAGAGGTTCTAACCGGCTTTTTTTCATTTCCCTCTGTTTTTTTAAAAGGGTTGGGAAAAAGGGGGGCCAACCCGGTATTACCCCCCACACCCCGTTGGAAAATCGCGCCCACTTTCCTGGGGTTTTTTCACAAAGTTTCTCGGTTCACTTTTTTTGTTGGGGGCTGTTTTTTTCCGGTTTTTGTTTTCACAAAAACCCCCCAAAAAACCTCTTTCTCGTGGTTCCCCCCCAACCCAAAAACAACCGTTTTTTTATGGATGGGCCCTTTGTACAACCAAGGGGGGGTTTGTCCACGTTCCTTTTTTCAACAGGGGCACCCTTTGTGTCGTTTGTTTGACCAAACCCCTTTTGGGTGGCCAAAAAAACACATTGTTTTCCCCAGTTTAGGCCCCACACCCCTTTGACGGAACCTGAAACAACAACACATAAAAACAAAAAAAAAAAACACCCAATAGTGTTTGTAAACAACAACCAGGAAAAAGGGTTCTTTGGTTTCCCCACCCATATTTAGTTTTCCCTTTGGGGTCAAAAACAAGCCGTTGGTGAATTTTTGAAAAAAGGGGGGGCGGGTCCCAAGTGGGGGTTAATTACCTTTCCCACTTTAGTGCTGGGGTTTTTTTTCTCCTTTTTTTAGGTATTTTAACTGGGCTGTTTGAAGTTTCCTTAACTTTTCTTTCAAGTGGGTGGTTCTTGTGGGGGCTTTAACACTGGAAACAACCAGTTTGGAAGGGGGAAAAAAATCTTTTTCAAAAACTTTGTTTTTTTGTCCTTTTTAATCATTCTGGGTTTTTCTTCTTGGCTGGGGGTGTTTCGGTTTCGTGTTTTTTTGGCCCGTTTTTTTCTTTCTCTGTTGGGGGGGGGGTTCCTGCAAATTTAAATGGGTTTTTCCCCGTGCATTGGTCCCCTTTTTCCTTTTGTGGGTTAAAGCTTTTTTGATGATTTTTTCGTGTCTTTTTTTTGTGGGGGTCACCCTGTTCATCAGCCGGGGGTTTTCACAATGTTGGGGGGCATTTTTTTGGTTTTTCACTGGGTTTTTGGGGGTCTGTTTTGGCCATGGGACCTGTACGGGAAACTGGCACAAAAACCCCCAAAACCAAAAAAAAAACCAACAAAAACCATTTTGGTGGTTGGTTCCATTTTTTCCCAAATTCCTTTTTTCCAAAATTTTTGGGGCTTCAACGCGTTGAACCCCCAAGGGGGGGTGGCCCTCCCCCCTTGGGGCCAAAGGTGGTTGGGGTTTTCCAATTCCCTGGGTTTTTTTGCCCCGGCGTTTGGGTTCCAAGTTGATTTGGGGGGGGGGGGCGTTTTAAAAGGGGGGAAGGGGGCCGACATTTTTCCCGGTTTTTGCAAGTCTGGTGGAACCAGAATTTGGTTTTTTTGGATGTTTTTTTTGTTTCTTTGGTGGGTTTGGGCAATGGGACAAGGGTCTTTTGGAAAGGTTTGTTCTCTTACCGGCCCTTTTATGTCAAAATTTGGTTTTTTTTTCTTCTTAACCAACCAAAGGGGGAGTTTGGGCATGTCTTGAAAGTTTTTCGGGCCTCCTTGAAACCCCTTGGCCTTGTTTCTTTATTGGACGGGGGTTTCCCTCGGGGTCCGTTTTGTTTTATGGTTTGTTGGGTCTTTAACCTTTGGGGGGGGGGATTTTAGGGTTTTTATTCCTCGATCCCGCATTTTTGGGGTTTTTTCTTTCCCCCAACACGGGGGGAAAAACCTCGGTTTTTCATGTTGGGCCTTTCTTCGGGGATTTTTGGGCAAGTTGTTCGGGGGTTTGTTTTTTTTTTCGGGAAGTTTAGACGTCCCAACTTTTCCGCCCAGGGGCCCCCAAAACCCCAAACACCAGTTCCCACCCCCCCCATTTTCCCCCGTCCGTACAGATTAGTGTGAATTTCCAACCTGTCATTTACTTTCTGGGGTATTCTGGGGGAAACCACAAACACCCGGGCCCCAAAAAACCCCACAAACAAAAAAAAAACCGTAAAGTCTTCAAAAAACAAAACCCACACCAAGGGGGCTTTTGCCTTTTGCAATGTGGCCGGGGGGGCCTTCCCCAAAATTTTTTGAACTGTAACTTGGGTTTCGTTTTTGTTTTTTTAGAAAATTTTTTTGGTGGGTAAATCCTGGAAAAACCCCCTGGCCCAACAACCTTGGGAATGACTTTCTCCTTTTTTCTTTCAATTTCGGGCAATTTCGTGTGGGGGTGAACCCAACTTGTGGGGCAAACGGTTTCCCCCACCACCCCAGTTGTGGTTAATTGGGGGTTTGGGGGTTTGCACCCTTTTGGGGGTTGGGAGTGGGTCCACATTCTTGGGTTGCCAAAAGATTCTTAGGGGCCCCAAAACAAGGATTTTTTGTTAATCTGCCTTGGGCCTTTTTTTCGGTGGTTGTTTTTTTTTTTAAGGTGGTCACCCCCTGTTTACCGTTGGGTCTTTTTACGAAACAACGGTTCCTGGGGCCCGCGGGGGTTCAAATTTTTTTACTTGGTCGGGAAAAAGGTTGGTAACTCCCCAAAGGAGGGGGGGTGCCCGATACGGAAACAAACGGGAAAAAAAAAAGGGGACCTCGTCGGGGGTTTGAAAAAGTTACAATTTTGTTCTACACATTTTTGGGTTTTCTTTTGGGGGCCGGGGGATCCTGCCCCCCCCCAAGGTGCCAAAACAAGGTAATTTTTACCTGGGGGTGGGTTTTTTGGGGGGGGGGCTTTCTTTATTCTGGACCCCCAAATGTCGTTAGTGTGGGGGTGTGGTTTTTCTGTGGGTTGCAAACCTACAGGACATTTTATATTAAAACAGGTTGTTGGCCATGGGGGGGGTTGATCTGGGGCTCCTGAGTGACCCAACCAACCACAAACACCCACAGGGGATGGTTATTTTTTGGTGGGCCTTGGAACAACAACCAAAAAAAAATTGAATCGGTTTAAAACACTTTTTTTCTTTTTGTCGGGGACTTTTTTTTTCCTGGGTCTTTCTTTTATTCTGGTTGGTTTATACCCTTTTCTTTGGTGTTTGGTTTTTGGCCCCCCACAGGAAACCCAAAAACCCCCCATAAAAAACCAACAACAACACTCCTGTTTTTGGTTGGGCTTTGGTGGGTGGGACAAAATGAACCCAAACCCCCCCAAAAAAATTTCTGCCCCCAGTTTGGTACTTTCTTTTTCTTGACAAAGGGGGTTTTTCTTTCATTGGGGGTCGAAAAAAAAAACCCCGTGTGGGCGTTTCCCAAAAGGGGGGCTAAGGGGGCCACACGTTTGGGTGTGGGTCTCGGATTGCTTCCCCCTTCTTGGTTGGCTGGTGTAAACTGGAAACCGGGGAAAGGATGAGTTTTGTTGGGGGGTTGTTTTTTGGGCCTGCTCATTCGGGGGGGGGGTCCTTGGCTTTGGGGCTGGGGTTTGGCACCTTTTTTTTCCCGGTTACAACTTTTTGGAGTTTTTTGGGGGGGTGTTTTTTTTGGTTTTAGTTTTTGGGGTTGGTGGGGGGGGGGGGGGGGCCGGGGTCGATTTTTGGGGGGACTCACCGGTGTTTCTTTCCCTTTTTGGGGGTGGACCTTTTGTTCTTTTTTTTTTTCCCCTTTGGGGGTGTGGAAAAAAAACAAAAACCACAACCCTGCCATCCCCGCCCAAAAACCAAAACGGCTCCAAAACCCGGGGGGTTTGGTTTTTTTTTTGGGGTGGGGGACCCCAACCTGTGTGGCCCCCACCGGTTTTTTTGTTTTTCCAAAAAAAACACCCCAAAACCCCGTTTTTTTACATCGGCTAAAAGGGGTTTTCCCAGTATTTTTTTTGTTGTGCCCCCGAAACCCCAACACATTGGGGGGGTTCCTTTTTTTTTCAACAAAACCCACCCAACCAAAACCCCCCCCTTTTTTGGGCTCCCAACGGGGACCAAGGTTTTTGGTGTTGGGTTTTTTTGGGGCCCACAAAAAAGGTTTCTTGGGGGTGGGGGCCCCCCTTTTTTTTCGGGGGGCTTTTCTTCTTCTTCCCTCTTTCCCCGCCTTTCTTTTTTCCACCCACCGCAAAAATTCTTTTCACCCAAAACAAACCACTCCCCAAATCTTTTTTTGGTTTTGTTCCCGGTCACCCCACTTTTTCAGTATATAAAACCCACACAAAAAGGGTTGTGGGTTGGGGGGCCGGGGGCTTTGTGTCTTTGGAGGGTTGGGGGGGCCGGGTGCCCGGTTTCGCTCCTTTTTTTTCCCCGTGTCAAAAACAAAAAACCAATATCTCTCTTTTTCTCCCTTTTTTCAGTTTGTTGTTGTTTTTTTTGTTTTTTTTTTTTTTTTTTTTGGACTTGATTGGTTTTTCAACCCCACCAAAAAAAACCCCCTGCTTTTTAATATGGTTTTTTTCTTTGGGGGGGAACCGGTTCCCCCCCCCCCCCTATCTTTTTGGTCAACCCCAACCGGGGGGGGGGGGTTCCCCCACCAGGGATGGGGGTTTTTTGGGGTGGATGTGTTTTGTTTTTTTAAAACAAAACAAAAACACCCCGATGGATAAGGGTGGTTTTAAATTTTTTGCCCTTCCCCCTAGGAAAAAACAAAAAAACAAAGGTTTTTCTCTTTTCCACACCACCCCCCCCGCCGTTTTTTACTTTCCTGTTCTTTTTCGGCAAACCACCCCAAAATGTTCTTTTTTTGGTTTGGTTGACTTTCGGGTTTTGGTTGGCGCGGAACCCGGCTGTCCCCCCAAAACCAAAACCAGTTGGGTTGCCCGTGGGGCGGTTGTTCCTTGGTGGCTTTGGTTGTGGGGGGTGAGGGGTGGTCCCTGGGGGTTTTCTTTTCGGGGTGGTGTAACAACACAAGGGCCCACAAGTTGCAGTGGGTTTCATTGTGTTGGGCTGATGGGGTTCACTCCCACCAGTTGTCGCGGGGGGGGGTTGGGGGGGGTTTGGGTTTGGAAACCACCGGGGGGCCCAAAACACCCCCCGGGCGTTTTTTAATTTGGTTCCCCCAGCACAAACTACGGTGTTTTGCAACTTTTGGGCTTTTTCCTCGCCCGCCACCCCCCCTGCCGGGGGGGGGTTGGTTGTCCCCCCGGTGGTTCACAACCTCCCATTTTTCCCCGGTTGTGGGTTTAAACAAAGGGGGGTCCCTTGCCGGGGGGTTGTGCCACCCCTGGGGGGCGTTTTTCAAAAGGTCCTTTTGGTGCCAATTGGTGGGGCCCAAATTCCGTCGTATTAACGTCAATTTGTTCTTTTTCTTTGACCCTGTGGAGGGGTTTGGCGGGGGTTTTTTCCCCACCTGTTGGTTTCAACCTTGGGTTCACAGTTCGGGGTTCCACACACCGGGGGGGGTTATCTCTGCACAAGGGGGGTCCCTACAATTAAACCAAGGCGGCTTCCCCGGTTCATTTTCCCCCCCCAAAAGTTTCGTGGTTTTTTTTTTTCCATTTGTGGGGGTGGGGGGTGGGTGCCAGGTGGGGGTCGAACTCTTGGCTTCCCAAACCCCTTGGGTGGTTAAATCTCCCACCCTTTTTTCCATGCTTGAAGGGTTGCGCGTTTTCCACCCAGGATTGTTGGGGGTGGGTCCCCCTGGGGGGTTGGGGCGGCGGTTTGAGGGTGGCTTTTGCCCAGTTTAACCCAAGGGTCTTTTTTTTTGCTACGGGACGGTACAATTTCTCTTGGGGTTCATCTTTTTCTCCAACCCCCCCTTTTTCGTTGGGGTCCGATGCTCTGGGGCAGGCCGTTTCTGGGGGGACAACACAAGACCAAGGGACCGGGGTGTTTTTTTCCCGGGGGGGACCCCACCATACAAACCCAAAACCCCCCCCCCCCCCCCCCACCCACCCCCCCCCTCAAAGGGTGGGGGGGGGGATGGTGCCATAGCTTTTGGGATTTGCTGGGTCTATCTTCCCCCCTGGGTTGTGGTGGAAAATCGATTTTGACGAATTTTTTTTTTATGTGTTCTGTTGTTGGGGGCGGGGGGGTTTTTCCCCGATGGGGCCCTTTCTTGGGTTTTTTTTTTGAAAAAACAATTCCCCCCTTCCATATTGGGGTTTTTGGCTTTTGTTTTCTTTTCTTTTCTTCCCAAAAAACGTTTGTGGTGAACAACCCACAACCCCACAAACAAAATTTGGTTATTGCCCCGGTTCCCTTGACTGGGGGACTCACCATGCGGACAAAAATGTTGTTGGGTTCTTTTTGGAAAACACTGGGGCACCCCCCAGACGTGGAACAAATTTTACCAGGTTTCTTTACAAGAACATTTACTTCCTGATTCAACCCTGCAAACCCCGTGCTCTTCCCAAACGGGGGGGGGTGTTTTTGTGGGTTGTTTGGGTTGGTCCCTTTGGGGGGGTTTGGGGTTTGGCCCGTGCCGAAACCCCCCTTGGGCACTTTCGTCTTTTTCATCCAAAGGGCGGTTTTTTTGGAGTGTAGTTTTGTGGCACACCCAAAAAAGTACACCCAACCCCAAACTCGCTTTTTTTTTTCGGACCGGGTGGGAGGGAAACACCCACCTCCTTTGGCATCCAAGCCCCCAAAAACCCCCCCCCCCCGGGACGACTTGGAGCCTCCAGGGGTGGGGTGCTTTTGGCCATGGTGTGTTTGGTGGGTCCAGGGGTCCGTTGTGCCCCAAAAAAAACAAAGTCCGGGCAGTTTTGGGTGCTTTCCATGTTGGTATTTTGGCGTCTGGGGAAATCCCCTGTTGGTCAAGTGGCTTTTCTTTACACACACTTGTTTGGGGGTTTTTTTTGGAATTCCTTCTAACCACAAACACTTAAACCACCCTGGTTCCAACCCCCCTCAAAAAGACCGTTCGAGGGGGGAACGGGGGGACAAGTTTGCTCCTTCCATTCCCTCCCCCTTACCTCACCTTTCCTTTCTTACACCCCCCACCCACACTATCTCCCACTACCTGACTTTACCTCCCCTTTCTTCCCTCCTAAGCTTCCGCCATCCCCACCCCCCCTCCATTCTTACTTCCTCCCCTCTTCTTTCTACCCACCCCCTTCCTTCCCTTTTGGTTTGGTCCCCCCCGTTTGGCACATCGGCCGTTTTTTTTCTTTTGGGTGGACATATTTTGGGGTTTTTGGTCTTTGACCCACCCCCACTTTGGGGGGTTCTTTGTGTTGGGGGAGGGGGTTTGGGGGTCGGCCCCATTTTTTTGTTGCAGCTCCCCTTTGGGGGATTTTGTTATGAATTCCCGGGTTTGGCCCCCACACCACCGGTTGGTTTTTTGTTTTGGCCTTGTTGTCGTTCATCCCGTTGCAAACAAACCACCCCTTTGTCCCTTTTTTTGGGTCTTGGTGGGGGCCCCCCCTTGTTGGGTTTGGGGTGACTTGTGTGTTTTGCAAACACCCGGTTTTTTTTTTTTGAACACCCACGTTCACATCCCCCCACTTTTCCCCCACAACTGCGTTGTTTTTGGTTTTTCGTGCCCTTTACTGGAAAGTTTCGACTTTCCCCGGGTTGGTTTGTTAAACATGGCATTTGTTTGTTTTCCCATTTGACAAGCCCCCTGGGTTCTGGGGGGGGGGGCCCCCCCGAAATTTTTGTTGAAGGGGGGGTAAAAAAATCTTGTGGCCCACCCGTTTATTCCCAGCTTTAAATGAGGTGCCCAACACTTGGGGTTTGTCCGGTGATTGTGAGTTTTTTCCGTGGACTTTGGTTGGGGGCCGTTTGGTTTGCCGTGGAAAGGTTTCGTCAGTGGGGGTGGGTGGGGTTCCCCCCTATTTTTTCTTTGGTGCGGAAATTACCCACATTGTTTTTTGTGCTTTTCACCCTCCAATTTTTTTCCGGTTTGGGGGGGGTTGGGGGGGGTCTTGGTGGGTTTCCGCCGGACAACCAAAAAATATGGCACACGGCTTTTTTTGCACAACCCCCTGGTTTTCTAATTTTTTTTTCGTTTTTCCCCCACTGTTTTTTTCAAAGGGGGGTTGGAATTACAACCCCCCCGGTTTTGCCGGCTTTGCCAACCAAAAACTGGTCAAGTGTGTTGTTTGCCCAACCACCCCCCCCCCCATGTCAAAGGGGGTTGGCCATAAAAAAGTGTTTTTTTTTTATGTTCCCCTCCCAACGTTCAATTTTCTTTTTTTTACGTCGTGGGCCCCCCCAGGGGGACCCCCCCCGGGAAAAAAAACCCCCCCATTTTTTTGGGGCATGGGCCAAAGGTTTTGGGCTTTTTTTTTCGTGTCTTTTGGGGTTCTTTTTTTTTTGTTCTGGTCTAAGTTGCTGTTCCCCTTTTTGACAAACAACACTGCCGGGCTACAAATTTTTTTTTTGTCCACCGTCCCCAGTCTTATCCTTTTTTTTCTTTTCTTGGGGGGCCCACATTTTAGGGAACCAACTATGGTCGGGAAAAACCCCAAGGTCGGGGCCCCCCTTTGGGGGGGCATTCCCTCATTCCAAGGTCCCCCTTAGTTTTTGTCTTTTGCTTGAGGGCCACTTTATCTTTCCTTTTTTGGGGGCTGCTTTTCCCCTCGGGTCTCAAAACCCATGGTTTTTGGGGTTCTTGGTGCAGGGTGTCGCTGTCCGAATTTCGTGGGGGGGTTGCCAAACCACCCTTGTTTTTTTCCTTTTTTGTGCTTGACATGGGGGGTGGTTTTTTGTGGGGGGGGGGGGGTTGTGGGGCCTCGTCAGTCCCGTCACCCCAAACCGGAAGGGGGTTTTGTTTGCGGTTTGTGGGTTGGGGTCCCCCCGCACCAAATTTCTGGGTCCTCGGTGTTGCAAACATTTTCCCCACTTCCTTTAGCCCCTTTTTAACCCAAAAGGGGGGTCCTTCGTGACTTTCCCCGGGGGAGGCCACCAACTTGTTTCCTTCCCAAAAATTGCGGTTGAGTGGGAGGGAAAAAAGGGGTTTGGGGTCCTTCCCGGGGAAAATTCCGTCACACGTGAGAAACAGCGGGTTTCGGGGGGCATTGGGAATGGGGTGTAATCTTACATCACTTTCCCTTCCTCCCTTCCGGTTGTTCTTTTTTTGTTTTTTGGACTCAAAAGGGGAAAGTTGAGGTATTGTTTGTTTTAACCCTTTCACAGGCGTTTTGGGTTGGTTTTTCACACTCGCCTCTCTTCCCCCCCCCTTGGTTCCCTTACAACAAACCCCACCCAAAACCCTTTTTAAGGTTACCCCATTCTTGACCTTTCTTCTTTTCTTCAGGGGGTTGGCCTGTTGGTGGGTCCGGGTTTGGTTAAGGATTCTCCCCTTTCAGGGGGAACCTTAACCCCTTTTTTGGTACCATTTTGGAAGTTGTGGTAAGTTTTACCATTTTTCCAGTGGCCTCCCCCATCGCCGTTTGGGCCCTTTTTTTTTTCAACCCTTTTGGTTTGCCTTCTTTGGTTTGGGTCAGTTCTGGTGGGGGGTCTGGGGGCGGATGAGTGTTTGTGGGTGGTTGATCCTCCCCGGCAGGGGGAATTGACCCCCCAAAAAAAAAAAAAAAAAAACCAACCCGGGTTGGGGGGGGTCCTTTAACACCCCCCCGTTTTGGTTTTCCAGGGGGGGTTCTTTGCCTATGGGGGGACCCAAACGTGGTGCAAGGGCTGGGCCTTTGTCGCTGGGGTTTGTTTAAAGGTCAGGGTAAACCCACCGGAAGGGGGGGGCCCTTTTTTTCTTTTTTACCCCTTTCCCCAGGCCGGGGCTGCTTCGATGCCCCCTTTTGGGGGTCTGTTTTCCCTTTGGTTTTGTTTTCCGACCCCTTTTGTGGGTTTTTTTCGGGGGAAGGGGGTCACGGGCCCACCCAAACAAAAAACCCCCCTCCCCAAAGGAAAAAGGGGTTTTTGGCCTGGTTTTTTCGTTGGCGTTTTTCCACAATAACCTCCACCCCCTTTTTCCTTTTACCCCCCACGGGGGGCCCCGTTTGCCCTTAGGGGGACCCCCAACCAACACCCCCACCCCAACCCCCCTTTGGGGGAGTCTCGTTGTGGCCCTTTTTCCCTTGTTTTGGGGCGTTTTTTTCCGGTGGGGGGGGGGTGGGGGGGGGGCTTGGTTGTTTTGGCCGGGTGGCTCCCTTTTGGCACCCCAACACAATTTTTTTTTCTGGGGACCCAGTCTTTTCGGAACCCCAAAAAAAACCCCAACCCCCCCCAAAACCTTGGTTCCCCCCCCAGATTGGGGGCCCGTTCCCCATGTTGGTGTTGTGGGTTGTCCCTCTTTCAGGTTTTTTTGGGGGTATTTTTTTTTTTTTTTTTTTTTTTTTTTTTTTTGTTTACCTTACGTGACCAAAAAGTTTTTTGGTTCTCCCCTTTTTTAACCCCAAACACAAAAAAAACAAAAAACCCAAAAACAAACATCCCATTTTTTTGGGGACCCCCGAAAACGAAAACCACCCAACCCCCCCAAAAAAAACCAATGGTCTCCCAAAACACACGTTCCAAGTTTCTGACCAAATCTTCTTTTCGTGTGGGGGGGTTGCGTGGGTTCCCCAAAAAAAGTGGGCCGTTGCTTTTGGTCCCCCGGGCCCGGTTTATTTTTTAGGCCGGCTCACGCCCTAAAAACCACAGGGGGACGGGGGGTGGTTGTCCTGGTGTGGGTGGCTCGGGGTGTTTGGTGGTTTTGTGTGGGGGGGGCTTTGGGGGGGGAAGGGAACCTTGTTTCCCGGTGTGGCGGTGTTTAGGGGAAACTTTTTACCTTTTAGGGGCAAAAGGCCACGGCAATCCGTTTTTTTGGGGGGGGCCATTTCCCCTTTTGCCGGGATGGGTTTTGGTTACAAGTTTTCGTTTCCCCTGGGGTCCTTTTGGGGGCTTTGTTGGGTTGCGGGCCAGTTGTTGCTGTTTCAAAAAACCCACTTCTTGCCTTGGGGCCTTGGTTTTTTGGGTTTTCCCTTTTTTTTTTTTTGGGAAGGTGGGGGGGAGTTTCCGGGGAATTTTTTTGGTATTTGTTGGTTTTTTTTCCGGGGCCCAGGGTGTGTTTGTTTTCACACATTTTTTTTCCCCCAAATGGTTCGTTTTCCGGGGGGCATGGTCATTGGTTCCCCCCACCTTTTTTCCCCCGGTTACCCAAGGCCCCCTTACCCTCAAAAACCCCAACAAAAACCAAAAGGGGAAAACTCACAAACCAACCACAAACAAACCCACCCCAAAAAAAACCAAAAAACCCACCCCACCACACCAACCCCCTTTTTTTGGGTTAACACAAGGTTTTGGCCATCCTCCTTTTTTCCCACCATCGGGCCATTCTTTCTTTTGGGCGGGTCCTTGCACACCCAGCCAGTTGGTTTTTTTGGGGGGAAAACGTTTTTTTTTACAAACACAACAAGCAATCTTTTCCTTTTTCGTTCAAAGAAAGCACCGGCCGGGGTTTGCACCCACAATTCCCGGGCGGATTGGCTTTGTTCCTTTACAACCGTTTTTTTTTTAAAAAAAAGGTTTTTTTGTGCCGGGGGGTCCTTGTTTGGGGGGCGGCTTTCAACCGGTTTTTACAAAAAAAAAAAAGGGTGTTTGGGTAAAACCGGACCTTGGCTCTGTCCAACCATTGCATGGGGGATCACCCGAAGGGCCAAAAAACACCAACTGGGGGGGGGGGGGGTGGCGGGGTTTTTTTTTTTGCCGGGATTTCTTCACTCGGTTGGGCTCCATTTGAAAACGTCCATTTCTCAACTCCAAATTCGGGGATGTTTGAGTCGGATTTTCGTGTTGGGGTTGGTCGGGGGTTTTATTTTTGTATGTCCTTCCTTTTTTCAACCGCCTGCTCTGTTCCTTTCCAACACCCAAACAAAACCCCCCCTCGGTGTCAAATTTTTTGGTTTTTGCTTTACTTTTCGGTGGTTACACCCAATTAAGTGGGGGGTTCGATTTGGGGAAAACAAAACGTTCCCCCGTGGCGCTAAAAAAGTCTTGTTCCCCCTTTGCCGCGAACTTTGGCCTTGGGCCACAATCCACCACCATAAGGGCCTTTGCCCTCTTTCCGTTGGGTGTTCCTTTCCAACTGGTTTTTTCACTTTTTTGGGACCAACAACCGGACACGGCCACAAAACAAAAACACCCGTTATTTTTCTTCCTTCCACACGCAAACCACTTTTGGGGTCCCTTCTCCTTTTGCAGGCTTCAAACCCCGGCGTGTCAGGACCGTTGCAAATCCATCACTGGCACCCTTTTTTCCCTGTCCACTCTTCAACCTTTGTTTCCGTTTTCGGTCTTGGAACCAAAAAAACCCACTGGGTTCCCCAACAAAAATCCTTCTGCTGGGGGTGACAATTTTCGGTTCCCTCGGTTTCAACATCCGGCTTGGGGCCCCCCGCCAACTGGGGCCCCCCCCCAAGGTAAGTTTGCCCCTTGCGGTCTTTGAACCTCTTTTTGTTGGGGGGTTCTGTCCAACCTCCATCCATTGGGGGGTGTTTCTTTCCCCAATTTTTGAAGTTTTTTTTTTTTTTGTTATGGGTTCTTTTTCTGGCGGCTACCCCTAAACCCACCTTTTCCCCCGGTGCCGGGCGTTTTTTCTTTCCCGGGCCCCCTTTGGAAGTGAATGGTTTTTAAATTTCCCACAGCGTTGCCGAGGGGGGCCAAAAAATTGGTCCACACCCCACCCTCCCTCCTGGCAAGTGTCATGTGCCCCTCCCTTTTTTTTTTTTCCCCCCTGTGGGAAAGTTTTCCCTTTTCCTAACCCCCCCCCCTTTTTGAGGCGGCCAACCCACCGGGGGGTTTTTTTTGAAAACAAAGTGTTTGTGGGTTGGCGTTGGATTCCCCCGGCCTGTTTTTTACCGTTGATTCCAGTTTTCGGGGTGGGGGCCCCCTTGCTTTTACAATGGTAGTATTTAGGTGCCTTGGACACCCTGGTTTTACAAATCTTCCTGTAGCCCGTTTGTGGTAAATTTGGTCTTTTTTGGGAAACTTTTTTATATTTTCATGTTTATCCCTTTTCTTAGGCACTTGGTGGGGGTGTTTTTTTTTTTGCCCCCCAAACCCACCATGGGGTTGAACACCATCAATGGTGTTCCCTTTTTTCTGGTGGTGGGCACATGGGGAACCACTTTTTTTGTTTCCGTAGGGGGGCGACCCGTTGGCACGGCGGTTCGCCCCCTTTTTTTTGTGGTGCAAAAGGGGCTTTTGGTTTTATTGTTTTGGTGGGTTCCTTG
>Ga0179593_1735110_pt1 | contig 41418 bp, 42 predicted proteins | sample CZODoug2_1_08_16_FD_185931 | JGI IMG/M metagenome (GOLD analysis project Ga0179593, IMG submission 185931) | Vadose zone soil fungal communities from Angelo Coast Range Reserve, California, USA - CZODoug2_1_08_16fungal (PacBio error correction) | ecosystem: Environmental > Terrestrial > Soil >... | reverse complement strand
CCTCGATTACCTCGAAAGTCCCCTTTTCTATTTTCAGTGCGGCGGGTGGTTCTTCTTCTATTCAGTGACCAAATTGTGGCGTTTGCATACTTGGGTACCATCCTAAGAAACTGTACCTGTTTTTTTGTCCATCAGTCCTTCCCAGTCTCGCGCTACCCGTCCGATTCACAAACCCATTTCTGATTTTTTTTCGTAATTCACATTAGTCCTTATTCAAGGAAGACCCTCATTCTTTCCTACCTTATTTTAATTTCTGGTTCCTCCGACTGTTTTTCGAAAGAAAAACTTGTTGTTTCATCACGACACAGTGCACGTCAATTTAATGTTCGTACAACACTAGAGTCTCTACCCTCCTCAGCAGCCTCCCCCCCCCTATAACGTACCCCCTCCTGATCTCATCCCCCCACCTTTCAGCTGAAGTCCGGTTTCGTTTCCCCTAATTCATCCCAAAATGCTCTGGATCAAATGTGAAGGAGAAAACTGCTGGAGAGCGTTTTTGAAAGAGAACGTCCCACTAAGTCCCCCAAAGGGTCGTGAACGTTTCTCGGTAGAAGAGCGACTTCTTTCCGCTCTCAGGAACGGTTTTGTTCTTCTCTTTGACGATCTTGTTATTGGTGGGTCGGCTTGTTCTCCGTATTTTGGAACAGGCCGAATGTCTCTCTTTGCTTGGTTTCTTACCCACCGCTACAGCGTATTCGTTTCTCCCAAGCTTCCTCGGTGTTTTTTACTCCGCTTTTTCTTTGATTCTGATTGCAGCTTTCATTATTACTCCTGTGGTTGGGTTTACCCTACTGACCGCCCTGACTGAGTAAGCTTATGCATCCCCCCCCCCTTGTGCTCGGGTCTCTCGTTTTCCTAGTAGGAGCCCATCACGATCCGTGTCCTGCTCTGTTCGCCATAACCAGGCTCTGTCCTTCACTTTCCGCGTGTTAGTAGCGCTGATGTTAGCCCGAGAAATAGCATGCAATACGTACAAGGGTGACTTCTTCGATCGCTTGTTTTCCCTCCACCAATCTGGACATCCTGACCCTTACTGTGTGCGGATTTTTTCAAGGGATTCGCCTCGAGTATAACCCCGTGAGGTGTGACATATTCAAGCAAAATTGAGTACAAATCCCCTCACGTGCTCGAAGGTTTTCTCCTCGCATGTCCCGTGGATAGAACCTTCCCTCATTCTACCACCTAACAGTTCCTTTGTTAAAAAAGAAATGATGTTCCTCCCCCTCCCCCCCCGATTTCAACCCTTTTCCCTTTAGCGAGTCAAATTCCCTTTCCGCGAAACGGACTGCAATCTTCTCCCTCTTGCGTAACAGGTGCGACTCATGCTCCACCTGTACACGGAAATTGATTCCTTCTTCCTCCGTGGTTGATCGTTTTCTGAAGCCTTCATTTCCTAGATTGCATTCGCACAATGCGTCGTTCCTGATCCGTATTGGTTTTTCTAACTCAGACTCTCGAGACCAGCGTCGAACTAGACGTTTTGGACTTTAGCCCCCTCCGCTCACCCCTCGAACCTCCGTCTCTCCCCACTAGTTCATTGCATGCCCATCATCACCCCCCCCCATGCGTTTTTTGAAACGTGTTAAGGTCGGCAAGCCTCGACCGTCAGGAGACTTTTCGTGCAGCCTACAGCCCCCGCGTCGCGTAGATTTTATTTTGCCGGTATCCCTTTTCCTTCCTGTTGAAACCTGGTATACCTAACCAGCATGGTGAGCATCCGTTTCTTATTTCGCGCTGATAAACTCACACCCTGAGATTTTCCACTAGTCTGACACGGTTCTCCCCTCTTCTCGGCTGCGGAATCACTGACATTTTCGGCAGGACCTGTTTGCTCCCACCTCGTTTCCATGAATGCGGGTGAGCACGTTCTTCATTCCTCTTAACGCTGATTTAAGTCTGTCGCGTATCTCTATTTTACCCCCCTCTCGTTGTGTGTTCCCCACGCGACAGGCAAACCGTAAGTTCCCTCTCCATGCTCGTCGCTGCAACCCCCCTTTGTATTTTTTCTGCGTATTCAACCTTCCCCCTGATAAGCCGGTGCGACCTCCCCATTGATCAGTGTCGTCCCGATCCTGCGGTCGGTCAAATCCTTCAGTTATTACGTGGATTCCATCCACTCGTACTTTTACCATGAGCTGGTTCCGGTCCTTCCTTCCCTGTTAAAAGTTCCCCATAGGAACTTGCTGTGTGCTACTAAGCCCCTGCTTCTTTTTCACCGAGATCCTTGTTTCCGTCCCCCCCCCCCCCATTTACTTGCCCGCCCCCCCCCCCGTTTTCCACCCACGTTGGTTTTCCCCCCCACGATGATGGGCCGCAATGAGACATGTTTGCTGGGCGACAAGCACTTCCATTTATATCTCCCTTTGTGAGTTTTTTTCCGCAAGTCCACCCCCCTTTAGCGCAGGGTGATTTGTCTGTGCTGCGTTTAGCACCCTAGGTGCGCGAACCGGCCTTGCGGTCCTGCAATCTAGCGTTTTCTTTCCCCAAAGTTGTCCCCTTCCTCCCACCTAAACCACAGTTTGTCGCGCTCGTAAATCCCCCTGTTACTTTGTTCGAGAGTCGCCCCCTCCTACTTTTCTTCTCTCCGCGACCCCGTCTCCCCCTTCCTCGCGGACGACTAGCGACTTTTCCCCGTCTGCGAGGGGAAATCGGGGGCTGGGTAATGCCCGCCCCACCCAATAATTCTTCGTGTCCCCCACCAAGTGACTGTATGTTTGGGAGAAATTCTCCATCACTTGATGGCCCTCCCACTAAAACCGTTAAAACCTCGTCGCATCCATGGGGCACCGTTTAGTCAAGTCGGGCCAAACAATTCCCCTTCACTGTGAGTGCCCCCCCACGTAGACTCTTTCCCCTCTCCACTCACCTTTCCGTCAGCAAACCTCGTTCTTTTTTTTAGGAGTTTATTCGCGGAGATCAATACTCCCTATCGCTGGCATCGATCGATCGTAAGCATACTCCCCTCCGGTCCGCCTATTTCTCTCCAACACGCTTCTGAACTTCCAAAGCGCCTTGTTTTTGGTCTACAGAGCCTTGCAAGGATCGGTTTCTCCCCGCGCTCCCGTCTGAAAGATGTATTGACCCCTCACCGAGCGAACAGCCTTTAAGCCGTCTTCTTTCTCATCTATCGACACCCAACCCCTGGAGTGACTCCCCTTTCCCTCCTGCCATAGAATCGGGCGGCCATCGCTGTGAACGAGGATCTTTCAATGAAGAAATTCTGCTAGACCTTTTTTAATGAACCCCATGCCCCCCCCTCCTAGTCTTCTGCTTTTTCGCCCACACCAAACTAGCGGGCTCCGGAACGACCGTTCCCAGAGATGAGAAACCGTTCCAATCCTCTCTATTCCTAACCTCGTCCTGGTCTCAGCGACGAACCCTTTCGATTTATGAAAGACCTTCAATCTCTTATGACGGCTTTGGGGTTCACTTCTTTCTCTACCCCAATGCCCTATCAAGATATAAGAGTTATTAATTAGATCTATCTCTGCTTTTTTTTTTCGTGGTCAGCAATGTCAGCTCCTCGGTGGGAATGTCTTATTACACCCTCCTTCCTCCCGCTCTTGAGACCGCAAGGTGACGCTCCTCTCCTTTTCATGGGCAGGTGGTTGAAGGAGCGACTCAACACCAAGTTGTTCTTTTCGTGCATTTAGACCATCCTTCCTTTTGTGACGTTTTCCCGTTTCTTACCCCTTTTCGGATGAAATTCGAAGAACGACGACCTTTGTGGAAATCGGGACTCGGTGTTATCCGGAAAGACGGGGAAGGGGTGCTGCTTGGAGGAAAACCGTCACCGCCTTCAATTCACCTTTTTTGTGCATGGGCCCCCCCCCCCACTCCCCGGATTAGATAATCCATGAATGAAAAGCCACTGCCGCATTTCCTTCTATCAAGTTCTTGCTGTTTGGGACAGGAATGAATCCCGTGGATTGCTGTGTCAGCCCGCGACTCACAACATTGGTGCGTGTACTAACTCACTGATCTCTTGTTGTAAAGCTCCCTTCTAAACGCGACAAAGTGTTTTTCGCTTTGCTTCCCCAGCACCTCACGAAGACCACGGATTCGTCCCCCCCATCTTCACTCACTTTCGAACCCATTCGGCGTTCTTTCTCATTTTCCCTCGGTATTGCATACCTGGGACGGACCCCTCCGAAATGTAAATTGTGCGGAGAGTCCTTTCCACACGTACTTCCTGCACCTAGAAAAAGACCCGGTACGATCATTTTTCTTAGACCTCTCCTGGTACAGCAGGCTCTCCCCCATATTGTAAGTGCCACGTAGCGCAGGCTTCTCGTCATAATTTCGCGCCCTTGGTGTTGTCCCCCCATCTACCCACCGTCACCTTCCATGAGCGTCACCTGGAGAGATCACATTCCCCAATTAACTTCATACAAGGAGTAGGTACTCGATTCCAGCCTCCATAGCCCACCCATGCTGAATTCCTGGGTAGATGAGACTCCATCAAAATGCTTTCCTCCCACTCTTTGATTCTTTCTTGGTCATTTTTAATCGCCCGGTAATGGTTCATTCCCCAACTTCATATCGCCTGTATACAAGGGTTTTTCTCATCCTGAATCGGATGAAGAGTAGATCCTTCCCTGGAACGGTTCCGATATACGGATTTTGTTTTTCCCTCCCGGTGAGCCAGCGGATGTCGGCCGTTGATTTGTTTTTGCTATTTTCAACAGGCCTAATGAAGTGCTTCTCTGGCTTTACAACCTCCCTTACAGTCGTTCCGTTCTCTCTTCAACAGCGTCGCACCCCCCCCCCTGATCCGACCCTAGATTCTTACTTCCATTCGTTACTCTTCCCTCAGTGGTTTGGGTTCCCTCCCCCTCCTACGGGCTCTGGTGGTCGGGCTCTTGCTGGGTAGCATCGGGTGGGTGTCTCTTTGCTCTTTTTTCTCTGTGAGGCGCGGGATCCCTTTGCGACCAGGCTCTTTTCATTCTTTCAGCGTGTTAGTCGCGATGAGATCCCCCTGACTAAATAAGCGAACCTGCTTAATACGGGAACCTTAATGCCTTACTGAACTTCGGGTCCCTTCCTCCCTGGTAGTCGGTATGAGCGCCTGGTCACCCCCCTCCCAAAGAGGAACCCCCCTTCAAGACCCTTCCCTGTTTCATTCTGTCCCCCCCGTTGCACTTTATCGCCTCGATCTACAGGGAGGGTGTATCGAACTCATTGCTTTACACAACTTGTTTGCTCCTGTTGTCTTTTCAAGTGGCAACCTGCGGTTTTTTCCCTTCTGCCTGATCGACCGTTCATGATTATAATTTATCCCCACAACTGTAATATTTCAGGGTGCACACGTGCGTCTTTTCGGTCATACCCCCAGACCCGATTCACCACTCCCTTCCCCTTTCCCTCCTGCTCGTAGTACGAGCGTTTCCCGGCCTTCCATTCCTCATTTCCCCGCCGAAACGTGACGATCAGCGAAACATCTTCCCCTTTTTGGGTATTTACGGCCGCGCCGGTTGCCTGGGCTATGTTATCTCAAAAGGCTCCTTCCCTTTTTTCTCACCCCATTCCGCCCTTTCGGCCTTTCTTTCCCTAGCATGCGTGCTAAACCAGACAGCTTCACCAGCGATCGGAGCGTTGTGTTGGAAGTTCACACCCCGAAGATTTCTGTCCTTTTAATCATTCATCGTCTGCTCCCACTCCCCCTTCTCATTGCGTGGGGAAACCCCTTTTTGTTCCCTGTTAATTGATCGGGAAAGTCCATGTTGCCCGCTGCGTTTTGAGGAAGACCGTCGCGTCCCCTGACTTCTGCGGTTCTATGTCAAAAAGCCCTTTTCTACCGTCGGTGAGAGTTCCTTTGTCCCTGGATCTACAACGAGACTCTCCCCATCCCCCTTTTTTATCAGTTCCGTAGTGGTGCTGAAGGTTGTATCGTTCCTTTACAATCCTCCCTTCCAATATTCTCGGCCTCCGGTTTCGACCGCAATTCGTTCGCCGTCTCTAAGGGGAGGGAGGGTGATACTGATTCTTCAACTCATCTTGCATGGCCGCGGTATACTTTTACGACGATCCTTTCTTTACGTTTTTTCTTCCCCTTCTTCCTTTTCCTCATCCTCGTTGTGTCGAGATCCCTTCGCGCAGTAACGTAATCAGCCATTCTTCCCATCTCCTTCGTCAACTTCTCCCATGCATGCCACTAACTTTTTCCACCAAGTTTTTCCATCCAAGCCGGCGCCTCACGATCCTTTTCGTCGAATGAGAAGCGGCCTTTTCAATAAACACGTGCCGTCCTAGTGGCCGGTTCCTCCTCCACCTTTTCATCCACTACCTCCACGGATGTTAACCATTTAGGTCATCGTTTTATTCCACAAGGAACTCCCCCTTTCTTCTCGCGTTTCTTGCGTTTCTTTTTACTCCGCGGTGAGGTACCTCCCCGTCTCAAGCGCATGAAAGGTTGCCTGGCTTCCTCCTACAAAACCGTTTTCCACACCCTCATGGTGTTTTCTTTAGAAGGCTCAAGCCTTCAATTTTCGGACTCTCCCCTCCATGCTAGTGACTTCGTGAGTTTCCTCCACCCCCGAGAGTATAGTTCTTGCGCATGGTGATAGCTCTCTTAGTTTTGACCGCTACGGATCCGAGACTGCCCCTCCTTGCGTGAAGGCCCTCATTGCTGCGCAAGTTTTTTTTCGCCAACATCTTTCCCCCCGTGCCCTCCCCCCCTCACCCCATTTTAGGGTAGTCGCTGAGTGTCACTTTCTCTTTGCGTGTCATCATGACTGCCCCCCTTTTCCCGCATCTGGTCAGTGACCTCCCCTTTAGTACGAGCGATCTCTCTTTTGAAAATCGGTGCTTGGTTTTTTCTTCTGTCGTGTCAAAACCGAAACTCCTTTTTTATCAAATCATAATTCATGCTCACGGTATAACGGCCTGATGACAGAAAAGTACCATTTAACCTTCTCGTCTCTGCGCCCCCTTTGCAAAGTCCTCCATGTCCATAGGAAAACTCCCCCCTGGATACTCGAGTTCTATAACTTGCCCGGCCTTCCCCTCCCCCAGTAATTGTTCTCCTTTTTTTTCTCTATTAGCAAAAAAGGCGCTTCCTTCTCCCCACGCGATAGCGGCAGCGTAGCGATTCTTCAGCCTTTCCTTTACTTATTATCCTGGTAGCCTTCTTCCCCACATATAAGTTTTCCCTTTCAACCTTCCCATCTTTTTGAGGAGTCGCAAACATCTTCCCTTCCTCTGTTCCCGCGCTCCGACGACCCCACTCTTCGAACCTTATGCTCCCTCCCCTCCCTCCGTTAGTCGGTCAAGAGCCTTTCCCCCCCCCCACGGATGAATCACCGGGTTACCCTTTGTATACGAATCGGGGTCTCCCGTCTCCCTCACGCGGTTTCAATCCGCAGACCTTTCCGACCACGAAGACTCTTTTTTTTTCAGAAAGATTATTGCCCCCCGATGTTTTTGATGGCCGTTCCCCTTCGACCAACACAACGTTGCGACCGTCGACAGCACAGATGCTCACCGCTCCCCCCCCGGAAATTTCAATAAGATCGCCCCCTTCCCTCCCATTTCCGTACGTTCTCCTATCTGACTACCTCTCTTCGCACGAACGTCAAGACCCTTGAGCCCTTTTTATGAAGTTTGGTGAGTAACTGAACCCTACGGTTACCCACATGACAAGATACCCCTAAGCTATCCCTCCGAGAATTTTTTATTCTACTCTTTTCAGAAACCCCCGTTCCCCTTCCCGGGTTGAATGAGCTCAGGAATGGAAGTGAATCTCATCATTTTTCTTCCTTTTTCGCTTGAGATCTCCAGGTGTTCCCCTCCTTTTCTTTTTTTTTTTGTCTTCCCATTTTCTTTCGTGGAGAGAAGTATCCGACTCTTACCTTTAACAAAGCCGGACTGAGACCTCTCCCTCCTGCTTCGTTCCGGATGGAAACCCCCTTTCCCCCCTTTTTCCATGGGTTTTTCTTTTCTCGCGGACTTTGAAGCCGGTGGAGGACAACAGCATTTACCCCTTACCTTTCGTGCTGGGTTATCGTAACACCTTAGACAATACGCCTTCCCTTCTGAGAGAGAAGACTACCCGACGCCGCCGTGATTTCGCTTCTTACGAATTCGATCGTTTGTTCAGCCCGTCGACCGCAGCAACACGTTTTTTCTGTTTCATCAATCGTTTGCTCTCCTATCTCCGTTTTCGATCCCCCCTTTCCCACTCAACCTCCCCGACCCCCATATGCTGTCGAGGGTTTCCGCAATCTCTAGAATCGATGCCTCCCATAAATGACAATTTAGAATGTGCAAGAGGATCCCAGTTGGGTCTTCTTTTTTATCATTCTTCTCGTCTTCTCCGGTATTGACCCCCACCTTTAACCTTTCGTTCGGTTTATCTTCCTACAGCGAACCGACTCAGCAGTCCCTCCGAGCCATAACAAAGAGGTCCAAACCCATGATGTTCGGCTTTTTTCCCCCATCCGGACCTTTCCTCCTAAGGAGTTCTTCTTCTGCACTTGAACACGAGCGAAAGAATTCTGAGATGCGCGCCCACCTGACACACCTGTGTTGAGTCGATCCCCCACCCGGCCGTATTTAATTGAGCTCCCCAGATCAGATCGCAATGACTCTTCCCGTAGGTAATAGTACTCGATTCCCCGTCCAGTAATGAGCTCAACAAGATTTTAAAGCTGAGTTTTCTGCTTTTCTTGCAAAGACCTTTTTCCCCCCTTCTTTTTCCCCCCCTCCATTTCTTCGTCTGAGACTTGGATATTTTAATTTGGGTAAGCGTGCGGGTAATTCCCCAAAGCTTTCGACTCTCCATTGTTGAACGGTATTTCCTTTTCCCCCCATCCGCAAGGACGTTTGACGAGTTATTCTGGGATTGGTTTCCGGGCCCCTTTTCCCATCGGATGTCTTCGGGTCGCATTAGTTGGGTTCTAGGGGAAACAGGCTCCTTTTTTGATGGGTTTCTCTTTTTCTTATCTCTCCTGCGGTGTCGGCGAGTTTCCCCTTGAGTCCTTCCCTTTTTGCTCTCAACCAGATCGGTATTCGTGGGTAACCACCGTTCGGAACTTTTTACCATTCTCTTGTATATTTCCTTTCGGTGGACTCTTTCCGGGATGGTTAGACGATTTCTCTTTTGAGTGAGGCGGATCCCCGATACGCGTCCGGCTTTTGCTCCCCGACCCACCCCGGCTTGGAAGTTTACGTTCCGCGTGTTTTCTCTGTTCTCAGCGAGACACCCCTTTCAAAGGTTCCTTTTTCCGACATCCCCCTTTCATCGTCTTGTGGAGTCGTCTGAGGTCCTTTTCCAACAAACACTTCCCCTCAAATGTTAGTGGAGGACCGCCCCTTACGGGGTCTTTTCCCTTTTTTTTCCAAGGGATAGAATCTCCTTTCTATGAAACAAGCACTCATTTATCTTTGGACCGACGTGCTCGGAAGTCCCCCTTGCAGAAAGAGCTGTTTGAAACTTTCTCCTCAAGTGTATAGACCTCATATCTATGTGATTTCCCCCCTTCACGACCCTCATGATTGGGCGTCATTACCCCCCCCGATTTTCACCCTTCTACGCCTTCCTTTCCGTTCCGCGAGTCCTGACCCGCGCGGGCTTGCGCACGGAAAAGTAGATGCGAATACCCACCTTTGCCGACTCAGCGGCCAGGACCCTTTCTGGTATGTACGGCTCCTAGGGTACTGTCCCACCCCCTCTGCCAATTGAGTACATCCATTCCTTTGCCCCTCACGCAAGGCACCGTTAGCATACCTCTCATGGTGAATAAATCCTCCCTCGATCACCCATGTTTCCTCGCGTTTTTAATTTCCACTCCCTTACCTTAGGAAGGGTTCATTTCCCCCATCTGACATCTTAAGATGAATCCAGCCACAATACTCTCATTGCGTGACCATATCAACACACAAGGGCGTTGTGGATAAATGTTTTCTTCAAGTACCTTTTTTTGGCATCCCTTTTATCCCTCACAGCTTTCTTCAACAAGACCGCATGGGGGCACGGCTCTCCCCCTTTGCTAGGTATTGAAAACTGGCACTTATGACACGAAAAAAGCTGCTTTACCTTCGTGTTTGATTGGCCTTTTATCCAGATCTCTTCTGGCCGACCACGGTATTTGAACATGCCTTCTTCCTTCCAGACGCAATGGACATTTCTCTGTATATTCTTTTCTGTTTTTCGAACTCAGCTTGCATGCATGGGTGGAGCACGTGCCTTACTGTTGACGGTCTGGAAAGCTGATGTAAGTTGGCCCCGTCCCCCTTATCTATCTCTCTTCTCTTCCCTTTTTTTTTTTTAGCGATCCATCGCTTCCCCCACCTAGAGTGCATCGAAAAACTCCCCGCATGAATTGAAACTACCATTCTCCGAACCCAAGTTGCGTAATCACTCCAACCTATAAAGCCGGTCTCTTCTTCCGGGGTCCTCTTTGAAGCCCCCCTGGTCGGCTAGTTCCCTTTCAGCGTATCGATTTCCCTTCCCTCCACGCCAAAAAAAAGGCCTCACCCATTGCTGCTGGTTCGGTCCTCCTTTTTTCAACAGGGACTATTGGCGTTTCTTCTTCTTCGGTGTGTTGGCATCTACCTCCCCCCCTTCTTCTCCCCTCTGGCTGCAGCAAAAGGCATCGTCCATGGACTTCCCTTCACTTAACCCCGTTTGCCCACACCCCCACCGCATGCTTGTGCAAGCCTTCAATTCTCATGACACAGCACTGAGGAGCTCGGAGTATGTGACATGAATTCCCCCCTCTGCTTCTGTTTCTCGCCAGTATCTTTTGCTACGTGATCCCTTTCCTCATTGAGGAAGGCCCTCCCTTCTGGATGTTAACAGTGGACGACACGTATTTTGCATTCCACACCTCCTCCCACCATTTTTCCATACCCCTGGTAGTGAGTCGTCCCTGTTTGGGAGAATTCTTTCCCCCCTCGTCGAGACATAAAAGCGGAGGTCTAAGACGGACGGACAACTTTCTTACGTTTCATGTTTGTGAACCCTCCATACTTTATTTGAAATTACATAATTTCATCTCCCTTTATGGCAGAAACAGTTCCCATTCAGTTTATGCTCCCTCACTTCGATTGAACGTTCGGGGTTGTTTACCTCCCCTGGAAAACCCCCCCCCCCCTTCCTCGACACTTGCCAGACAGTCCCTCCTCACCCCAGAAGTTCGGTCGCCCCCCTCGTGATGTGAGAGTTGTGGAGGATTCTCACCCCCTCTCCCCCCCTTCCCCTCCTTCCCCAGTGATTTTCTTTAAGCATTTCCGATCCCACATTCTTTCATCTTACTCCCACCAGCGGAACGTGCAAACTCCAATTTTTGGTCTTTTTTCGCCAACAGAGTCCGGAACGGTAGTTCCGCCTTCCAGAAGAACCTATTTCTCTCTGACCCCCAGCCCCGTATTTCTTCGCGCTCCCTCGTTTAATATAGTGTACCCCCCACGGGAGTGCTCCCCCCGGTACAGAAGCCATCGTTCTGTTCGCGGCGACGACGCGGATCGAAGTTTAACTCCTCTTACGCGTTGACGCTCGACCTCCTTTCCCCTCGTTCTTCCCCCCTTGTCATTCGGCCTTTTCCCCCCACACCAATCGAGGCTTGACCCTTTCTCCCCCTTCGCTTCTCCATCTGAGATGCACCCGGAAACCCCTCTGATTCCCCCACATTGTCCCCTTTCTTTTTTCTCACCACGGTATCGACTCTTCGACCGTGTTTTTCCCTGACAGTTCAAGACTTGGAGAATTCGCTGATCTGGTCATTGACATACCGGTGCGCTAACCCATTCCCAGATTCCAAGCTTTTGATCCGCGCTTTTATTCTTTTGTGGAGGGCCCAAGTCTCACCCCACCGTGTCTTTTTAATGCGCTCAGGAACGGCCTTTGTTTCCCTTTTCGAGTGCATTTCTGATATTCACTGCGTTTATTGTTCTTGATCGGCTCTGAATCAACACAAAGTTTTTGGCGTCGCTTCTTCGAACCAAGACTTATGAGATCGTTTTCCGTTTTCAGCCTAAGTCTGGGGACCGCTTTTTCCCCCTGCCTTTATCGTCCGGATGGAAATTTTCTCCCCAGGGTTGTTTATCCTCGTACGCTTTGCCGTTTCTGCAGCGGGAGGACACCCGCATCGCCCCAATTACATCTGTTGGTGTTAGTACCAGGTCCTGCAATCAGCATTTTCAAACTGGCCCCGAGAATCAGCATGGAATGCAAGCACCCCATCCCTTCCTCTAAAGTGATTTCGTTCTCCTCTCTCGTATTGATGTGTTCTTTGGTTGCCGTGAGTTCTGCCCTCCATTTTCTCTCTTTTACCTACCTTCCGTGGTTTTCTCTCTTTCTCTGTCTTCGAACTCAAACGCATTCCAAGTGTGAGGATTGGGCTGACACCTCCCCTTCTCTCATCTGATATTTCCTGTACCATCATCCATGAGGATAAGTTCCCTTTTTCTCATTACCCACCCCTTTTTTTCATCGGTTATTGAACTGGTGTACCCCGAGCACAGGCACGGGTACTGTCCTTCCGGTGCGGACCCTTATGCACACCCCACACCGCGTGTCCCTACCACCCCATTTGATGGGTAGTTCGGCGTTCTTGAATTACATCGGAACTAGAAAGGCAGATACAGAAGTCTTCTCACTCCCCTTAACCCTTGCACACGAATCTTTTCTGAATCTTTTTCTCCCCTGAAAAACTTTTTGGTTGTGGTCGCGGCCTTCCACGACCCCAAGGAAAAGATACCCAATGTTAGCGTTACCTTAGGAGTAAGACCCTACTCGTTTTTTCCCGATCACTTCCCACCGCATGCCCCTCCCTATGATGAATTAAGTGGTTAGCGCACCTTGGCTGCCCAAGCTCCCCCCAAAATGACTCCCTTCAGAACTGCTTGGATAGATTCTGGGAGCGGCCCGGTCTTTCTCCCCCCCCCCCCTTTCCTACGCGTAATGTCTACACGTGTCGTGAAAGGTCTTTCCTACCGGTTTCTCAGAGTACGATTTCTTCCTCCCCGGAAGGACTCCTTCTCTTCTTCTTTTTTTCCGGTTTCTCCTCCCTTCCGTCGGCCGGGTCGCCGCGAATTTTCCCAGTGTCCGAATGTTGCGGAGAGTCGGGGGCTGTGTTTTTTACGAAGACAGCGTCCGTGTCCGAGCTTCACTCGTTTCTTTTTTTTCCCCCTCTCCCCTTCTTGCTGCGCGACCCAGATTCGGACTTTCCCCCGTTTCGGATTAACTTCCCTTGTGGGGCTCTCCTCAGACGAGTTCCCTCTTTTCGTGGCAGTCTTTCCTCTCGGGCGTTTCTCGGGTCCCCTATCCGTTTTTGTGCGTAAACAGCCCCCTCTGCTGGGAGTTTTGCACGTTCAGCGTGTCGCTCTCTGTGAGAATCGGCTGAAAATCCTATCGTTTCAAAAAGTGGAATGTTTTACTTTGGAGTCGTTTCACATTCCCCGCTGTGCTACGTTTGAGGTGCAAAGTATTAGGGGCCTTTTTTCTCCCGAGGGTGTGCCTATACCACGCACGTAATGTGGTTCACCACTGGCCCGACGTTGCCGGAAGCCCTTTCTTCCCTCCGTAAAGAGCCTGTTCTCTTTGATCTTTTTTTCCTTAATTCTCCAACCCACCGACACGACAGAAATTCGTCCCCCCCTTCCGATTTACCCCTTTAAGAACTACCCCCTCTTCGTCGTCCGCTCGTCAAAACCCGTGTCTCTACCCCTTACTGCAAGTCGACAGAATTTTTGCACAATGTGTTGGTCTGTCTCCGGGTGGATGTGGGAGAGGTGGACATTGCCCCAGTACTGCACGGGCCACGAAGACATTCCGCTAGATGCCTTTCCGCCCCGGTTCTCCCTTCCTCCGTAGCCTTCTCCCTTGCCTCGCCCCTTCTCGCGTGTGTGTTGTTTCCATGTCACACTCACGACTCACTATCTGCTTGTAACATGCGCTCGAAAACCTTTTGCCCCCAAGCACCATCTGTCATCCCCATTCCTTTGTTCCAAACACCATGCCGTTTTCCAGTCCAGTTCTTGCTGATTTTCCTCCGCCGCTTCCCTGTATTCAACAAGCACCGCAGTTTTCTTAGCACTGCGAATGAGTCTGTTCCGAGTCATGTTGAAAACCTGGATTACAACCTTTCGCACCCCCCTTTCCTTTTGAGCATCTGGATTTCTCCCGACTCACCCCATCCTAGGCCGACCCCTGGTTTTCCCTTTTTTCTCCGCCGACATCAATCGTGAGTTTCTTCGGCCGATGGATGGGTGATAAGCAGACTTCTCTTCCTGACTTAGTTGCATCTTCTCGACGACTCTTATTCGTTTTGTTTGATTCCTTATTTTCCTCTTTTTTTGTTTTTGAGAGAATAGAGCCCCCCTGTTCCACCTTAACCCCGCCTCATGCCCCCTCTCTGAGTTCGCCAGTTGTCTTCCTCAACCATCCATACAATGATTCCTCTCGCCTCAAGATGAGGTCAGGGTATCCCTCTATTCCCCCGTGGTTCGGCTTTTGGAGTGATCCGATTCCCCCCTCACGAATTATTCTCACCATGAGAGGGTTACTGTCCTAGGTCGATAGGTTAAACAGGACCTTTCCCCGACTCTTTTGCTACGCCCCCCCCCTCTTTGCTGTTGCAGCTACCTATCCCGTGCTTTTGGAGAATCAGCGAAGGATGCAGCAAATCCTTCCTGGTTCATGGACTTGACGTCTTCCCCCGTCCCAAAGCATGTTTCCCCCAAAAGGTTTTCCCCTCCCGCCTTTCAATTTTTCGCCTATGATACAAGAATTCCCGTGCGCTGATGTATGTGACAGAATCCACCCCCCGCGCGTCTAGTGCTTCTTGTTTATCCGCTTCTTAGACCCTGATCATCGGCCGCATTCGGAATTCTTCATGATCTCCATCTGCCGGCGGGCAAGCCTCTTCCCCCTCGTCCCCACTCAAAACCTTCGCCCCCCGCAGTTACATACCCTCACTCTGGTTTCACCTGTTCGCGAGTATAAGTTCTGCCGAGGTTTCCTTTTGCCCCCCTTCCGTTTCGCGCCTTTGACGCGTACGAGGCGATCTTTCCCCTTTTCGTAGAAGGGTGATGCACCGGGTTTTGGTATGCGCCGCCTTTGTAAACCCCCTTCTTTTGGGAAGCGGTCGACTCACGCGCCTTCAAACACGTGTTAACAGTTTCCTAACTTTGCAAGTCCTACCCCCCAGTAGGGCCAAAAACTTGTTGTTCCTTTCCATGTGAGTGCGTGTCCCCCCTCCCTGTCTCTTCCTGCCTTGCCACCGACACATGTCATTTCGCACTTCTGATTGCTATTTTTTCCCCTGCCACAGGCTATAAGACTTAATCACCAAGCCTCTCGGCATCGAGCGATTCTCCCATTTTACGCTATCCTGGTCTCCTCTCCCCCCAAATAATACATTCCCTCGAACGTTGCAACTCAACGGGGTTTTTTTTCTTTGCAACTAGAAGGGCCCAAGGATATGATCCTGCTCCTAACGACGAACCCACTCTTCTACCCCGCCCGGCTTTTTTCGCCGTTTTCTCGGTCCATCCTCACAACAAACCACGGAGTTCCTTCCCCTCCCTTCCCCCAAATCGAATCTGTCCCCTCTCAGCAGGATCGAAGGGAACCCCTACCCCCCCTTACGATGTGAGCTCTTTCTGGGTTAAATCCCTAGTTTTCCTTCCCTTCTTTTTCCCATCAACACACGCTCGTGACTCAGGCAGACACTTCCGAGGGCTCCGCTTTTTGAGAACGTTCCCCCCCCTCGATCCTCCCCTTTTCAACTCCTGCGTCGCGCAGGAAACTTTCTTCTCCACGATTTCGACGAAATCCTGTTCCGACTTGGATCCCTCTCACTTTTTTGTCCCATGACCCGATCCTAATTCATTCCCGTTCCTTCATTCAGATTTTTCCTTCCATGTTGCTGAGGACTTAGTTGTTCAGAAAATGTCACTCCCCCTGGACTCAGCCTTTCATTTCCTTTTTTGGACTTTCGTTAAATCATCCGTGCTTCCCTTTTAGCTATCAAGTTGACGACTCATTAAATGCTTGTTTTGGTCACCCCCCCCCCCCCCCCCCCCCCCCCACCCCACCCCCCCTATTAGTCTTTTTCAACAACCAAGTGTTTTTTTCTTTTTAGAAAAAGATTCTGTAGATAGTGTTTTCCCAGCTTGATGAGGGTGGTTTCTTTCCCCCCTCTGCTGTACCTTAGAAGACCCCCGCCCCGTTTTTACTCTGACCGCGGTGTTATTTCCTTTCTATTTAGTCTGGTGCAGCAGGGAGTTTGACAACCCGGCCCGAAATTTTACAGGTTTGTTATGTTTTTCTCCATTCACGCACTGCCCCCCTTCAATGTTCCGACCATGATTCCTCTGGTCCATCCCTTTATTCGCTGGTGATGGGAAAGGACTCTGTCTCTGTGTTACGCAGCGACACGCAAAACAACTGGGTCTGCGGCGTCCCATCAATCGTGATCTCTCTTTCTCCTTTTGTTTTTATCGAGATCACCTCTCCCCCTCCTCCCAAGTTTTCTCTTCCCACACGTCAACCCCCGTTCCTGTCCATAAACAGCGATTCTCCCTCCCGAGGATCAGGCGGGCCGTTTGTTTCTAGCATCGCTCAGTGACCACATTTTGCCTTTTTCCCTTTGGTCGAGCCATGCAGATTCCCTTTTTCCTCAGGCTTCCTTCCGCGGATCACCCCGACGATTAAAACCATTAGTTCTCTCCGACTTGCCATCCGAACGAGAACTGAAGGCGCTGCTTTCTCATACCTTCTCTTTTCCTTCCTTCCGCACGAATTTCTCCCCCTCACACATCCAATTGGGTGAGTGCCTCTCCCTCCACATTGCAGACCCCCTCAGGTAATGAGTCATTCTCAGCTCCAGATTCCCTTCTGCCGCACATGCCTGTAATAGTCTCATTCCCACCCTTTTGTACAAGTTTCCTCCCCCTGGGTTAGTGACATGTCGCCCGAATTCACAATCCCAAACCCTTCTCCCCCCCCCCCAACCTCGAATGAAGAAATTTTTCTTCTTGGTAACCTCTTTCACCTTCCCCCCAAAGTCCCTACGCGCATGTCTCCACTTTTTTTGTATGAAAACGGTCATTCCGAATCGGCGAAGTATGCCCTTCTCTCTCGCCTGGAAACTTTCTTTCCCTTCCTTCTCCGGAGCTTCTCTGGGTCGAGCCAGCTTTTCCGGGTCGCCGACGGAGTGTGTGGGCCTCTTCAACCTTCCTAATGAACTTCATTGCAGATTCGTTTCTGTTTTCCAGACGACAGCGTCTTCGTTTCTTCTTCTTCTTGTTCGGCGAGTTCCCTCGATTTTCTTTTTTTTTGCCCCCTTGCGGTAACCGGTCTTGACCGTGGTTGGGTTAACAGTCCCTTCCCCTCCCAGAGTACAGAGGTTGTTTCGGTGCGCTGGTTTCTTTGATGGGTAGCTTTTTTTTTTGAGTTTCCCCTTCCGGTCCTGAGCTGTGCGACCCCCACCCCCGGAGCTTGAAGTTGCAGTCTTTTAGTCCCGCTCTTGACGTCATTTTTTTCGCCCCTTAATACTGTCAACAGGTTGCCTTCCTACGAATCACGCTCGCTTTTCTTCTCTTTGGTAGTCTTCTTCCTGTGTTTCCCAAGCAACCATATTGCACGTTGCTGACCGAACTGCCTCCTTTTCCCAAGTCGTACGGGGAAGGGGCGCCCTGAGGTCTAACAGTGGAGGGTGTTGTAACACCCCTCATCCTTGAGTGAACAGTGAGGCGCTTAACGTCTTTTGAACGGTTGTGAATTTCCCCTTGTTCGACCGTTTGTTGCTACTGAATTTTCTCCCCCACCCTTTCCCTTATTTCAGGTGTTCCCTTTTTTCATTCCCGAACGGGACCCTATTCCTTTTTCGCGCGTCAAAGGAACAAGCGCCTTCGCCTCAATTCCTGAAAGTAGATTTACCTAGGCAGAAACCTTTGTAACAATCAGCCGAACCAGTACTCCTTCTTTTATCCTGTCGCGCGCGTGTTTTCTTTTTTCTTTCCCCCTCCAAAAACTTTTTACAATCCATTCCGCCTTTCTCTTCCTCAATGCGGACGTAGCTTTTTCCTTTTTTTTTAAAATCAGCCAGCACGATACATGCGCGCCTAGCCTCTTTTTTTTCTTCATTCAAACTTCTTGCCCAGGGATTTTCTCTTTCCTGACCTCCCAGCCACCTATTTTTGACCCTCATGAGTGGGGTCCCCCCCTTGGAAAAGGGTATTGATTAAGTCATTTGACGTGAAGGAGATTGCCGGCAGCCTTCACGCCCCTCGTAGCGTCCTCCCTAAAAGCTTCGAGCAATACCGTTGGTTCCTGTTGAACCTCCCCCCTTGTGACAGAACGCTAATTTTGCACTTTTCGTGGATGGGAAGGTGCCCCTCCCCCCCCACACGAGTACGGCCATTTATGGCATTTCCTGAATCAATCGTGAGGCGAACTTTTATGATGGGTGATTACGCAGAATGTTTCCTCCCCTCATACTTTAGGTGATGCATTTTATGTTTCGACGAGACTGGCTTTTTTCCTCTTACGTGTGCTGTCTTCTTCCTTTTCCCTTTTCATCTCTCATCCAATCAGCGTGCCAGACGTATTCTGTCCCCCTTCCCCCTCATGCATGACAAAGAAAGTTCGAGTTCGCCCCCTAATTTTTCGTAACAACCATCCCATATCCTCTTTCCTCACGATTGCTTAGCCGAAGAAGATGGCTTGAAAAAAACCGGGTTCGGTCCGGGCCAGTACTCGGGAGGCTCACAAACTTCCCCGTGATTCTGGTCGTTCATCGGTTGTAGACTCACTTTACCCTTGAACCTTGGCACAGATCGGTAGCGTCTTCCCCTCCCGCCCCTGCTTGAATCTTCCTCCCTCTTCTGACACTCATCCTTTGCAAAAGCGCCTTCCCTTCCTTTTTGTCGACCCAAACAAAGTTGTCCAAACGCATGTTCCCCCTCATGAGTGCTTTTCCTTTGTGCTTGTTTTTTCCCCCTCCGCGCCACTCCATTGCTATTGATTTTTTTGTTGACATGAACCGTTCCCCAACCCGTCTAGTGCTTTCCTTGTTTATTTTCCTCTCCCACCAGGCTACTCTTGTACTGCAATCCTCCTTCCTAGCCCCTTTTTTTTTCCGAGTGAACTTCCCCTCGAACCCCAATCTTCACCGGGAGGCGCTCCTCTTTTCCCCCCTCCGGGTACCGGTTCTTTTTTCGGCGCATTTTACCCGCCAGCGTTTTCATTCCCTCCCGGAAGAGCAGATCTGGTACCGCTTAGTCCTCCCTTTTTTTTTGCCTTACCCAATCCTTCTGTCGTGTAACCCCTGAAACTGGAATGTAGGTTTGGGAGAATCGTCATCACGGTTCTCCCTTTATGGCCTGGTCCTTAAAAGGATCGTTCTTTGCTCCTTTCCCCCGAGCAAAGTGGACAAAAAGTTTTCCCCTCAATGAGTGTTTCCCTTCCCACCCTCCAACTTTTTCGTCACCGACAGACTTTCCCCACCAAGTAAAGGGTCCGCCTCCCCAACTCGTGATGGCCGGGAGATTCGCCACCGCTCCCCCCCCTCAAGCTCGGCAGTTTTTAGATTATTAAGCATTCTAACCTGTCGCTTATTTATCATGCTAAAACTTCTCTCTATAAACACGCGGCCCTTCCCCTTTCCAAGCTTTGGATTTCCGGACAAAGTGATTTTCCCGCGCATTTGTCTTGTTTTTTTCCGTTTGTTTTTTTGTTTTTGTTTCCCCTTTCTACCTCGTTTGCGATTTTCAGCGAAAACGCTAATTCGTTAGGAAAGATCCCCCCCACACAATTTGTTCGCCCCGTTACCCCCGCTGCCTCTCTTGTTCTCGCAGCGCCGTCTTCCCCCTTTATCCTCACCACTGTACCGATTTTTGACCTTCCCGACACCGGAAGATCAGTTTTCTCGAAAACACCAAGAACGCCTGTAATACGGCCTGTTCCTCCCACCACTCGCGGCTTCTTCTGTATCCCTTTTTCAACGGAAACCCCACCCCCTTCACCTCGTCAAACAGTCCGTTCCCTTCTTAGCGCCGGACCCATCGACTTCTTCCTACCGCTTCTGCTCACGTTCACGACCTCCCCCGAGTCTTCTTTCTTAGTGACAATTCCCTTCGATGACAAACCTCCCTCCCAAAGCTCAGATATCCGAAGTTTATCATTATTTTCCGCGCCAGCATTTTGGATTGATGAATTCTTCCCTCTCCCACCCGGACTTCTTTTTCATGCTTTCCATCTCTGGTGCTGCTCTTCTATCTTGATCTCTCAAAGGGGTCCTTCTTCTTTTAGCGGGGCAGGTGTTCGTGATAGGCTTTCCTAAACACCAAGTTTTCTTCGTTTGTCCCTCCCCCTGAATCTGTAGATATTTCCCTTCCTCCAGGTCTGCGGACCGCTGTTCCGATGGAAATTCGAATCACCCAAATTTTTTGTTGAATCGGACAGCTTAAGCAGGGGACCCGAGAGTCGTTTTCAGTTAGGACAAACGCATCCTCCTCCCTTTCACAGTCGTTCCCTTCCTTCAAAAATGTGGCCTTATGGAGAAGAAGACCTTCCCCTAAGAATTCTCTCGGCACGAACTGATCTGTGATGGGACAGAATTCTCTCCGTGCTTTGCTCCAGAATCGGAACATCCCCTCTCTCTCTGTTCCTCCTCCCCGGGGTGTTTTCCTCTGACCCTTTCTTCGAACTAACGAAGTTAAACTTGTGAGCTGTCGCTTTTCCCTCCAATTTCTTCATCGTCCCCTCATTTCGAATTGCCAGCTGGCGGTGGCTTGAAGTCATTTCTTCCCTTTCCCCACAATGTTGTAAGGCATATTCCACCTGGGTACGAGCCCACTACCTTTCCTTTCGTTTTTTACCTTCCCTCGCTCTCCGGCCCTAACACCCCCCCCCGGTTCGACCAAAACCCATTTGAGTTTCCTTTTTCTTGCCCTTTCCACCCTTACGGTAAAGCCTTCTGACCTTCTTCTGTAAACCACAGAGAGACCATTTTGTCCTGCGCGCCAACGACAACTGGGTGAGGTCGCTTTTCCCCTCCCCGCCCTCTTTCTGTCAAATGGGCGCCCAATGAACGCGCAGCACCACTAGATTAATTCCAGGCCTTTTTCCAGCTGTACCATGCTGACCCGGTTCCACTTGCGCCCACGAATCCCCCCCCCCCTTTCGCGCGGTCAAAGCGTGTGACTTTTCTCTGGTATTGTTTTTTGTACTTCCCCCAAAGCCGTCCCTTGTCCCAAGGGTCGTGCACCCCTTTCCTCAATCGGTCGAATCTTCGATCAGGCGGTCTGCGCGCCGGAATTTTTGCAGATTTCCCCCCCGGTTTCTTTCAGCGCTGTACACCTCCCGGCGTGTACGTGCAGGGTCCCTTTTTAGATTGGACACAGGACGCTTGCGATTCGGGGGTTTCCGACTTTCTGTGTCGTTTTCAAAGAGTACGATGTGTTCTTCGAGTTCCCCCCCCCTGTTCCTCCTCTGCGAGCCCCCCTCCCTCTGTGTCAGGGGGGTAACCGTTCGTCCAATCCCGTGGTTTCCTCTTTGACCGACTCCTGTCGCGTTTCGATTCGGGGCTTTTTACGAGTAGCTCTGGTAGTCGTCTTTCCACGAACGTGTCGGCGCTTGACCTCCAACCAAGGACGTTGGAAGTCCCCCCCTCCTCTTTTTAGTCGCTCTTTTTTAGCATCCTCCCCCGCAAGGTTAAAAGGTTTAATCTGCTCGCTGCCGCGATTTCGCTCTTTTTCTTTTTGCCCTCGCACATAAGAGAACGATTTTTTGACGACCCTTACTGGGTCGGTGTTCACGGTCTGTCGGGCCCCCTTCTTCTTTTCCAGTGGGAGGTTCATCCCTCATTTATTACACACCGGAGATCGGAAGTTAACAGTGAGGCTTCTTTCCCGTGTTCGGCAATCGCTTTCGACGTTTCTTTTGTGGCAAATGAATTCTCCCAAACCCCCCCCCTCTACAAGACTTTTCCAACCCAAACTCCCTCAGATCGTCGCCCAAATGAACGATTCGTGCGGCGCGATTCCTTCCCCCTCTGGCGCCATTGCAGAACGGGACGACTCAGCGAACGTTCCTCAATTGTGAGGGTATTACGGCGTCCTTGCTTTTTGATTCCTCCCCCCAATTTTCTTCCCATGCTGCCGTTGCGGCATCCCGTCTCTTTAACCAGCCAGGAATAGACTCCTCCTGCCTCCAGCGAGGTGTGTGAAGTTACCACCCTCACGATGCTCACTAGCAGGGCTGTTCCCTCTTTTCCCTTCCTTGAGTGGCTGGTTCTAAACACCATTCCCTTTCTTTTTTAATTGAGGTAGACCCCCTTTTCCCTCCCCGTTGAAGGCGTTGCGGCAGAGTTGTACAGCACAGCTTTCTTTCCCACCAATCACCGAGGTTTTCTCTTCCAATAACCGGTTCCTGTTTAACCTTATCCTTCCCGAACAAGATCATGGTGAGATTCCGTCTAAGGTTTTGTCGCGATCTCCGATCTGCCACTAGGCCGACCACCTGTTCTCCGGCTTGCGACGCCCCCCCTGATATAAGTGTTTTCTGAACTCAAGACTTAGTTGCATGGCATGTTTCTTTATGGACGTCTGGCAACGATGATCTTTTTACGATGGATCGCTTCTCCCTCCGTTTTTTGAGAGCTTTCCCGCCCCTCCCGGTAAATCCCCATTCTTCCATTCTCGTCGAAACGGGTCTCTTTCTCACTAACATTCTGAGTTAGCACCAGTTGCGTAATCACCACCCTCTTCGCCTGCGCTTCCTCTTTTTTCCATCGGCCGTGCAAATAACTGCCCTTCGTACTCTGGAGGTATCCTCAGCTACCACAGATCCACAAATTAAAGAAGATGTCACCATGAGCTTGTTCCCTTTATTGATCAGTTCTCAAAGATTCCCTTTTTCCCCCCTGCGGGCTTGTTGCAGATACCTCGCTTGCTGTAAATAAGCCTTTTTTTTTTCCCGCATGTCAACGGTCACAGTGCCGACTCAATCATCCCCCCCACCGCATTTTTTGGCATCCTGTCTTGGCAAGCCTTAAATTTCTATTAGCAGCATGATAAAGCAAGGTATCCTTCTTTTTTCCCATGACCGTACACACCACGTCTTGCGGCATGGTTGATTTCTTTTTTCTCGCCCCAGGCTACGGTCTCCTTTCCTTGCGAATCCCCCTCTCGCTTCAAAGTGGCCCTCAGGTCCGTTGAACCCTCTCCCCCAACCGGTGGCGAGCGCCCGTACTACCCTTTTAAGTTCCCCCCCATCAGATTCTCAGGGTTCATTGACTCTTTCTCAGCTATTTTGGTACCGTAGTAGAAAGGGCAGTCGGGCTGGTAGGTAATGACGCCCCACTCTTTTTTCCCACCGAAATTTTTTGGAGACCCTCTCTCCGGTCGATCACCCTTTTTCGAAAACCCCCCGTTAACCTTTTTTTCCTCACTGTGCAACTTCCTGTCAAAGTCGGGCCAAAAACACGTTGTTCCCCCCTTTTTGCGTTGTCATAGGTGCCCCCCCACCTGTAGACTCCCCAAAGACTTTGCACCTCACCCACCTTGTACGTCGAAAACCGTGCTCTTTCTGTTGAGGATTCGGCACAGGCTCCCTGACTTCAAGCGATAGCGGCAGCGATTCCCTATTCGTAGCATTCAACCCTTTCCTTTTCCCCGCGAGGACTACACCATTTACTGCAACTTCCAAGCGTTCTGGTCGCAACAGCTCCAGGTTTTTAAAGGAGATACAGCGCATCCCGACGTTTTTCTCTCTTGTCTACCCCCTTCCCGAGCTTCGAGCGCGCCGTACACTTTTTTCCAGCGCGTCGGTCAGAGCTCCCCCCCCCCCCCACCTTGCTGAATCGACCTGCCCCCGCTGCCTCCGAATCCCCCCCCTCTCCCGCGGATCTTCCACCGCTTTTCCAGACACCTGTCGTCGGTTAAGAATCCTTAATAAGTTCCCTTCCCCGCTGTTTCCCCCCCCTCCCCCCCCCCCCCCGCGGCGGACCTTTTATCACCGCGTTTCCCCCCAACTCCGATCGATCATAACCCCCAAACAGTCGTTCCAGTTTTTCATCTCCGGACCCGATTCGACTCCCGATTCGGATGACTCCCTTAACGACTTCGTATTTCTTTTTCCCCCCTGCGCTTACCCAATCAAGCTCAGCTACCAAGCAGTTTCTTCATCCTCCTCTTTTTTTTCCAGAGCATTGGAGTGAGATTACGTGGTCCCCATTTTTAACCGGACTCAGCATATGTACGCCTTATTCTCTTGAATCGATCTCTTCGATGGAGATCCCTTTTTTCCTTTGAGCTGTGCCCTGTGTTCGTTCTCTGAGTCCACACACCAGTTTTCCCTGTTTTCGCCCTTCCCATCTGCGAACCTAGAAATTCTTTTCTCGGTGCCTCAGAAGAAGGTCTTGTTTTCTTTACCTTTCGTTTACGCCCTTCTTTCAGGAAAATTTCGAAGTTCCTCCTCCCCATTTTTTTTCTCACACGTGCCCGCGGTGGTATCTTCCTGCTTTCGGGTGCAGACGGCTTTGACCCCGTATCCCACCGAACTTTCCTTTTTTAACCATGCACACTACTGAAACCCCCCCTTTGTGGCATGATTTCATGACGCCACCCGCCGCACTGTTTTCTTCACCATTATCCTCTTTCGCTTTGGGATTTGCGGAATTCGAGACGTCGTCCCCCCCAACTTGGTCTGCGTGAGTTTTTCATCACAATCTTTCTCCCCCTCCTCCTACCGTGGTTGTTGTGTTTCGATTCCATCTTGAGTTCGAACTCTCAAGGTTTTTTTTGCTTCAAATCCGTCGATTTCGCCTTTCCCCTTCCAATCAAAGCTCAATCTCCGTGTGCCAGATTCTTTCTTTTGTTCTTCCCGTGCCCACACCCTTGCATACTGTGTCCCTCCGACTAACTGTAAATTTCTTTCATGAGTGGTAATCACGGTGCACCCGACTCTCGCCCGGCTTCCCTCGGGACCCCCCCCCTCCTGTCCCCCATTTTTCTTTTTCCTTTTTTCTTTTCCCATCCGGCACGATCATAAGCAGGCTACGTAGTCTGACGTTCAGAGTTCAGAATTTCTGGTCGACCCCTTTTTTCCCCTCCTCCCAACTTTTCACGGAACCTTTTATGCGCGTTCACTGGATTTTAGGCCAATGACTCGAGCACTTTCCCCTCAGTCATGAGTCTCGTGCCCACCGCTTTTCCCTGCTTTTCCAGTCCGGGGTTATTTTCTCCCCACGTCTTTTCCCCCTCCGCGGATCAATCGAATGTAAGTCCCTCTAGCTTCTTTTTTTCTCTGAGTCATTGGGTCGTTTTCTTCATCTTTTACCCCAAATAAGCTCCTAATTCTCCACTGGTTCGTGAACTCCCCCGTACTCAGCGATCCTCCGGCGCTGCGAGACCTTCCTTTCGAGGTTAGGCTCGAGGGCTGGTTTCCGGTTTCTCCTCTTCTCCAGATGTCTCCGCGCGCTTTTACCCAACAGGCCGACCCTCTGCGATTTAGGGGTCTCCCCCCGACGACAGCGTATCTTGTCTGCGCCAAAGATGTTCTTTTTTTCTCCTCGTTCCCTGCCTGGCTCTGCGCCTCGGAAGGCGGTTACCCTTCTATAAACGTGGTTGTCCCCCGCTCTGAAAAAGACTCGTCCCCTCCTTCTTGCGCCTTTTTTCGACGAGTAGCTCTTTGTTTTCGGCGACGGGGATCCCCCTTTTTCTTCCTCCTTGCGACCAGCCAACCTTGCCGAAAACCCCCCTTCATTCTTCCTCATTGTTCGCACTCTCTTAATACGTAAAAGTTGACTCTCATGGATCGCTTGCCGCGATCGTCTTTATGGAGCGCCTGGACCCAGCAAGAGGCACATACCCGTCCCCCTCCCCCCCTCCCTGTGTGATCCTTTCTGTCGGTTTCCCTTTGTTCTACGTGAGGGTGTTGCCTAGAACCATCCTTGCTTACAAACGCTCTCTTTCGTGCAACCGGAGGCGCAGACGTTAGGTTCCATCGCCGTGATCCCCCTTTTCTCCGGAATTCTCCCCACATTCCACGATTGTCATTACCCAATCCCCCCCTTCTACGAACTTCCCCCACTAGCTAGTCGTCCGCGCGTAGCCCTTGAGGTAGGCGCGAAAAGCGTTCCCCTTCTCGCAGTAGGACTCCCCAAAAGGGACCCGGCCACTTTTTGCCGGCGCGGAGTATGTGGGCCCCCTGAGGGTCATGCAAACGGATGCAGCTCCCCCGTACTAATCACATTTCTGCCCTTTCTTTCGCGGCACCTTGTTGCTAAACTAAGCCCCCCCCCCCCCTTCCCCCATGCGAGACATAGAGGGTGTTGGTCTTCAGGGTCACACTCACGTCAGCTCTCTCCCCTTTCGCCATGCGATATCGGATTGACTTCCCCTCCTTCTGCCCATCCTGAGTGCTTTTTCACCAGAGTGTGGCCAACGGGTCTTCCTCCCTTGCGAGTGAAAGCGCGGGAAAGATTCTGTACAGCACAGCGTCGCTTTACCTCCCCTCCCTCATTGGGATGGGCTTTCCAAAGTTCCCTCTCCTGTTGAAACTATCTTACAACCGAGGACCCCTCCGTGAGCAATCCGTTTCTTAGGTCAAAGGTGTCGACTTCCCCCCCCTTGAGTACTTTTTATTTGACCCTTTTGGCTGAGACGCCCTGCCTTCGTGAGGCGCAGTCTTTTTTCGGGTGATTACTCAGAATGTTCGGACTCAGACTCTAGTTGCCTTTTTCTCCTTTCGACTAGAATGACTGCTCAGTTTTCGTTCTCTTTTCTACTCACTTGTGAGAGTCCTCCCGCCAAAAGTAATAGCGCAAAGACGTACATTTCCGTTTCTTTCCCCCGCATTGGCTTCCTCGCACCCCCTGCGTAATCACCATTTATAAGCAGGCGCCTCACTTTTCCCTCGAGCAGATCGGCCGGTGCAAATACCCGTGGCGGCCCCCTTTTCCCCTTCCTTGCTTGCCACCCCCCCCCCCCGGATGCTCACCCTTTTCCTGTCATGGTTGTTGTATCACCTTTCCCCCAACAGGACAACCCTGCCCCCCCTCACTGTTTTTTTTCACAGACCCTTCTTTTGAATCTACCGCGACGCTTTTCCTCGGCTGCCGCAAGCTTTTTTCTCCATTTACTGAAGACCCTTACGTTGAACAAAAAGAATTCCCAATCATGATGTTTTCTTGGTGCTCCCTCCCCTATAGCGCATTTACCCCTATGTAGTAGCTTAGGAGTGTGTCCTCCTCCACCGCGCGTAGTCGTGAGTATTGTTGATCGCGAGGCTCTAGCATTCTTCCGCGAACCACGGCAATCTAGCGGAAGGATGTCCCCAACAGTGGCTTCTACTTTCACCTCGCCACAAAATCTCACCGGTTCTCTCCCGTTTTTACCATACCCTCATCCCCTTTCTGAGTCGTCACCTTTTCTTTACTGAAGTCCGTTTCAGCTCCTACCCGCCCTTTTCCTTTTACTCCTGGACGGACGAGCGATCTTCCCTGAGAAGGTTTTGAATCGGTTGCTGGAATGCGCCCACCCTTTTCCCCCCCCCTCCAATAAGGACTTTTCGAAATTAACCCCTTCTCGATCACTGCTCTCTTTTACAGCAAACTCCCTTTTCCCTGCGCCTCTTCATTCTTCACTTCCGAGCAACGTCTTTCCCCACCCCTTTGTACCCCTTCTATCGGCCAACCACCTTCGACCAATGCCCGACAGACCCCAGTAAGGGTCGGTACGAACCTTTCTTCTGACAGGCGCTCCAGTGAATCCACACTTACTTTCCGCTAGCCGATTTCGTACTTCTCCTGTCTTTTTCTATGCTACAACATCTCAGCTTCCTAAACCGCGGAACGTTCCTTTGTTGGCTGGGGAGGCACAGCGTAACTAGGGATCACAGCGACCTCCTCCCTCGTACTCGTAGTCTCTGGACTTTTTCGTACGCGGACGCCGTCGTCTTCCTTGGACCACAAATTTTTTTTCCTCCGACAGGGTTAAAAAGAATGTCCACTCCTTGGGGCGTCCCCCTCACGACCTTCCCACTCTCCTTCGAAGCTTTGACTCGACGACAACAGTCTTTCTTCTTCGTGGTAAGCCCCACACCGCCCCGATCGCAGCAGTCATCCCCCTCTCCACACACACTCGTTTTCCCTTTTTCCCGCGTTCCCCCCCCGGAAAGGACACCCCCCGCGGATCCATGAACCCCCCCAGTCGTTCCGGTTGTCTCGTACACGGCCCTCTGCCTTCGGCTGAAGGGTGTTTTTACGTACCCTTGGAGACATCTCGTATGTCTTTTCATTTCCCCATACCGGGGCGCTACCCTTACCAGCTTCACAAGCACATCCCATTGTGATCCGCGAATGGAATTGTGGTATGCTTCCCGGCTCCCAGTCAATAACCCGGACCCTTTTTCATTTCCCCTTGCCCCATGCTCTCATGGATTTGAATCGACCTCTCTTCCTTGGCGATTGGAGCTCTCCATTTCATTAACTGCGTCGTGAGACTGTTTGGTCCTGTTGTAGGCGCGATTCCCCCCCTTTCCGTTGGCATGTCGGTCTCTGCCGTAAGGTCTGAGACAAGAATGCTGTACCTCGGAACTCTTTTCACATTTCCTGAAGACCTCGACACAATCAAATTTGGTTTTTTGCTTTTCGGACCGCTTTTTTAAGCGTGTCCGAGAGTCGTGTTCCGCATCCTCCCCCCCTCCCTTGCTGCTAGTCACCCATTCTTCGCCTTACCCCCAAAATTGTGGCCATCTTCCATCAGAATTCCTGAACCACAACGCTCCCTGATCCTTTTCTGCCCCCTTCCCTTTCTGTTGTCTTTTCCAGCGCTCCTTCATCGGATTGCTGTGTCATCGCCAGCGTCAACCCTTTTCCCCGAACTCATTGGAGCTCCTGTCACCTTTGTTGTTGGAGAAGTTAGCTCTTTGAGTTCTGACTTGCGGTGCCTTCTCTTTCCACAGCCATCCTCTCCCCATTCGCCTCTTGTCAATCAATCTCTCACTTTCGAATTCCCCTTTCTTCTTTTTTTTTGCATCCAAACTTTACCTGGTACTCTTCGCACTGACCGTTAACTTTTTTTCCTTGCCCTGGTCCCTAACCCCGGCCCCGGCTCCGCGGAACCCCTTTCACCCCCCCCCCCCCCCCCCCCTGGTCGGAACACGAGCACTTTTCTTTACAGCATTCCCTCTCAACCGTGCACACTTGCGTCAGACAGAATTTCTGGTCGTGCCGTTCTCTTTCCCCCACGAAGACAAAACCTACCCCACCTTCCCTAGTAGCGCTTTCTCCCAGAATGCCCCCCCTTTCTCCCGCCACTGAAGAGTACTAGATTCCTTCCTTCTTAGAGCAAGCCCCTCTGTACCTCTTCCTTTTTTAGTTCGACATTTGCCCAAATGCTCTTCTTTTCCCTCAAATGATGATAGCTGAGCTTTGGATCTGGGTATGCTCCGGTATGGTAACTTCCCCCCCCTTCCCTCGAATGTATTCCAAGGGAGGTTCCCCTGTTCTTCATCCACACTCCTCCCGAAGATTTCCGTTTTTTCTCCCGTAACGGACTTCTTTTAGGATCGAGCGCGATGTCCCCGGTGAGCACCAGCGGCGGAGGGTTCCTAGTGTTGGGAGAGTGGGAACCATTCCTGCCGATGAGATTTTTTCCGTTCCCCTCAGAGTATTCTTTTTCGCTCCAACGCGTCCGCGGTGTCGTCTCACTTTCGGCGCTGCGCGCACATTTCTGTGTGCAGGCGGGTAACCGTTTCGGTCTTGGTTGGGGTACCCTTTCTTGACCGACTATTGTCGGCGCGCTTTGTTGCAAGGTCCTTTTGGGTCGACAGACGTAGCTAGGGGTATGCTTCGTGCGATCACCGTGTCTTTTTCCCAACCAAAGGCGCTGTCCCGTTCAGCGTGTTTAGTCTCCTTTTCCATAGAAATTTAAGCGACCAGGCTCGTTACCCTTGAATGCTTACCGAATAGGCCGCTTTCCCCTTTTTGCTTCTTGGAGCGCTTCCCCAGCACCATTTTCGAGGTTGAGACCGACCCCTTCCTGGTGTGCGTGGCAAAGTCTTTCCCTTCTTCCTCGCGTTACAGTGAGGGGTGGTTATGCACCGCACTCATTGTCTTACAACGTGTTTCCCGACTTGCTAGGACTCCCCTCATGTCCCCTTCCGTGATCGACCGTTCTTTCTTACCTTCCATCCCCAAACATACCCTCCCAGAGAGGGCTTCATCCCTCCCCGATTTCCCACCTTCTCCTTTTCCCCCCCGACTCTTCCCACTCCCCTAGGAGCGAAACGAATGCCCCCCTGTGGCGGCCCCCTCGGAAGACAGTTTCCTGACCCGGTACAAGGCAAGTCGCGTAAGGCGCGCGCCAGGGTTGTCTCTTTTCTCTTTTTTATTGCAAACGTCGAAATCCCCCCTTGCTTCCGCCAAGTCTCGAGTATCCCGTAGATTTTCCCATCGCGTCAAAATTAGCGCACTAGTCGCGGGGTTTTTCGTTCATGTCACCCTCACTTCTCTTCTTTCTTGTAATGAATGCAGACACATTCCTCTAAAGCACTCTGTTTCTTTTCCCCATTCATGGTGGGAAACCCCTTCCCTTTCCGTTAATTGCGGTCGTCCGCGGCGACGTTGCAGGCGTGCTTTTCTCCCCCGTGCGAGCTTCATGTCCCCCCCTTTCGTGGATGGCTGGTATCCCCCAATACCGTCCTTTTCTCTTTGCAACCTGGTGACCAAAAGAGGACCGAAAAATGCCTTTCCACCCGTTATTTTTCCGCCCCTCCCCAACGAGTACGGCCATCCGACCCCCCTTCTTTTGCCAACGGCTTTTCGACGCCCCGAATTCAATCTGAGGCGCCGTTTATCAGGGAGTCTTCCCTCTACTGAAATCTTGAATTGCGGGTGTCTCGTTTCAGACGAGACTTCCGATGATTAATTCGGTCGCGATGATATCTCCTCCTCCTCCTCCTTTTTGTGTTCCTCCCCCTCCCTCCATCTCTCCGTCTTAATCAGCGTGACAGCTTCCCATCTCGTCGAACGTCCAGCAACTAAATTCTGAGTTCAAGTATGCTAACACCCATTTCCCCTCTTCCGGCGCCTCACTTGATTTAGTGCCTCTCTAACCGTGGTCTTTTAGTGACGTACTTCTTCTGATTAGAGACACATTCCCATACCCGTCCCCTTTTTTTTAGGTCCTTTCTGGTTTAACACATTTTCTCACCGAGTTATTGGCCGTTTAGCCCGACTTTGCTTTTGCATCACAGGACTCTTTCCTCCCTTTTGCTGCCCGTTTGCCCTTTTCCTTCCCCCGTGCCAAAAAGGCATTTTCCCTGATGATGCTCCCCCCTTCCAAGAAGGTTGCTGGGCAGGTTTCTTTTCTCAACTGATATTTTTTTTGTGGACATGAACGTCCCCCAACCGAGGTGATAGTTGTGGTTGGGTCGCGCGAATGTTTCCTGCGAGGATGGCGTTTTTTTTTCCGCCCCCCCTCCCCGCATTGCGGACATCTCTAGAGGTACTCCACGGGGGCCCGGCCTGCAGTTTGCATCACCACATCGCCCTTTTCCCCCCCCTGCGCGCCAGACCCTTCACCCTCCTGCTTTCGTCACCGTTCGCCGCGGGGCGCATCGACTTTGAAGTCCGTCTTCCCTCGGTGTGTTAATGGAAGATTTCGAGCGACTAAGACGCTCTGGTCCGTTCGCTTCTTTTTTTTCACCTTTGGGCTTGTTTCCCCCCAAATCCTCGTTGTAACACCGAAACCTTTAGTTGGGGAGAATTCTCCACCCTGTCGCTCACGCGATTTTCAGAAACTTTCAACAGGCTCGTTTCCCTTTAACTCTTCCAAACCCCCTTTTCCCTAGCGTGTCATCGGACCCTTAGACTAGAGGCTACTTTTCTCCTTGCCACGCAACCAGTAAGGGTGCTTCACCTCTTATGTGCTCTTTGGCTTTCGTCCTCCTTTCTTCCCCCCACCGGGCCCTTTTCATTCCAAAACATTTGACCGCTTTCGCTATTTTCTCGATGCTACCCCCTTCACTAAACAGAGGAACGTGCAATTCCCTTGGCTGGGTCGCTTTGTATAGTTCCCCCAGACGAACCATCCTTCTTACTCGTCCGAGCCACGATTGACCCTTCACCGGATTTTGCGCTCGGACGCTCCAAGAGACGGGTAACCCCCCCCCGGTGAGTGACCCCCCTTCCCCGCCTGCCACTTCTGTTGCGCGCAGCGTCCGCCTCTGATCGTCGCCACCGTCTTACTCTTAATTTTCCGGACACTAGTTTGTCAGGGTTTAGAAAACCATGCCTTCTTCTCCCCCTTCCTTCGGACGTTTTTCCCAACCCCTTCTCACTCCGAAAGCCGATTCTCTCCTGCTTGAGAACCGGACCCACAACCCCCTTTTCTATCCTAAAACCTTTTCACCCCCTGAGTCGGAAGCTTTTTCACGATCTCCCCCTATCTTTATTCTGCAATGAAATTGTTCAAAACTTCACGACCCGGAGGACATCCTCTCTCTTTCTTTTGGGTGACCCTTTTCCCCCAAGGACCCTCCCCTATCCAGCTCTTTCCTTCTGATTTGATCGCGCAGAGAATTTTGTGTTGTTGAAGGGGGCAGCCAATTTTCCCCCCCCCCCCCTTCACTCCTTCCCTATTACAGAGTTTCAGGGATTCTAGATACATCCTCTTGTCTGCGAGTTTCTTCTCTTCGCTCTCCTAACGCGTGAGCGGGTCGTGGTTTAGTTTTCCTCCGGACTCAACAACACTCCTTCTCCCGCCACAGAAATTTACTCTTCACGTTTCAGAGGAGGTCTTTCCCCTCCTCTTTCCCCGGACCTCACTTCGAATCCCCCCAGGGGTTGTGAATTTTGTTATCCTGCGGATTCCTTTTCCGAGTTCTGCGGGGCATCAGGGAGGCACCTGTCGCCAACCGAAATTCCTTCTTTGCTCGTACCTCCCCATCCCGTTTTCCCAATTGTGATCGAGAAGGTATAACTGATAAAGCCCGTCCGCACCCCTGATCCTCGGCCATCGCCCCTTTCTGACAGTAAGCGCTGTGTAAGCCGCGTCATCCCCATGGTCTCTAAGTCCTCCTCATCTTGATCTCTCTTCTTTTTTTAGAGAGATCCACGATTGAGTTCTCCACACGACCAAGGTTGATTCTTTTTTCTTTCCACTGTTCCTTTTCGCTTTCACAGCGAAATCAGAATGTGTGCCAGAGGAGGTGTTCTGCATCCCTTCGTCTCTTCCTGCCCCCACAATTGAATACCCACCCTTTTCCTCTCACGACCTGTAAATTTGTTTTTCGTTCTCCCCCCGCTGCACCCTATTGCGGATAACACCTCCGGTCCGATTCCACCCCCAGATGGGTCGGAGGTCTTTTTCCCACTGTCCGTCTCCCCGGCCGAGGTACTTTTCGTCAGACCGTCTGAAACGTGTTCCCTCAGAATTTCTGGCGAAGATTCCCCCCCCCCCCGAAAGAAAAACTTTGAGTTTCTCTCCCTTTCCGTCCCGCTCCCCCCAGTTAATGCTGGTCTACCCTGGTGAGAGCTACATCTAGCCAATTCAACTCTTTATTCCAGCCAGGTTCATGAGGATCCCATGGACTCATGCTTCCCGTGGTTAGATGATCCCCGTATTATCCATCAAAATGCGACGCCAAATCGAATGAAGACCTGCGGATAGTTCTGAGCTGGATTGGTTAGTCCCTTCCCCCCCCCATCCCATTTCCCAAGGGTCGTGAACGGTCTTTTTTCCCCTCCTTCTAAGCTGATACCGTGTAGGCCTTTCCCCGTGACGTTGCGCTGGTTAGGATTCCCTTTGGATGGTTTCGGTTTTTCAGACGATTGTGGTTCCCTGCGTCGGCCGGTCCCCCTCGCGAGGGTTTTCTTGGTCCCCGAATGGTCTTCTTTTTTTTTTTGTTTAACCGACGGACAGAGTTTGTCGAAGCTACCTCCACGGCGGATAGATCAATTCGATCAGCGTTCCCGTTCCTTTTTTCCCCGATTCGGAGGTGTAACTTTTTTTCTTTTTTTACCAGTCTCTGTTCTCGGACGGACGGCGTAAGCTGGTGTCGTCTTGTTGCCGGGTCCCCCTTTTTGCTTGTGGTTCTTTTAGTTCGGTGGCTTTCTTCCTTTCGAACCCAGCCAACCAGGCGCTTTTTCCCCTTTTGCACGTTCCGCGGTTAGTCGTCGTTTCTCGAGAAACTTAAGCGACCCCTAATACTTAAAAGGTTTAATTTTTTCCCCTTTTTCTCTTCTCCTACGCTGGGAAGTCGTTCTTTGCGGAATCCTCACAGCAAAGAGGACCCCCGAGTTTTTGCGCCCGAACCGTATGTTTTTCTTTTTTTTCTGGAAGTGATCGCTCAGCCCAGTTGGTTGTTGCCTATGTCCTCCTTTTACCCACCCACACGGTTTGTGCAACCCTTTTCTCATTCCCTCTTTCTGCCATCGCTGATCGACGTTTTCTACTTGGAATTGCTCCACAACCCTATTCCCCCCTTTTCTGAAATGATGGGCGTCATTACCCCCCCTCACCGACTTTCCATTATACGAACGGCTACCAGGACTTTCCCTCTGCGTCAATTCTCCCCCCCCAGAAAACGTCTTCCCTTTTCCCCTTGCAGGAAAGGTGACCTCCCTCGAACCAGGTACCCGGCAATTTTTTCCCTCCGGAGCGTTTGACGGGGATTGTGGGCGAGGGTTTCTTGACACACTTCCCCTTCTTTGATACCCCCGCTAGAATTGCTCGCCCTTTTCGCGGCAGTCCCGCTGCCTGATTTCCTTCCTCTCGCAGATCACCATGCGCGTCGTGGGGGTTAATGTCACACTCACGAAGCCCCTCCCCTCCCTTATCGGAAAATTCCCACCCTCTGTTTCCCCTGCGCGTGGGGAAAACATTGCGTTGTTCCCTTGTTCCTTATGTGGCAAGTCCATGGCCTCTTCTCCTTTTCTGAGTACAGAACAGTGCTGAGATGCAACACAGCACCGAAGTTGTCGCCGCGCAATTGAGGGTTCTTTTCCCCCTTTTTCCCCACCGAGGACAGAACCTTGTTCGATCCGTTCGGGATGGTCCCTTTTTATCGATTTTAAAATACGTCGAAAGGAAGAAAAGTCTGGAACCTTTTCGGCGGCCTGACGCCCACCAAAGTGAGGCTACTCTTGGCTTCATCCTTTTTTCCTACCCCCTCAGACTTTATCCGCATGCGAGGGTGGAACGTTTCGTTGGCAAGTGATTGAAGTTTGGTCGCGTCCTGGATCTATATCTTTTCCTCCTTTTCGATCTATCCATACTCACTCTCCAAGTTCCTCCTTCCCCCTTCCTTTGCTCACCCGCATTCACTTTAAAGTCTGAGTTCGAACCCGGCGTAATCAACCCCCCCTCCTAGATAAGGCCGTTCACGCTTGATGTTTTGATCCTTTCCCCTGGCAAATAACGTGGTCTGCCTCTTTTACTCGTGGAGGTGTATCGCTCCACGAAACTGGCTACCCCCAGAGCTTTGTGCGAGTCCTCTGTTCGAATTTTCCGGAAAATCCCCGTCTGCGAGTTTTTACCGCCCATTTGGTGATTGTTGCATTTCAACGCCGACGCTGTGAGTACCTCCCCCAACACCACCCCACCCAGCCACCCCTGGCACGGTCCCTTCATGAACCTCCTTACCGTTGCACCCACACCCTCATGACTGTCCTGTTGCTTGGGATTTTCCCTTCTTTTCCCTAGGCATGATTACAAGCCCTGCATTGATGTCTTTCTTGTGACAGAACGAAAACACCGCATTGTTTGATCGCGTATGCGGTGAGTTTCTCCGTGTAAGGGACCCTCAACGGCATTTCAGGGATTTCTCAAAGGGACAGGCTTCAGTTTCCCCCCCCCGAACCCCGCCGCGGAGACTCACTAACTCACATTGCCGGGTACCTGTTTTCACCTTTCTTCGATTTTTCCGCCCCTCCCTCTTTGCCCCCCCCCTTTCCGAGTGACGACGAGCCTCTGTACCGTTCGTGAAGGGTGAAAATAGGTTTCTTTTTTCATCCTCACTTTTCCTTTTCTGTCCGGTAACACCGAAAAGCTGTTCGTGGGAGAAAGTTCCTTCCCCCCTTTCGATCAATTACACATCACCTCGTTACTGCGCTCATTTTTTCAAATCCGAGAAAATTCCTTCCCCACGTGTGTAACTAAATTTGTCATAGGCAAAACACCACCTCTTCGCTCATCCCTCCCTCCAAAGTCCCCCCCCCCGCCCCTTGGTCGCAACCTCCTTCTCTTTGAGGATCGCACAGTCCCTTAAACGACCAAAAGCGATCGAGGTCATTTCGCCCTCAAACCCTGGTCGCTTATTTCCCCCTCTTCCCTCAAGCGCGAGACCTAACTCGTGGCCCGTGCCAAATTCCTTCTGGTAGCACAAAGAGTGCCGGACGGCCCCCTCCCCCCTACGACCCCCTTTCGACCCCCCTCTTTTTGCGCAACCGTCCCTCGACACAGATCTCCCCCGTCGTTTCCAGAGGGGGAACAACCCCCTTTTTCCCTTGTTTCCCCTCTCCAAGCCGAATCTGGGTTTCCAGCGCCGAACGCGGTATCTTTTCCCCCCGACAACCGAGACAGTTGATACCTACGTAACAACGAAGACGCTTGTAGTAGTGCCAACTTTTTTTCTGTAAGTCATTGGCTGTTCACCTCCCAAAACAAATAGCGGCGTCTCTTTCGGCTCCACCGAGGCTTAGACTAAACGGACCAATCCGATCGTCCCTCAAAACAGTCCGTCCTTGTTTTACACGCGATTCTACTTTTCCAGACCGTTCAAGACCCTTTTTCCCTTCGCGTATGGACGGCTTTTTTTTCGCTTACCAATGAACAGACCAATTCTCAGATATCCAGCAGTTATTACTCCCCTCTTTTGAGCCTGCAGTCTTTCGTGGGCCCCATTCCCGACTTCAGCATATGTTACCTTTTTCATTCTTCAGGATGGACGTCCTTTGCTCTTCATGGCGATCTTTTTCCGGCCTATACTGCGTTGGAGCGTGTTTATTCTTTCTCGATCGTTGGTTTTTCTTCCCTTTAAAATTCTGTCGCCGTTCCTGGAAGAAGGTCTTGCGACAGCTGTCTCCTTATTTGAAATTAGAAGACATCTCCCCTCCAGTTTGGAATCGGGAACGCTTTTTTTCCCTTTTTTTCGGTCTGCTTATGCCTATCCACCCCCCCTTTTGGCAGTACCCAGGTATGCAATACCTTCCCCTTTTTGTTCACGAGACTCCTTGCAGTACCCCCGCCGTCCTATCCTTCAATTTCGAAAGTGATTCCGCTTGACATGGAAGCTCCGTGTCATTTCCCTTCCCAGCATCAACACTTTTTTTGCGTTGACCTTTTACTCTCTCTTTTCTCCCTTGTGTGAGATACTATTGAGGTTAAACTCCCAGTGTTGCTGTTTTGCTTGACCCAGCATAAATTCCTTACTTCGCTCCGGCCTCAACAGCGAAACTTTTCCCCTTTCTTTGCATTTTTGTTGCTTGCCCCGTTCCTTCTTCCCCCCCCACAATTTTGTCAGGCGGTATTCAACAATGGGTAAGAGTCCCTACCTGGACCTTCGGTTTCTTCGGTTGTCCTCTCCCCCTTCCTCTCCTGGTCTCCCCTATGTCACCCCCCCTCTTTCTTCTTCGAATTTCCATCCGCCCCTTTCCTTGAGTTCCTTCCCTCCCTTATGACCCACTTTTCCCACCTTCTGATCAGAATTCTGTCCTCCTCCTGAGCGCCAACGAAAGAAACAATTTTTTTTTTTTCCTATCCGCAACGGACCCTGTCCACCGCACGGTTAATGGAGCGTCCTTTTTCCTTCTTTTCTTCCCCTCATTTATGACCTTTTCCCTTCCTTCATGAGCGCACTCTTGTCAATGCGAAGCACTTCTTGGATGCCACGGCCCCTTACCTCATCCCAAAATGATCTGCAGCGGATTCCGTTTTCCTCACCCTCTTGCAGTGATCCCTTGACACTGTCTTTTTTCTCCCCCCTTTGCTAATGTCTCCAAGGTCGTTCCTTCCCCTCCTCAGCGGTCTCTCTTGCTGCGCGACCGGAAAGAACTGTTAACGGGGTTAGGATGTCGGCGGTCTTTCCTGTTCTTCCCTCCGCGTGCTTTTCGCCTCTCTTTTTTTCTTTCCCGGCCGAATGAATGCTGGCTTTTGCTGGGTCTTAACCCGGAGCCCTCTTTCCAAGCGTCCGCGTTGCGGCAGGTACCTTTCCTCCGCGTTCGGAGCTGACTCTCTTTTCGTCGTGGTAACGTTTTACCCTCTATGTGTACGCTCCGCCGGTTTCCCCGGTTCGGCGCGATAAGTTTTTTTCGCCTTGCGGGGTCGTTTTTTGCGCTGGATCCCGATCGGTCGGCCCTTGTTACAGAACAACACCGGAGCTGGGAAGGTGCAACGTTTCCCTCTCTTTGAGATGCTTTCGCTTCCCCCCTCTTCCCAAAAGGTGAATGCTTACGAACTTTTGCTGCCTCGATCGCTTGGGTCTTCCTTTAATTCAGCAAAGAGGCAAAATCACGCGTCGACGACCCACTGGGTTTGCGGTGGCACAGTTTTTTTCCTTTGGTCGTCATCGAGTCTTAACCCCTCCCCTCCTTCTTCTTTTTTGGACCGACGTTGCTCTTTCAGTGGCGCAGACAGAACGAGACTGTTGTCTTATCGACCTTTAGGCATTGATTACTGAACCCCACCCTCCCACAAAAGTCCTATTTCGGGTTAAACGACCTCTTTTTTTTCATTTCCCCCCAAGAACCCCCCATGATTCGTCCGTTCCCCCGCTGCGGGTAGGCGCGAAACGGCTTCCTTCTCGCCCTTCACTAGCGACACCAACCTTCCTTTGAGGGTAGTCTTTTTTTTTTTGTGAGAGGGTTCTGGCCAATTTTTCATTTCCTGCAATGAGGCCCTTTTCTTCACCGTTAGAATGGTGCTAACCTCTCGCCCTATCGATAACATTACCGACGGCGGGTGGTGGAAGTTCATGTACACCACCATTGTCTGTACATTCATGCGCCCCAAGCCACTATCCCTTCTCCCCTTTTTTCGGAAACACCAGTGCACGGGCCTGAACGTCTTCCCTTACCTTGCAGTTTTGCGACGGCTGTGTACAGAAAAGGCTTCGCCTTTCCTCCCCCCCCCCTCACGCAGTTTATCACGCGCCCCCCTTTTCGGTTCCTTTTGAAACTGTTCTCCACACGAGGACGAACCCCAGCCTTTTTCCTTTCGTTAGGTAGTTGTCTTTCCCTGGCCCCAATATTCCCTTTTCTTTCTTTCTTCCGGCTGCTACAGCCCATGCATGTCTTTTTTGCTTATCAGGGGATGGGCTTTCTTTGTTGCGAACCAGACTTTATATGGGGTGAGCACGTTTCGAAGAGAATTTTGACGTCTGGCACTTCTCTTTTGTGCTGTAGAGTCCTCAGTTGTTCTTTTCTCTCTCCTTCCCAGCAAACGTATCAGCTGTCCCGTCATTCTTCGACAGTGCTAACCCCCCTTTGAGTTCGCCACCAAGTTTTGCATCCCCTCCCATAACATGATAAGCCCTTTGTCCCTCTTCTCCTTTTCGACAGCCGACCCCCTTACCAGGGTCTCCTCTTTTTAGTTGGAGTGTATCGATCTGCTCCCCTCACTGAAAAGGCTCAGGTCCTCGGTGTAGACAACCGTTTCACACAGGAACTCTTCCTACCCCTGTATTTCCCTTCCCGGTCTTTTTTATCCCCTCCCTTCGATGGCTGTTTAACTCCGTGGCGCGCAAAGCGCACCCCCCCCCCTGGACTTGCCCCAATTCCCCCCGGTGAAAAAACCACGCATGTTTTTTTTCCCTCTGGCCCCCTGGTGTTTTCTTCCTCCAATTTTCTCCGCGCATTCTCAAAAGCCATGCCCTCCTGAACTCACCAACCCTTGTTCGTCTATCGCTATGCTGTCTATGAGTCCCGGGATTCCTTACCCTTGCGGAAGGCAATAGCGTTGAATGGACGTGCAAGGCTGCAGCTTTGCATCAAAACTAGCCCCCCCTCACCACGGTTTTCTGCCGTCCCCCAAATTGACGGGTACCCGCTGAGTCGTACCGTTTCTGAAGAGGTGTCAGCCGTTCGCGCCCCTGACCTTCCTGACAGAGCTACGAACTTTCTCCCGTGAATTTTATTGTTATCTTTTTCAATCGGGGGCTTGGGGTAATTCCAATCCCTTCTGTAGTGTCCCCAGAAGGACTGTTAGGTTGTTGAGAATAAATTCAGTTAATAATTAGACATCTTTCTCACGGGCTTTTTTCGTTACCCCTTCTTTCCTTCTCAATGTGTCCCCCTTTCCTTCCAGTCGGGCCCCGCTCCCCCCTCAAGGGAGGTGGCCGTGTTTCTGCCCCAACCCTACACGACCTCGATTCCACTTTGCCGCAGACTGCCACAAACCTTGTCGCAACCTTTCCTTCTGGGAGCTTCGCACATTTCCTTTCTCCTCCCAAGCGATCTCTCTCAGGCCCTTAAAATTTCTATTAGACCCCCTATGATACCCCCCAGATCTTCCCCCCCCCCGCGGAACTTCCCTCAACTTTTTTGGTCGCACAGCGCGCCTGTCGGGATCATCCTCCGACCTTCTCCCTCCTATCCCCCGCGCAGGAGCGCGTACCCGCGGCTCGTCGGTCAAGACGCCACCCAACAACGGGTCTCCCTTTTACCCCCCATTTCTTTTCTTGCGAACGCGTCGACGTGAACCTCGCTTTCCAGCTCGACGACAACGATCTCTTGTCTTTGTTAAAGAACACAAGCCCCCTACTTTCTTCCGTTCCCACACACCTTCTCGGTCTCCCAGACGATGGCTAACCTCCCCTTTTGCTCCCCCCCGGAAAAACCTCTCCAAACAGGCAAAAGGATTCGGCCTGCGCAGCGCTAGGACAGGCCTCTTTTTCCCCGTCTCAGTATGACTGATTCTTCTTCCCGGCTTTTGTGACAATACCTTTGCTTACCATGACACGTCCAAGCTCCCCCATCTTCCTGCCCCCTATTTCTCTTTGCATTTGGATTGATCCGTGGGGCCAGAAAACCCCTGACTTCGCACGACCCCCGGCCCGTGAGCTCAGGGGAATTGACTTCTTCCATAATCCTTTTTCAAGATCTGGTCTTTTCCCCCTTTTCCTTTCCTAATACTTCTCTCCTTGGAAGGTCCCACCACGTTGTTCTTTAGTTGGTTTCTCAAGAATTTAATTCCTTCGAGACAGCATGAGTTCCTTCGTCCCTGAGACTTCCGAAGACCTCCGATCCGTTTTTTGTGAATCTGACGCGTGTCTTTCCTTGAGAGTTTTCTTTTATTCAGCCCGCACCGAAATTTACACGTCCGTCTTTCACCCCCCCCTGCTGACCAAAATTGTGGTCCTGAGTCTTGAATCATGACCTGTCAAGACAACCCTCCTCTACCTTCTGAAAGGATTTCTACTCGACTTCTTCCCCCTCCTCCCCCGCGACAGCATTCCCCCCT
>Ga0179593_1699080_pt1 | contig 41462 bp, 81 predicted proteins | sample CZODoug2_1_08_16_FD_185931 | JGI IMG/M metagenome (GOLD analysis project Ga0179593, IMG submission 185931) | Vadose zone soil fungal communities from Angelo Coast Range Reserve, California, USA - CZODoug2_1_08_16fungal (PacBio error correction) | ecosystem: Environmental > Terrestrial > Soil >... | reverse complement strand
TCGGATCTTTTGTTTCCCGCTCGACCACCGAACCCACCATAACTCCAGCAAAAATATAATTCCTATTACCCTTTTTCTCCAGACGATTCTTCCTGGCGTCCCCTTGATGAGCCACAACCCATATTTTTCGTCCTCCTTTTTTGTTGATGATTTTCTTGGTGGGTTTGTGCTTTAATTTCTTTTTCGCTTTTCTTCTGTACGCGGATTTCCATCTTCTTGGTACTCCTTCGAGGTTTGCGAGGTCTTGGGCGCCCCCCCCCCCTTGGTCAATACCCCCCAATCCTTGAGGAACTCGCCTCTGCAGTTCCTTAGAGCCTTCCCTTTTTTTGACACTTTTCCACTGCGTCCCCTCCCGAATTTTGACAATCCTCAACTGTTCCCCGATCTATCTGATCTAGATAATAACTTCTAGATCCTTTTTGACGAAGAGTATTTCTAGGACTTCTCAGATCCCTTCCCAGACACACCCCCGGGATTTCTTTTTTCGATCCCTCAGAAGGAGAGCCAATTCCTTTTTTCCCTCCACTTCTTTCCCCTCCACATTTCCTTTCTCTTGAACTTTTTCCAGGCACAGATTTCCCTTGGTCACACGTTAGCTCTTTTTTTTGCCCAGAGTTTCTTCTGCCCCCCCCCCTTTTCTTTCCCGTGCCAGTGTCCTCTTTAGTGAGCTCCGTTAAAATCATCCCCATCTTTCCTTTCGGCCCTAATGTTCTTTTCTCGATTTTTCTCTCTTTCATTTTTCGCCCCCCCCTCCCTTTTCATTGAAAAAGACTCTCATCGGCTTTTTCCGAAGGAAGGACTCTTGCGGCGCTTCCTTTTTTTTGGCCTTGGCTTTACTCCCCCCTTTGGCCTTTTTTTTTTTTTTTTTTAGCCTCCCCCCTTTGGTCTTTTAGGACTCCCCTCGTTTTCGACCTCCAAGCGACCCCCTCCTTGTTTTATTAGGCCTTGGGTCAAACTTTTGGATTTTAGTTCCAATTTTTTTCGTTGGACCCTTTTTTTCTTTCTCTATTTCTCCTCGGTTTCTCGTGTGAGAAGGTTTTCTTCCTTAAAGTCCTTCTCTCGGCCAAAGTCCTTTTCTTTACGGTTGACTCCTGGGAATCCCTTTCAGAATTTCTTTTTTGGCTTGGGCTTTGAGCCTTTTTTCGATCCCCCATCTCCCCCAGAGGGAACGTCAACTCCTTCCAAGTCGCCTTTCCCCTCTTGAGGCCTCCTTTACCTCCTTAAAAATTTTTTTTTTTCCCTCGATGGCTCTGACTCCTTGTGAGATAGCTCTCCCAATTTTTTCACGGAACGAGGCCTTCTCGCTCCCTCCTTTTTTCCTTGGTTACGTCTTTTCTCAAGCTTTTCTTCTATGATCGAATCGATCGATTTTTTTAGTGGGCCTTTGTTTTGAGTGTTTGAACATTGGTTTCCTTTATGTTTTCGTCGCTCTTTTCATGCTCCCCTTTGCGCGGCTTTCTCAAATGCTGACGGCTTCCGCATTTCTTGACCTTGGCAGCGCGCTCGATTCATTTCGTCGCAGAGTTTCTGTCGGACTGAGCTTTTTTTTTCCCCCACATTTTTTCTTTGGTCGCACTTTCTAAATAATCGCCCTCCCTTCCTTTTTGACATCCCCCCTCTGCCATGTCTACGATTCAGGCAAGTCTCCTTGGGAGCATTTTTCCCCCAGATTCTTTTTTAGTGTTTCCCTCTTCATTCAGATTGGAGGCTTTCCCACAGGGTCTTTCCTTGACCCTGAATTTTTCTCCGAAGCTTCCGCCAGTCTCGCTCAGTGCGCCACTTGGGATCCCTTTTGGACCTTTTTCTTTTTGCCTTTCTTTTCAGCAACTCCCGCTCACCTCGTTTTCTTTGGGCGCTCTTCTCTTGGTGTCGGGACTTGTTACCCGATTAGTTATTTTTTTGACCCTAACTTTTTCACAGTGACTTGTGGGAAGTGCGTCCCGCTGGTTCCCTAGATGGTTTTCCATCTTGCATTTGCAACCCCCCCCGGGACTTTCTTTCCTCTTGAACTTTTGCAATATCGCTTCGTCCCCCCTACAGTTCTTCCCCCGTTGTGGTCGAATTTTTCATGGGCGGACCGATTCTTTCCATTTTCAACCGTTCTTATGATATATTTCTTTCCTGCTAGGGCCCCCCGACAGGTTGAATTGCTTAAGCTTTTTTGATCCCCAGTTCTTTTTGTCACTTTTTTTCGCATCTCACTGCTCTTCTCTAGTCCTTTCCCCTCTAAGACCCTCCTCCCCCCTCCTGAGAGGAGTAACCTTACGTTACCCATCTTTTTATGGTCTACGATACCCCCTTTCGCCAGCTTGCGCAGGATCGACCCTTTTCCTACACGGATCCCTCTTTTTCTCCTTTTTATTTTCTCATGAGGAAGACCACTCTTCTCTTGGTTTTCGGGCAGCTCTCTTTTTTGCTCCGGTTTTCTTTTTTGATTTTTAGTTTCCCGTGCTTAGCTTCAGGTTTCCCTTTCCTTTCATTCAAGCTCCCCTCCGCTGGGAATTCCTGGCCCTTATTTTTGCCTGAGAGACCTCCCCTTCCTTTCCCTTCATCGCGCTTTTTTGCGGTTGGTTCTTCCACCATTCCCCCCCTGTGCGAGCGCACCCTCGCTTTTTAAAACCTCTATCGTTTCCCTCTATTCCTTTTTTTCTCTGAGCGGTTTTTTTTTCGGCCTTCAAACGGAAACCGCTGTCCCATTAATCTGCGTTACTAAGCGCGCTCTTTTCGAAACTTCTTCTTTATCCAACGAATCTTTGGAAAGTCAGTCTATGCTGTTGACCTTTTTAAACCCTTCTTTGTACGGCAACTGCTCCCATATGGCCCACCTTTTCCTTCCGGGTTCCTTTTTTTCCAGGCGTTTTATTGATACCTTCAGGTCCCCCAGTCATCTCCTGGACTTTCTACGAGGTGCTATATGGATTTATCTTGGTCTGGTCCCCGATTCCCTTCTTGTTAGCACCTTTTTGCCTCCCCCCTTCCGGTTCTCTTGTCTGGCCTTCTTATTGAAGGCGTCTTTCTCTACAGCTTCCCCTTTTTTCGCATCAGATATTCTTCCTCGTTTTCTTTCCAGACCTTTCCTGAAAGGCCCCCTTGCGGTAAAGCCTTTTCGTGAAAGTATTTTGTGGGTAAATTTGATTTTCCCCTGGGAAGTCTTTTCTCGAGATCCTCTCAATCGAGAACTCTTCCTAGCAGTTTTCTCCTTTTTTATGCCGATTCTTCTTTCCCCTCCAGTCTTCCCTCGCAGGAGTCGTTGTTCTTAAAGAGAGTTCCCCCGTTTTTCTTTTTTGCAGACTTCTTTCTGCTATAATTTCGTCTTCTTTTCACTGCCCATCCAGAGCTGGAAGATTTTTTTTTCTTGGCCCTTCCACAGAGATCTTCCCCCCTAGCTCTTCCCCTTTTCTTCCCCTCTCGCGGAACTATATCTGTTTCTTTTCGTTCGTTTTCATTTCCCCCTATATCTCCTCCCCTTTTCGATTTTATCTCTCCGTTGTTGTTGTGAGCTTTTTCCTGGCGTTAGATCTCCCCCTCCTAAAGCCCCCGTCCTTTTAATGTCAAAGATGTCTCTGTGTATAGATGTTTTTTTTCATGCTGGGTTGTTCGTTCAACTGGCGGCGCGCCCTGAAATGTCCCTCTTCCACTTAAGAAAATGTGCTGTTTCTTCCCCCTTCCTTCCGCCTGCAACTCTTCCGCGTTCATTGCGCTTTTCCCCCCCTTTCTTCCTATGAAAATTATTTTTTTTAGAGAAATACAAGCGCACTTACATTTTTCCAGTGGACTGGTTTTCCCTCAACTTCCCAATGCGATTTTTTTAAGTTTGGACCACTCCCAAATTCAGTCTTTTTTAGCTCTGTGCGATCCCCGATCTGCTTTCTTCTGGCAGGTTTCCCCCCCTAGTATTACCTCTCCCTCCCCTGCATACGGCGCCCTCTCCTTTTGCCCGCTTTTCTTTTCACTTGGATCTTTCAACTGCCCTCTCTCCGGATGGCCATGCCCTTTCCGCCTAAGCATTTCTTTACCTGTTGTTATCCGGTGTTTTTTTGGACCGTTCAACCTCGCAGTCCTCCTCTGGCGCTGTTTTAGTTGGGAAGTCTTTTTTCCCCTAGACTATCTTGCTGACGTTCCTTAAGGTTCGTTTTTTCGCTCGTCTTTTGGCGCAGCCCCCTCTGTGGTCTGAAATGGTTTCTCGCCCCGGCCCCTTGAGTTTTTTTTTACTACTTTTCCTTGGCGCGCGCCCCTTCCTTGCCTTTTTTTTCTCGCCTCCTTTCTGTAAAATGCTTTTCCGTCAACTTTCGTCAACCTTTCTGATCCCCTCTTGCGTAATCCCAGTCTTTTTTTCCCAGGTCCAGTTGCCGCTCCTTCCTCCGCAGCCGTCTCCGTCGGAAGCCCCTCTTTGGACGTACAGCCCCTCTGATCGGAGTTTTTGCCCCAAGAGGTTTTTTTTTCAACCCCACTTCCCCCCTCTCTTGGTGTTCTCTCTCCCCCCCTGAGTCCGTTTTTTTGGTAAAGGACTGTTGCGCGGACGTAAGGCGTTCTGTCTTTTTTATCTTTTTAGTAGATTGCGGTCTCTTCTTGGCTTTTTCTTTTTGGGGGGTCTTTCCCTCCCTGGAAAACCCTCGCCTCAATCCCTCTTGAGCCCTTTCTTGATCTCCTTCGTCCGCGTTTTCTGCTCCCTCATTTTCCAATGCTTTTTGAGGAGCGCTTACCGATCGAGAATGGCAACCTCCCCCCCTCTTAGAGTTGCTTGATCTGTACTTTTTCTCCGACTTTTCGCCCCCTTTTTAAACCTGCTTAACTTCAGACGCCTTGTGGGCTTCTTTTTCCTTCCCCGCCTAGTGGAACCCTGCAATCTTTTTAACCCAGTTTTCCTTTCCAGAAACTGCTATGTCCCCCTGCCACCTATCCTTTTTTTCAGGCGCTCCAGTCTCCGGTTTTGTAGAGCGTCCCATCGATCGCCTTCGCCAGGTTTTTTCCGAGATGTAATCCCTTTTTTCTTCCTCTTTTTACGCTATTGAGGACAACCTTTGTCTTCTTTTTGTTCCCTGTCCCAACGTTTCTTTTGCCGAGTTTCCTCACAACTGCCAAGGCCTTTTTTTTTTGCTTCGTTCTTCCCCGTTTTTCTTAGTCTCATCAGTGTAAGACCCTTGGACCTGGTTTTTCCCATATTGGATCTCTGCTGTTCCTCGAAACACCGCCGCGGTCCTTACTCACTCTTCGCCAATCCCTCCTTCCCGTTTTCCTCTCTCCTTGCTGATCGAGTCGGCATGACTTTTTTTCTCAATTTGTTTTCTCCCGGCCATTTGAAGAGCTTCTGGTCTTCTTGCTCCAGCTCTCCCCTTCTTTTTTTTGAATGTCTCAAACCCTCTTTCGCTCCTTTGCAGGATACAGTTCCTCGTTGAAACCTTCCCATTTTTTACGTTCCGTTCAGCCCCTTTTTTTTTTCCTTTGTTGGCTTTTGAGCATTTTTTCGTCGACGGTCTTGAAAACCTCCCCCCCCCAACTCACCCCAGCAGTGAAAAAGACCAACTGATGATCCGCCGAGAATCTATCTTCTTGAATCCTCCGCAGCCCTTACCTCCCCTTCTCTCTTTTCCCTTCTCCTCAGGTAGGTTTCCCCCCCCCCAAATTGAGTAGATCTTTTTTCGATCGTTTATCGACTCCCTTTTTGTCTCACCTTTGGGCACGGTTTCTTTTGAGTCCCCCTTTTTCCCTTGATGGGCAAGTCTCTAATCATGTCCCTTCCCCGAAAGAAGCTGAATATCTCCCTCCTTTGCTGTATGTCTTCCGTTTTTTCTTTTGGCCTCTTTTCCTCTGCGAGTTTTTTTTCCTTTTTGAACAAAAACATCTCCCACGCTCTCTGAGTGCGAAATACTCCCCATTGCTCACTTGGAATTTTGTTCACTCTCTCTTCAATTTCCCCCTCTCGCAAGTTCTTTTTTTTTTCCCTTTCGCTTGGTCGCAAAAGGAGTTTTGTTTGAGTTTTTTTGTTTTGTTTGGTTTTTTGTTTTTTTTGGTTTTTTGGTTTTTGTGGGTTTATGATGTGTTGTTGTTGTTGTTTGGTTTTTTTTTTTTTTTTTTTTTTTTTTTTTTTTTTTTTTTTTTTTTTTTTTTTTTTTTTTATGTTCTCTTCCCGGCCAATCACTTTCGCAAAACTTTCCCCCCTTGACAAGCCCTCTTCTCTCCGAATCCCGTGCCCCTCCCGGCCACTTTCTTTCTTTCCAGTTGGATCCCCTCTTTTCCCAACTTTTTTCGCTTCAAGTACATACAAAGAACCTTTTCTTTGTGCTTTCGTCAACCCCCGCTTTTTTTTTGCTGAGGGACAATGAACTAGTACTCGTTTCCCTCCAGGCGTAAAGTTCTAAGCTGGTCCGCGGACTTCCCTCACTTTTTTCCCAAGTTTCCTCTTAGTCTTGCAGGCGCAGACGTTTAGGGCCTTTTTTCGACCTCTTTCCTCCCCCTTTCTTTTTTTTAGTTGTCCCTTCGGCACCTTGTGATATTTTGCCTCCCCTTGCACATCTCCATGCACCGGCATTTTCTTATTCGTGAGGAGTCTCGTGGCCCCCTTTTTTCTTCTCTATATTCCTAGTTTTTTTCTTCTTGTCTCCTGCTTTTTCCCCGGAAGCACTCAGACGACTAGCGCACCCTATATTTTTCCCCCCCGAGCCTTTGCCCTAGTTTTTATGTCTTTTCCCCCCACCCCGGATCTTCTCTATCTGTTCCTCTCACGTTTTCGACTATACGACAACCTTTTTGTTACATTTTTTCTCCCTTTCGCCGTTTGGCTTTCAGGGCTTCTTTTCCTACGTCTCGTCCTTCGCGAGTTTTGGCGCATTTTTTAAGCCCTTTCCCCTCTTCGAAAACTCTTCTGAGGACCTCTCTTCGTTCTTCGGCGCGAATTTGACCCCATTTTTTTATTTACTTTCCTTTACCCCTGGTCCTTTTAGCATTACCTTCTTTTTCCATATTTCCCTTACTTTTTGATCGGACAGGTCCTCTCGGTCCGTTTCGGATTTTTTCATCCCCCCCTTTTCACCCTATGAACCCTCTAGAAGCTCCCGTTTTCACATCCCAGCTCTTTTATGAAGCGAGTGATTCCTGGTTTCCCCTTTTTGAAAGATTAGGTGAGTTCTCCTCCCCTTCTCTTTACTTTATTTTATTACCTTTTTTGCCCAGGATTACCCCTTCTCCCTCTCGTTTTCTATTTGACCCTTCCAACCGCAACCCCAGCCCTTCCCCTCTTTTTCGTGTTTTTGCTTCGATCAAAGATTTGTCTCCCCTTTCCTTTCGAAGCCCGCGGCGTTTCTTTTTGCCTGGAATTTGGGCGATTCTTTTCGCCTCGCTTCTCTCAATCTTTCCTTTTTGTCCGTTTCTCATTTCCTGGCTCGGCGACAGAAATCGAAGAAACCTAACGCTGGCCCCGGTGAGCAGGCCGACGTCCGGTCCACCTCATGTGGTGAAGTCTCTCTCCTTCCCTTATTATTTTTGCCGTAGAATTGGCTATGGCCCTTCCTTTTTTTCCCTTCTCGCTTCCTCTTGCCATCGCGTTTTTTTTAATGTTTTGTTCAAATTTTTTCCCCTTCCTGGTCTTTCCCACGGCGGCCTCTTTGAACCTTTTTTCTCTCGTCATCCCTTTCTTTGCAGCTTTATTTTTCAGGAACTAATCGAGTTATCTACTGCCCAGTTCGTGTTCGACCTCAAAACCCCTTCTACCAAGCTTCTTTTTACACTCGTTGTTCCCTCTTGAGTCGCCTTCCTTCTTCAGGATCGCTTTCCCCTTTCTAACTCCCTATCCTACTCCGTTGTTGTTGTTGCTCTTCGATCCGCCCATTACTTTTTTTGCCGTTCGAGACTCGCTATCGCTCCTGTGCTCTTGTCTCACCTCTTCTTTTTGGTTGTCTGGCAAATAGATGATTCTGAAAACTTCCTTCCCGCTTGCCGCTCTCAAGAAAATTCCCCCACCCCCACACCACCACCCCCCACCCCCCCACCACCCCCTTTCCTTCTCTTTCCCCTTACTGGAAACTTTTTCTTTCCGTCTTGCTTTCCTTGGAACAACCCCTCCTTGAGGGTTCTTTCTTTTTAGAAAACAGTCCTTTCTCTTCAAGGACTTTCGGCTCTTTATTTCTTTTCACTGTACCTTTTTGGACCGCTTCCCTGAATTTTTCCCTTTTACTACGATGGATGGCTATCTAGACCTTTCTTGTAGCTTCCCTCTTCCCTGTGATTTTTTCCCCTGCAATACGGAGCTTTCCTTTCCTCTGCACCCATCCTCCCTAAATGGGATAAGGACCCTGACTCGTTATAGACAGGTTCCCTGGAAGAAATCTTCAACTGATCAATTTCTGGTGGGATTTTTTTCTCCCCGATTTCTTCCTCTCCCAACTTCTTCTTTCTCCTCTTCGGACTAACTTTTTTCTCCAATAGTACTCTTTGCGTCAATTCCCCTCTTTGGAGAACTTTCCTTTTTTCTCATTACCCCTCTTTTTTCTTTTTGACTTCCTGTCAAGTTTCCTTGTCACCCATTTTCCCATCTCTATTAGGAAGGCGTCTCCATTTTTCTCTTTTACAGGTGTGGACTCCGGGTTTCGCTCCGCTTTTCCGCTAGAGTTTTCGTCGGAACCCCCCCCCCCCCTTTTTTTCAATAGTCTCCGTTGCTAATTTTTTAGCCCTCGGTTTTTTCTTGTAAAATTCTTGATTTACCCCAGTCTTTCAGTTGTCCCTCTTTTCTCCCTTTCCTAGCACTCCCAGATTTTTTCTCCAGCGGTCTTTCCAGGGCCCTTTCCTTTTTCATCACCTGCTGGCAGCATCTTACGATTTAGCATTTTTCGAGAGTCCCCCTCCTGCGCGTTCCCCTTTCCCCGGCTTTATTTGTCTCTTTTTTTGTGTTTTTATCATTGGTAGAGTTTTTTTCCTGTCATCCACTTTCTTCGAAGCTTCCCGGCTTTTACGCCTAGGAGGTTCTTTTTCCTAGGTCTTTTCTTATAGGTCCTTTTTTTCCGTGGTGTCTTTTCTTTGCCTTTTCCCCTAGACAATCCCTTCGGTTCTCCCTCCCCCTTTTCTTTCGTAGAATTTTTTTTTTCGCGATTTCCTTCTTGGCTTTTTCTTCCTCCTCCCCCGCCTCAATGCAACCTTTTCCCTTTCTGCCTTCTGCCGTGGTTAAATAGTTCAATTTCTCCCCCGGTTTTGATGCAGTCCATCTCCCTCCCGAGCCTTTTTCTTTGGGTTCTTTTCCTGACCACACCCTATTTCTTCCTTCGCTCCGGTTTTTGCACAGTTCCCCTAAACGAACCTCCAATTCCTCTGTCCGCGCTTGTTTTTCCAGGTTTTTTTTCCCCCCAGCTTCTTCTTTTTCTTTTCGATTTTTTTCCTTCCTTTCCCCTTTTATTTATTACTTCCAGAGCCCAGGGTCCCAAGTTTACGGCCTCGTTCGCGTTTGTCTTCTTTTCGACCCTTCCCCCTCTCCTCCTCGATGATTTGCTCGTTTTAGTGTTCTCACAAAGATTGTATCCCTTTTTTAGCCGCGGCGTCGGATCCCTTCTCGCACTGGGATGTTTTTCCGTCTCCTTTTTCTCCCCCCTCTTTCAGCTTTCTTTTTCTTCATTATTTCAATGTATTGTGCGGTAAGTTTGCAAGCCCGCAACTAACGCGTCCTTTGCAAGTCCGCCGTCCAGAATTGTGAAGTCCCTTCCTCCTTTTGGCTACTTCCCTTCAGTACCTTTTTTCTTTACGTTTTTTTTCTGAATCCCTTTGCCTTTTCCTTGTCACCTGACGAGTCAAACTATTTCGTGCTCCATCGTTGTTTTCCTTCATTAGCTTTTTGAGGCTATTTTTTCCTTTCTTTATTTCGTTTTTTTTTCCCGAGTTCGAGAAGGCCCTCCCCTCCTTTTCCAGAGACTGGGACTTCCCCCTTGCCACGCTCCATCCTCCCCCCTTGTATCCCCGAGGAACCTTCGCCGCCTTCCCTTCCTGTTACGTAAGAGGGTCTATCTTTCTTTTTTCCCTTAGAGTAGCCCTGGAGATATCCTCTCGGCCTCCTCCCCTCTTAGAGTCTTTCTCTTTTGTTGAGCTTTTTCCCTTTTTTTTTTTTTTGCGTATTGGGCCTGGTTCCCGGGCGGGTTTCCTTTATTTCGGAATGTTCTCCCCCTCCCTAGGCCCCCTCTCAAAACTTCCCCCCTTTTCCTCCTTTCTTTTCCTTCAGGATTCCCCTCTTTTGGACTTGACTTTCTTTTTCCAAAACAAACATTCTCCCTCTCTTGAATGAGTTCGTTTCATTTTTTTTTTAGATATTTCTCCGATATTCCTTTCTCCCTACCTTTCAATTCTTTTTCTCTCGCAAATTTCAAGTGTAGCGTGGTCCTCTGCACTTAGACCTTTTTTTTTTTGGAGCCTTTTCTTACCTTCTCCCCTTCAACTTATTGTCTTTTCCCACTTTAACGGTGATAATAAGAAGGCCCTCCCTTCAGATGAGAAGTCCCCGTCCGATTCATGATTCCCCCCTTTTTCTTGCAAAGCCTTTCCTTGCCTTCCATAACTTTTTTCCCCCTTTCAGAGCGGCTTTCCCCCTTTTCCCCTACATTTCCTCCGCGGGGCTTTTTCTTCCACGATTGGGTCGGACTTTACCGCTCCTCCCCGAAGTCCTGGTTGGCCGTGGTCCCCCTTCCCCTTTCGTTGGGTTTTCCCCTCAAGATTTCCTCTCTCGTGCCTTTTGCCCTTTCGCTGCTATTATCTTGGCCCTTTCGGATAGTTTTTTTTCGGATGCGTATTCTGTCCTTCCTCTCTTGTCCAGAGGTTTTTTTTTCTTGGTCTTCTTGTGAGCCCTCTTTTTCCGCTTTTTTAAACCGGTCGCGATCTTTTTAGTAATTCTTCCTCCTTACTGGCTTGGTTGCCTTTTTCTCTCTTTTCGGAGCCTTTGCCGCATCTCAATGCTTCCCTAGGTCTCGTACTTCTTTTTATTTACAGGGCTTGAATGCGTGACCGGCCTTTTCCTCCCTCTTGCTGTCCCCGCTCTCGTAAGCCCCTTTCTTTCTCCAAGAGTCCTCCTCCTTTTTGCGACCCCTTTCTCGCCAGGCTCCCCCCCTTGATACAAGAGTTTCTTGGGGTTTTTGATATCTCTTCTCTTTTCCGCCGGTTTGTTCTTCCTCATCCATTCTTTTTTTTGATATTGGCTCCCCTTCCTTCTCCCTGAGCAATGTTATGCCTTTTCTCGGATTAGGGGCACAAGAAATGGACCTTTTGACATGTACGCGGCAATTCTTTGCGAGCTGAGTCTCTCCTTCTCTCGATGAAATCGTTTGCTTTGGCGCTCTTTTCCCTCATTTCTCCGTGCCTGCCCCATTCCCCCTCCTTTTTTTCAAAACCTTGCGCGACCGGGTTGCTTGCCGCGCGTTTCTGGAAGTTCCCCCCTCCTGGACCCCCTTTTCTCCCCCGGATTTTTCCTTTTTCCAGATCCTCGCCTTCCAGGCTTCAAGGAGGGATTTACACCTTTCTCCCCCTGACACTCCTCTTCCCACTTCCGTTTTCTCTCTTCTTTGCATTTTTTTTCCTGCAAGCTTTACCTCCCACTCTTACTTGTGGATTTTGTTTTTTGTCCATTTCTTCTTCCTTTTTTTTTCTTTTTTCTTTTGAGAGTTTTTTTTAACACTGCCTCCCCCTCTGAAACCCTTTTTTTTTATTTGGGCAGCCGAGGTTTCTCTCTCTCTTTCTATCAGCTCTTCTTCCCCCCCTTTGTATGTCCCCTTTTGCGGTTGCGGGATCCCTTTTCCCTTCGGTGACTTCTTTTCCTGGAGCTCTCAGTTGGAGACGGACATTGATTAATCTCGCATTTCCTCACTCATTTTTTCGTTTTTTTATAGTCTCCTCAGAACCCCGAAGGCCCGACTTATTCCTTCGCCTTTTGCGGTCCCTCTTCTCTGTGAATTTTTGCGCTCCATTTTTCTTTTTTCGGTCTTTACGAGCGGTTTCTTTCTAGTTAGAGAGCTTGTCTTTGATGCGCGCGGATTAATTCGTTTTACTTTTTCCACCCTTTCTTTTTCCATTCCCTTCCAGTCCTCCCCTTTTTTCCATGCGGAAGGAGAGTTACCAGTTTTGCCTCGGCTTTTTTTTTTTTTGTGAGCCCATCCGGCCAATTTTAAGTCCCGGCTTTTCTCTCCGTTCACCCCAAGTTTTCCCCCCCCCCCGCAGACACGTTTCCCCAGAGCGTAGCTGCTGACTTTTTGGCTTTCTTTTTTCTCCTTGTGCGAGGTATTCTAACCGTACGAGTTGTTGTGAGCGTCGGCTTTTTTTGTAGATCCTCCTCCTTCCCCTGTAAAACCTTTTTCCTCCTTCTCTTGCGTTCCCTCTTATTGGCACGTTTTTTCTTCTCTGGGCAAAATTGGTCGTTGCCTTAGTCGACCCCCTCCGTTCTTTTTCACTAATATCTCCCCTCCTTGACGTCTTCTTTCGCCTTTCTTTTTGGCCTTTTTTAGTTTGGGCATTTCTTGTCTTTGACAAAAACTTCAACTCCTCTTTTTTCGCTCTTCTAGTCCATCCGGTTAAGTAGCCTAGTGGCAAGGGTTTTTCCCATTTCGCCTTTTCCTTGACCTTTTCAATTTTCCCCTTTTTGTAGTTGGGCGAAATTCGACCAGATTCTGCGACCTTTCTCCGCGAGTCTTCCCCTCCCGTTGCCTTTCTTAATTTTTCTCGCCTGTCTCGGCTTTTCTGTGCGCCATTTTTCAACTCCTTCTTCCAATTTATCAGGCATTTTTTTTCTCCATAACCTTTTCTCGCGGCTTCTTCAAGACACTCTCCTTTCCCCCGTTCTCGATGTTTTGGTAGGACAGTTTACTCTTCTTCTCCTCAAGACCCCGCCGTAGCATTTTTTTCCTCCTCACTATGGTCCCCTTCCTTCAGAGTTTTTTCTTGTGTCCTTTTTTAACGCTAAGTTTCCCTTTGTAATTTTTCCCCAATAGATCCTTTCTTGAGCCTTTTTCCCCTTTTCGTGCTTCCTCTTCTCTTCTCCCCTTTTCAAAGGAGGTTCCCTTTTTGTGTTTCTCCTTCGCCCTTCCCTTGCTTCACGCCCCTGACATATCTTTTTTCCACCGGTCTTCGAATTTTCCCTCAGATCGGGAATTGAGCTTACCACCCCACTTCTTCTTTTCTTCTCACCCTCTTTTCCCCTTTAGGAGAACTCAATGGCCGTGTTTCTCGCTCTTTTCCTGGCCATCCTTCCCCAGCGGAGGCTGTCGCTCTGTTTCTTTTTTTCCTTTTTTTTTTCCTACCCTTGACCGATCTTTCCCTTTCTCGTCCCCGGCCATCTTCTCCCTCCCTTTTCCCCTCCTCTGCTGGCGCTCAAGTGGAGAGTTTAGACCCGGTCGGTGGAAAAAGATTTTTTTTTCTCTCCTTCGGTTTTTCGTCACAGCATCCCCCTCCCACACAGGCCGTGGCTTCCCTGCGACGTTTCCGTACCTTTTTCTCCTCCCCGTGCTGACATCGTATATCTGCTTTATGTCTCTCCTTCAGCTTTCTTCCTTCGGCGAGAATTTTCTCCCCAACAAATCTTCTCCCCCTTTTTTCCATTACGAGGCACTTTTTCTTCAGACTTGCGAGAAGCTTTTTGCGAGGTGATTTTCTTCCCGCCTTGACTTTTTTTCCGTGCCTGTCTCCTTCTGCCATTTTTGTCAAACTCTTTCTCTGCTTTTTGACGTTCCTTTAATCTACCCCCCCATGCGGATTCTCCCCAACGGATTTCCCCTATTGCCTTAGAGACGACTCTTCACTTATGGTTTTCCCGATATATGCAGCGAGTCCGGGTTTTCCCTTTCTTGTTGTAACACCCTTTGAGTTCCGCCCTCTTCCACCCTCTTTTTCCGGTTTTCCTCTGAGTCTCCCCTCCTTCCCCGAGTCCTTGTCCTGACCCATCGATTTCGCCTCCCTCGCTTCTTTTCTTTGGTCATCAGATTTTCTTGTCCTTATACGCTCTCCCCCAGGTCTTTCGGCGTCCGCATGACCTCCCTTTCGTCCTTTTTAGAGGACTGGCGCCTTTGGCGTCCTTTCCCCTTTGCATCAGCGTATTTCTTCAGCCGCAGCCTCCTTTTTTAGCTTCTTTTTTTCTCCCCCTGCCATTTTCTCCAGCTTCAAGGCCTTCCCCCCCCTTCCTCCTGGTACATTTCAAAGTCCCTTGCTACCCTCTTTTTTTGTCACTTTGAAGGTTTTGGTAGTCAGTTTCAAGAACTTCCTCTCTTGGCATCCTCTTTGGGGGGTTGCATTTGCTCTTCTCGAGCACTTCCTTTCCTTCCCCGTCCCCCTTTTGGAAACGGACCTTTAATTAGTTGTCCCTTCTTTGTGGTTTCATCATTTTCATCCCTTTTCTTTCTCGACTGTTTTTTCCAGAGCCAAGCGGTGTCCCTTTTTGGACGCTCTCCCCGCCTTTGTAACCAACACTGGAGTTTCTTCCGTACAGATCTTTTTTTCCCCTTCTACTCCTTTTTTCCTTTCTCCTCTTTTTGTTTCCCCTCGTTACGCCCTTTCTCTTACACCCCCTTCAGTTCAGCGATCGACCTTTACACTTTCTTGTCGATCTTTTTTCTTTTTTTGACGTTCTTTTTGGCAAATTTTCACGCGCTTCCTTTTTTGAAGCTTGCTCCTTCCCCCAAATCCTTTTTTTGTGACTCTCCTTTCCGTTTAACGCTTGACCTTGTTTTTTTCGTAGTCATTTCTCGTTTTTGCGGCCTTTTTCCCCCCCCCCCCCAAATACGTTTTTTTCCAATGAGGTCTTTTTTTTTTCAGCTCTCGTCAAAGTTTGCGGAGTTTCCCTCAATTCCCCCTTCTTCAATTCAATTCTTCCGCTCCAAGGTCCGTCGCAGCCCCTTACGCCCCCGCTGTTTTTCTTCTTTTCAAGATCCTCTTTTTCCCCAATCTTGGATGGCTGCACCAGCTGAAAATTCCTCCTTGCAAGACTTTTTTGGTTTCTCCCGTCATTCTCATTCCCATCTAAGTTTTTTTTTGCTAGCGGTTTCCTTTTTCCCCTCTTTGCCGATTTGCTGCAATCCCCTCCTTCGGATTCAAAAGAGGATGTGCCCGTTGGGAGGCGTTTCCACAGTTCCCCTCTCTCCCTCCGCCTCTACTTCGGCGATTTTTTTCTTTCCCCTAGTTGGTTTTTCGTAAGCTTTCCCTTCAAACGATACCCTCCTTCTTGCCTTTGCGGAACAATTACGTTCCATTCCTCCTCCCCTTTCTTTTTTGCGCCTTTCCCTCTTTTCTGGGCGCCCCTTCCTCTCTCCGTTTCTTTTCCCTTGTGTTTCCCTCTTTTCGTTGGCTTATTTTCGAAGCCTACGCGTCTTCAATCACAATTTTTCTCTAATTTTTTTTGACTTTTTGGAACTTTTCCTTTCTGCACAGGTCCCCTAAATTTTTCAAGCACCGCGTCGCCCCAAGGTTCTTCCCCCTTTCGCATTTTCCCTTTTTTTTTCAGAGTTTCTTCTCCCCTTCTTTTTTTCGAGAATGTCTTTGTATTTGTTGGTTTTTTTGTTTTTTGTTTGTTTTTTTTGTGTTTTGTGTTTTTTGTTGTGTTTTTTTTTCTTGCTCAATCCTCTTCCCTTCTCCTTGGTCCCTTCAATCGATGTAAGCAATGGCTCCGCCTGAATAGGATTCTCCCCTCCTCCGTTCGTCCCTTCTTCTTTACCCCCCACCCCCCTAGAGTTGTCGCCCTAGTTGTTTTTTTGCTCCCTCTTTTTCAAGACTTTTCTTTTTACGGAGCCGGCTGTCTCTGCACATCCTTTTCTCTCTCATAGTTTCTGTGTCTTTGTGGACTCCCCCCTTCCTTTTCCTTTCCTAGGTTTCTTCCTCCCTCCCAATTTTGCGGAAACTTTTTTTTTCCCGAAGTATTCCCGCCGTGAGCGTTTGATTCTTTTTGAGAGTTTTCCCACGTTTTTTAGCTCAAGTCCCTTTTTTTTCCCAGTTTTCCTTTTTTTTTGTCTGCAAGTTTTCAATTCTCCTTCCTTCGCGACAGGTTTTGGTTTATTTCTTTTGCCACCTCGTTTTTTCTTTTGCGTCCCGCCCAATTTCTCCCCTGACTCTTCCAATTTTTTCTTTTTCATCGCCTTTTTTTCCGTGGGACCTCCCAATTATGGAACCCTCCCTTCTATGAAGCTATTTTTGATAAAACAGTTGACTTCCCCACTTTTCATCTTCGCCTTTACCCCTTCCGGGATTATTTCCTTGTGCAGCTCTTCCTCTTAGTTCAACTATCGCGTTCGCCTTTACCTTGTACTCCTCTCATACCCTTTTTTTCCTCAGAGTGTCTTTCGATCCGCCCCTTCCCCATTGGGTATGGGAATTTCCCCCTTTTTGAGCAGTCTGCTTTCCTTCCATTGCGCTTCTTTCCGGTTCCTTTTTTTTTGGAGTCTCTTTTTTTGTTTTAGAATCACCCCTTTCTTCGTTTTCTTTTCCTTTTTCATTTTCCTTCCTCGCGGTAAGGCTTATCTTAGTCTCTCTCCCGGTGCTCCCTTCCGCCCTCGACATTTTTTTTCCCTTGATGATCATTGAACTTTTTTTTTTTTTTATTTCGTGAGCGCCTCCAGTACCCTAGATTCTCCCTGGCGATATTGTTCCGGTTCTCTGTATTTCACTGTCCCCCTCTCGCGACTTTTTCTGAATGTATTTTTTTTCAATCTCCAGCGAGAATCTTTTTCCCCCTTTTCCAGTTAATAGTTTGAAATGGCCCGCTGGAAGTCCTTTTTTCCTCCCCAGTTTCTTTTCGACTGTTTTTTGTGAGGCATTTCAGGCCTTCAGATTTTCTCTCGGACCCCACTTCTAACAGCGGGAACGTCACCCCTTCCCCAAGCTCAACAAAGTTAGACCTTGTCTCTCCCTCCCTTCAAAGAGGTATCTCCCCTCTTCATTTCCAGGATAGCCCGCTAGAATGTTTTCCCCCGAGGAGTCCCCTTTTGAGTTCTCCCCTCCTTGGAGTTAGATTCCCCCTCTGTAAAAGCTTGAACGTTCCGCTCTCTACTCCTTTTTTTTCTTGCGCTCCTTTTTCCTTTTTTGGGGCACGGGCTGGCGCTGTTGGGTTTTCCCCGAGCTGTTTTCCTTTTTTTTTCCTGTTTTTTTTTTTACCCCCCCCCCCCAAAAAACGAACCGACCTTTTTCCCCCTAATAGCTCCACACCTCCCCCTTCGGTATGCGCCCCGTTTCATCTTCCCCTTTTCCTTTTTCCGTTCTTCGAATGGACTGGTTTTTTGCCAAACCCCAATGGATTTCGCCGAGCCGGAGTGACCCTCCTTTGAAGGACCCTTTTTTTTACTGGCCCTGCTGAGAAACCCTCCCCTTTTGCCAAGTCCCTCCCTCCTCAAGGAGCCGTCTTCTCTTTTGATTTTTTCTCACCGAACAGCGTTTCCTTTTGCTTCGATGCGCCCTCCTCTAAGACTTTTTTTCCGCGCCTTCTTTTCCAACGATTTTGTTTAAACGACCTCCCTCCCCTCCTTTTTTCTGCAGTTTTTCTTTCCGTCCATCCTTCTCATTGTTGAATTTCCTTCATTCAATTTTTTTCTCTTTTTGGCTTCTCCAAAGTACCTTTTCTCCTTCCAAGTTTTTTCTTTGAGGATTTGGTCGGCCTCCTTTGTGATAGGGATCACTACGCTGGAGACGTCCACTGTCCTTTTTCATCACTAGTTCCTTTTTTTCTCCAGAGAAGTTTCCCGCTCTTTTTTTTTCCCTCCCCCCGTATATTTTCACAGCCTTCTTCTCTGACGTTTTTTGCAAGGTTCGTTCTGAATCTTTTCAGTCCCCCTTCGTCCTTTTCCTCTACCTACCATATGTTTTACAGAGGTTTTTCCCCCCCCTTGTTTTTCTCTCCCTTCGGATCCCTTAGGTTCCCTATCTCTTTTTTCAACCGGTCGCGCATCTTTCGCTTATGACTTTTCCATTCGGGAACTTTTTCCCCCTTCACGTGTTCCTTTTCGCTTGTAACTTGTTCTCTCTCGACCCTTCTTCACATTTGCGACTTCCTTCTGATAGCATAGGTTCTTCCCTTTATTGGCTTTTTTTTCTTTTATGAGTCTTCCCTCCTACTGCCTCTCCTCGTCTCCGTCTCCCTTTTTTCGATACTTGCCCTTTACAGCTTTTTCGAGCCCTCTTGTACACAAAAACCAGGAGAAATGAGTGTCTTCCCCTTTGTTTGGTTCTCCGCCAAACTATTTTCTCCGTTTGGGTTTTTCCGACTTTTCTTCCCGGAGCCCGTTTTGTACGTTTCCCCGGATTCCTTTTGCAGGCGGGGACTCGCTTTTCGACTTTTTCTTCCACCCTCCATCGCACCCTCGTTTTTTTTTTTCCCTAGGCGAGCTTTCTTCTTCTGCCTCGAGACGTCTTTCCCCACTTCATTTTTCTACTCCCTCTCCCAACATGGGCTTTTCCCAATTCAAGATCTTCCCAGATCATCCCCCCCCCTTTCTTGCGCTTTTTTAGAGGTCTTCCTTTTTTTTCAACTCGAGCGGGCCGTTCACCCTTTGCTTCTTCCCAATTTTCGCCCACCCCTGCCCGCTTTTCCCAAAACCTTCTCTTTTCCCCTCTCCCCCGAATTCCCCTGCTCTTTTTTTGTGACCTTCTCTCCCCGTGCCAAGATATCAGTCTTGGGAACGGCCCTCCCTGCGTTGAACGAGGTAACACTTCTCGTTCTCTGTCGTCAGTCTTTCCGCAATCCTCTTTCTCTGACGTTTACCTTCTTTTATGCCATTCTCTCTCTTTTTTCTATCCTCTTTTAGGCATTCCCCTCGATCAGCACTCCTTTTTTTCAGGGGCATCCGAGGTGCTGAATCCCTTTCCTTAGATCCTTTTTCCCCTCACACGGTACTTTCCTTCCGAGGTTTTTGCCAATGAGAATGAAGGAATGACATGCTTAGTCGGTTCCTTTCTGGCGGCAGTTTTTTTTTTTTCAGGATACCCCGTCTGTGGTTTCCCTGAATTGGTTTTCTTCCCTTCTCGGATCCCCCTCTCACCGAAAGCTTAGTGCGCAAGGACATTCTCCCCGCCACTGCTTGTATCTTTCAGTGCGCCCCTTTCCATTGGTTTCCGGAGAGAATTTCCCCCCCCTTTATTGGAATGGAATTTTTAATCGGGGTTTAGCCTATACTTTTCTACGATTCATGTCAGCTCTCTTTCATCTCACCCAACCGCGCTCCCTCCGAAGCTTTCCCCCTCCGTTCATTTTTTTTCCCTTTAAGGAAGTTCTATCCCAAGTTGAGACTCTTGCTCCGCTTTTTCTCCTGTCATCCGAGTTTCCCCAACAAATTTCCTCCCCCCCCGGAATCCCCTCTTCCCTCCCACAACTTTCCGACCAATTTTCCGTCCGATCGCTTAACTTTCTCCCCTCTTTTTCCTGAATTGGACGTCCTTTTCGCTCCAATTACTCCTTTTTTGTACTCCTCCTTTTTCTTTCGTTACTTTTTTCCCCTTCTTTCCATTACCTTTTTTTCGTCCCGAGAAGTTCAGCGTTACTCCTTTCATTTCTGCGCCAAGGGGTCTCTCTTTTTTTCCTGATTGTTGGTTTTTTTGATTCCCTTCTGAGGTGGTTTTCCCTTTCATCTCCTGAACATTCGAAGAAGTTCCTTTTATATCCCCCCAGCCAACCCCCGGGTTTCTTTTCACCCTCTTGCCCTTTTCTTCTTCGTGACTGGTCCTTTCCTTCTTCTTCTTTTCCCTTTTCAAACTCCCCCCCCCTTTTCTTTGTCGCCGTTCGATTATCCAAGCCTATCCCCCGCGCTGCCCGTGGATGGTTTCTTCCGTCAATTCAACTTATGTTTAGCTTCCAACCCTTTCAGATTTTTTTCTTTCCCTCGTGTCTATTTTCTCGTTTGAACGAGTTTTTTTAGATCTAAGCTCGCGGCATCCCTTTCCCGATGGCTTTTTCAAACTGGTTACTTTTCCGCCGAATCACGGCCATCCGCGAAGTTTTTTCTTTTCCTTTAATTCTCTTTTGTTCTCGGCCTTCCCATACCGTTTTCCCTGTTCGGCCAGGATTCCGTAATGCTTTCCACCTGCGGGCTTTTTCTTTCTCTGGCGTCGGACAGTTACCCCCAACGTCTTCCCTCATGGCTCCCTTCTTTTTTAATCCTCCTTTTTTGAATGACTTTAAGCGGGCGCAATCTAGACGCTCCTCTGTTTTTCTCCTCCCTTCTTGCATTTTATCCTCGATGTAAAGGTTCCCCTAGTTCTTTTTTAGTCGTCCCTCTTCTTTTTGCCCTTTTCTTTTACCTGTGTGGTCTCCAATGTGTCCCGCACTGGCCAGTTCCTTTTTTCGTCCTGATTAGGGTCCAGCTAATCTTCCTCCTTTTCCCACGTCCCGCTCTTTTCAACCTCGTTCGCACGTCTTTTGCTCACGCGCGCCATTCTGCCCCCTTCCGCCTTTGCATACCTTTCCCCGTCCTCATGTTCTCTTACTCGGGACGATACCCTCCCCTTTCGCTTTTATCCCTCTCCCTTGAGTACCTTTTCATTTTCTTACTAAGGTCAGCCCTTCGCGAGAGGATACGTACACCTAGCTTGCTATTCCTTCCTTTCACTTTTCCCCCCCCCCCCTGAACCCTGTCTTTGTGTCTCTCTTTCCCCCTCCTCCTCTCAGAGATCTACTTTTCGTGGGGTCCTTTTTTCTCTTATGCCCGGTCTTTCTACGTTGTAAATATTCCTGCGGTTCGTTTTCTCAGGTATTCCCTTTGTATTTTTTAGGCTTTCTTTTTAGGGTCTCGTGCTTTTTTTTCGCGATTTGAAAACACATCTCCTTTCCTTTTCTCTCTTCCTTCTGACGCTATTTTCCCTTTTACCTGCCATTTTTTGATTATCCCCCCGTCTGCTAACTTCTTCCTCGAGCGCCCTTTCTTTGGTCAATAGATCATAATTTCAGGTTTTTCTGAGCGGATTTTCCGAGTTTTTTGCCTCTCTTCTCCACCCCCCAAGGGAAATCTTCCTTCCCTCTGCGCTTCCTCCCCTCTTTTCCTTTGGGAACAGAAAACTGCGACAGAAGCTGTCCTTTTTCTTCCGTGACCAAGATGCTGTTGTTCCCCCGCTCTTTCCTTTTTTTTTACGCAATCCGCAAAAACTTCCCTCTTCGGTTTCCCCCCCTTCCCTGATCTTCAGTTTCTTCTTATCCTTCTCGCCGGGTGGAAATTTCCCCCCGATCAGTACCGCCCCCTCTTTTTTGCCAGGTTTTTTCTCGTGTATATGTACTTTATATCTTTTTAGGGCCGATCCGCTCTTCCTGATTTAGAAACCCTTCTTTTCCCTCTCTGACTTTTCCTGAGATGAAGGAAGCTTCGGATCGCTTCTTCGATTCTTTCATTTCTTTCCTTCGTAATACTTGGACGCATGGTTTTTCTCTGTGAAGGGATGGCTTCGTAAGGGATCCCTCGAATAAGACTCATGTCTGTGCGCCGTTCCCTCAAAGCTCTTTTCTTGACCTGTTCCCTTTCCCATGGATTGCGACGCCTTTTTCTTTTGTTTTTTCTTTTTCCATTTGAAGAGGTGCTGTAACTGGTCGCGGCTCTGCGAATCCCGGCGAGCTCCCGGCATAGAGTTTCCCTCCCTGGCCGCCTTCTCCCCTTAAACTTTCTTGCGGCCACCGTGTGAATCCAATGCGAAATTTTAGAGTCTCTTCCCCTTTTTGGATTATTCTTTGTTTTTTCGCTTCCTGTTTGCCCGTCAGAGATTTTTTCAAACCCCTTTTTTCCTTTCTTTTTGGTTAAACGCTTTTCCCAAGCTTCTTTCATCGGTGACATGTAAAAATTTTGAGTGCTCCGCGGTCCTCCCTCTCTTCCGCTCTCCCCTTTCCTTCTATAGACTCCAATTTTACGCTTCTCCCTTTACCTTTCTTGCTTCTGACCTTTTCCTTCCTTTTTTTCTCTCTCGTCCTCCTGTTTCCGGTCCCCCTCCCTTCAGCTCTCGCTCATCTTTACCTCTTTTTCCCTAGTGTCTCTCTTTTTCTTTTTTGTTGATTTTTTTCCAAACCTGTTCCTTTCGCGAATTTTTCTCTTCCCTCCCGTTTCTTCCCCAACCCCTTCTTTCTTTTTTACGGTATGGAACTTTTTCATTTTTTAGTTTTTCCCCCCTTTCCTTGCGCTTCTCCTTCTTTCTTTTTTGCGGACGGATTTGGCGCTTTGTCCCAACCCTTTTTTATGAGGTTTCTTCTTTCCTTTGTAAGGCTTTCTTCCTCAGTGGCACCACCCTTCGCCAATCCAATGCCGCAATGCCTTTTCCCCTTTTTTGCAGGCGAAGTTGACCGATTGTGCCCCTGCTTTGGCGTAGGCCCCCCTTCGCACCGTCCTCTTTCTATTAGGATTTGGCTCCTTCCTAGCCTGACCTTTTCTCTTGATTTTCCTTTTTTCAAATTTTCCTTCAAAGAATCTTTTTCTGCAGCGTGGGCCCTTTCCTGACCTTTTTCACTCAACGCCGCTTCGCGGGGGCATCCCTTTGGATACTTTTTCCCCTCGGATTTCCTTCCTTATAATTTTCCCCCCCTCAGATTCCAAAATTTTGTGGCCGCTGGTTTTCCTTTCTCGATTGTGTTTTCACCAAGACTATTAGTTCCGCCTTTCCCCCCTTGAATGCTTTTTTTTTCCCAGTAATCTTTTTTTTTTTCCCTAGAAGTGTTTCCGCTTTCAGCTGGGGTTTACCTCTACAGCATGCGTCGCCCCCACGGATTCCTCCCATTTGCACTTTTTCTAAAGCCGCCCGCGCGATTCTTTCTTCGTTTTTCAGGAATTTGTCAGTTTCTTTTTCCTTTAAAATTTTTTTTTTCCCCCCCCCCCAAGTGCCCTCGTGACCTTCTTTCGTATACGCGTCTTCCACCTTCCAACGCGTCGCGCTATCTTCGCATTTTTCATTTTTTTTCATTTCCGCAAACCTTCCTTTCTTAGCACTCCCCTTTTTTTCGCATACACCGCGCGTCGCAGGGGACGTTTCACGCTTTTCTTCCCTTCTTCTGAGGCGCATAGTTTTTTTCCTTTTGGGTCCCCCTTCCTTTGCTTTCCAGGTTTTTTGCGCGCCTTCCTCTTCCGAGAATCGCGAACTCTAGCACCCCTCTATCAGCATGTCTCCGGCCTCGACCCCTCTCAGCGTTTTTTTTGAATTTTCGCGCCCCCTTTTTCAAACCCCCTTTTGGATCTCTGTCGCTCTTTTTCCTCCTTTTCAATTTTTTTTTTTTTTTCCAGTGTCCCTCTCATCCTTTGTATCGCCGGTCTTTCATCTTAATTTGTTCGCAAGTTTTTTTCCAGGTCTTTTTCTCGATCTTACTTTGTTTTTCGCGAATTTTTTCCCCTCCTGTTATCTACCATCCCCTATACGCTTTTTTCGAGCTTTTTTCCCTTTCCCCCAAGTATGCTTTGTTTTTACATTTTTATCTCTCACGCATCTTTCGTGGTTCCATAATTTGTTTTTCTTTTCGATTTTTCTCCTTTTTTCCTAAATTCGCCTATTATCGGCGTTTGATTTCTTCCCTCGTTTTTTTTTTTTACTTGCTTTTCGGTCCGACCTCTTACACGTACTCTTTTAAAACCCTCCTGCCGACCTCAGCTCCCTTTCCTCCTCCAAAGTCTCCGACCCTCTAGAAGCGGTGAAAGTGTTTTTTCCTCAAGATGTTCAAGAGTTCCCCCCCGCTTCGTTTTGCCAGATTTCGTCCACTTTCTTCCAACTTTTTTTTTTTCCTTCCCCTTGTGTGCATCTCCTTTTCAGGATTCCTTTCGTATCGCGTTTGATCGTCCCCTTTCTCCCTTCACCGCCTCCTTTCTTCCCATTTGGTGGAATCCGAGGTGCTCGTAATTGATTTTGCTTCTCCCTCCCTTTCGGCAAAAGCTTTTTTCCCCTTTTCTTTTTTTTTCCGCGGCGTTGCTTGGCTGGAAGGCGCACTGCGGCGTCTTTTAGGCTGTCTTTTCTTTTTTTCGTCCCTTCTCAGAGTTCCTTTTTTCTCGCCTCAATAATTTTATTGTTGAAGCTCGGTAATTTCTTTTCTCTTTCCCTCCTCAAGCCCCCGAACCTCGGTTTCAGTGAACTTCCTCTGGTCCTCCTCGACAACGCTGACTTTCATTCCCCCACATGCATTGTATTGCGCCGGGCCCAGTCCAATTTACTTCTCCGGGCTGCCCCTTTTCCTTCGCTTATTTTACTTGATCCTCGGCGCCTTCTCGGAGTTTCTTCTCAACTTTTTGTTTTTTCCATTCCAGTCCCCTTAGCCCCTCCCTTCGTTCTGCGGCCCCAAAGTCCCCAAGGCTTTTTAATGCCCCTTTCCGGCTTTTTTCCCAGTCAGCCCAGTTCTTTTTTTTCTGCTTCTTTTTTTCTTTTAATTAATCTCTTTTTTTGAAACCCCTCTTTTCGCGGGGCCTTCCCACCCGTGCAGGCCCCCCCTCCACTTATTCGACATCTTTTCCTTTGGAGGATAATCTCTGCCCTTGCTTAAGATCGCCTTTCCTGTTTGCGACCCCTCTTTGTAATCTTTCTCTTTCTCTTTTGTTGAGGACTCTCCCCCTCTTCTTTGAGTTGAGATATCGCCCATTTACTCCCTGCGGCTGCGTTAGCCTGTTCCTTTTCTCTCGGTGTCCTCCCCCTCTTTTCCTAGGGTCTCTTGAGCTCCCCCGTCCTTGGTGCTTTTTTTTTAAAATTGTTTTCCGTCTTTTCCTCCCCTCTTGACTTTCCCTTCCCCTAAAGTAATTTTGTAATACTTCCCCCAATGTTGGACTACTTATGAACCTCCCTCCTTTTTTAAAGAGGACCTTTTCTTTCCCCTCTTTGTCCGAAGTCATTTCTACCTTTACTGGATTGAGCTTTTTCCTTGTCCCCCAATTTTCTTCAATGCGTCGCGTTCTTTTTATCTCTCCTCCCCTCCCCTTCCGGACATGCTCCGCTCACGTGGTTTCTCTTTTTTTCCCTAAACCTTCTCTTTTTTTTTCTTAAAGACCCGAACGAGTCTCTCCATGGTCTCTTGTCTCTTTTTTCACAGTACCTTTGTTTGCTTTCTATACCAGAATTCCAGATTACTGGATGACACCCTTTGCCCCCTTCCCCCAGGGTATTATTTCTAAGCCTTCCACTCGCGAAGAGCCTTCGCAGTCCTCGTTTTCGTCCTCTTTCCCCCGGCAACTCTCCTCTTTTTTTTTTTTATCAATCCCCCTTGTTTGCTTTTGCCGAAGAGCGGATCGGCTTGCCAGCCAAAGATCTCGGCTTCCACCGCCCCTGTTTTGGGTCTTGGAGGCGGTGCTCTTTTGACATCCCCTTCACAATTTTCCTTTTCCCCGCCGTTTTTTTTCTTAAGTGGTTCTTATAACTCGTCAGGGAAGTCAGGCCTTCTTACAATTTTCCTCCCTCTTAAGAGGGGTTCCCTTCCGAATTTTTCCCCCCCTTTCCGTTCCCCCTTCTTCCTCGTTAGTTCTCTCCACTCGCGCGCTTTGATCATCGTCTTTGGCCATTTCCGTTCCGGTTTGAATTTTTGTATCCTCAGGCGTTTTTTTTATCTTTTCCGAGCATCACGAGTCGCCCCCCTTCGCGCCTATATGACTTTGATTTCCCACGTCCCTTTTCGTTTAGAACCCCCTTCACTTGCCCAGATTATTCTCTCAACCGTAGGGCCTTCCCCCCCTCCAACGCTCTTTTTTGATCAATTCTCTCTTTCCTTTTCCCAGATTCTTAGTCGATATTTTGTATTTCCCGTTTTTAATCGAATCACTGACGCACTCTCTCCTTCCAAGAATCCGCAGCACTCCGATGTCAGCCTTTCCCGAATCTTCTCCCCCTCTCCGTAGTTCTCAGTTTTTGGATGCCCCCCCCCCCTCCATCTCTCTTTTCCTCCCTAATGTTGGTGTGCTGCGCTCTTGCCCCTATGTTCCTTGGGTTTGGACAGCCTTTTTTCAGACCCCCTTTTTTTTCTTCCTGGAGGGCTTTTTTTCCGGAGGTCTTCGCTTTATAGTAGAGTTTTTCTTGACTCCTTCGCGGAGTGCTTTATTGTGAGATTTTTGGGTCCTCCAAAATTCATCGAACAATCGCTTAAGGACGCTTCCGTTCTTGGAGCAGCAGCCGTTTCTTTTCGAACGAAGTTCCCTCATCCCCGGCGTTCATAACCATTTTTGCCATTTCTTCCCTTTTCCGGAGAGGCTTCCTCTTTCTCTTTAGCACGTGGTCAACTCTCATTAGATATTCTCGCTCTGTTGCCTTCTCTTCGGATTCGCGGCAAGTCTGAGCGGGCCCCCCTTTTGGGAGGGCGACAATTTTCGTGACCCCGTACCCCCCCTTCCTATTGTCTTTTTTCCCTATGCCTCTCCTCCCCTTTCTTTTCCCAGAGGGCACAGACCCGTGAAACCATTATTTCCCCTCCTCCCTCCAAGATCCTCTTTTCAGTCCGTTTCCGCCTCTGTGGAGATGCCCCCCCCCCCAGCTCTCTGGTTTCTCTAAGCCCCCATTTTTTCCTATGCCCAACCTTTTGACCGTGTCTTAGAGAACTCCCTTTTCCCCTGAAGTAGTGATAACCTTCTTTTCGAGATTTCTTTCAGACCCCCCAATCGTTCCCCCCCTCACCAGACTTTTTTCAGTTATTTTTCTCCTTTGTGGACTTGAGCGACGTTTCGTCCCGCTCTTCTTCCCCCGATCCCTTTATGAATTTCACGCGTCTGTGATCCCTTTTTTGAAGGCATTTTTTCTGTGTTTTTTTCGGCGAATTCGCCGTTCCTTTTTTCGAGATCCGCGAATCTTTTTCCTTTAGCACCCCAATAAGGATGCGTCGCGTTCCTTTCTTCTTTCCTTTCCGCAAGTCCTTCTCCCCTTGCGGAGAAAAAGCTCTTTCAAGAATCCTTCTGTGAAGTCCTTCCCCCGCGCCCTTATTTGGCGCGCCGGGCCGTCACTTGTCTGCTTTCTCCTTTCCGTTACCTTCTTTTCTTTTTTCCTCAGACGCGAGCCTCGGGACTTCATTTTTTGGAATGGATGGTTTTCCCCCCTTTCCCTCCCCTCGCGATCCCCTTCGCGGCCACTTTTTTTGACCACGGAAGGAGGAGAGTCCCTCTTGGAGAATTCTTTTCCCCTGCAAGCTTCTTTCGGTCTGTGGCTTCCTTAATCTCTTTTCTTCTGGACCCGCCAGAGCCCTTCTTAACGTCAACCCAGCTTTCCAAGCGGATAGAATTTTTGAGGAGTCCCTTTGAGTAGATCCCTTTCTTCCCGGACGACCGGTCGCTTTGTATTGCGTCGTCAAGAGGTTTTCCTCTTTTAGAGCTTCCCCTTCTTAGTTAGCATGCACATTTCTTTAAAGCCCCTCTCTCCCCTATTCGACTCATGGTTCCTCCCCTCTCCCGAGTGTTTTGTGATCTGTTTTGACGTTCCCGCTGTTTTTTTTTCACTTTTTCCGCTTTTCCTTCTTTCCTTTTCCCATTCCTGAAGCTGTTTTTTTCCCCGACCCCTTGCCCCCCCTCGGTATGAACTCTCCCCGCCGGTGGGTTCCCTGGCCCTTTCCCCGCCCTGAATGCGATTTTCTTCTTTTTCTCTCCTAATGGATGAGCTCCGCGGCTGTCACCCAATTCTCAACCTCCTTTGGCGCTCTTCTCCCCTTTCCTCTAACACCCTAAGGATTTCCCTTAAGGGGACTGGCCGGGTAACTAAAACTTCTTCTAAATGATCTTTTCCTCTCTCTGAAAGTTTTGTCCTCCGTGTCTTTTTCCTTCCCCGACCCTTTTCGCTCCCGACGATCTCTTTTCCTCGGAATTTGAGGGAGGTCCTCCCGCTCCCCCCAACCTTTTCTGCTGAAACCCCTTCTGGAGGACGGCCGCTGGATTTCAGCCAGTTATTACTTATCCTGACCCTTTCTCGGCTCGCGTTTCCCTACAGTGTTCTCCCTCTAGCTTCCCCCTGCCCTTGACAAACTACATTTTTACTCCTTTCCCCCCTTTTTTGCTCGATGGATTCCGGTTTGATTTTTTGAAAGTTTCCCCCCTCTCTATTGATAGTTACAGAAAGCTCGGCTCCTGCACACCTTCCTCCTTTCACTCTTTGAAGAATGAAAGCGCAGTTTCTAATTTGCACTCCCTCCCCTCTCCCCCTTTAAACCTCCCCTTTCCTCCTCCCGGAGTTCCTCTTTCCATGTTTTCCGCCCATCGCGCAGTCGGAGTCTCCTTTCTCTTTTGGCCCTCTTTCCCAGTTTTTTACGGTGTGGTCCTTGTGTCCCTCCCCGTTTTTGTTCTTCTTTGACGGTTTTTTTTTTTTCAAACCTTAGTCCCCCTGATTCATATTCTTTTATGATCTTTTTTCCCCTCTCCAAGATCGGGAATTGCGCCCAACTTTCCCCTTTTTTTTCCTTTATTCACTGATCTTTCCATGTTTTTCTTCCCCCGAGCCCTCTTTCCCCAACGCTTTCCGGCCAAGCCTAGTTTTTTTCCTTGCAGTAGCTTCCTCTTCTTTTCCCAGAGGTGATTTTAGGTACATTTCTGAGCTCCCTCCGCGTTTTGAAGAGTCTCTCCCATCTCCTCCTCTTCTTCGATAAATCCCCCGCTGAGAGCCTCCTCTCCTCAAGGGGTTTCCTTTAAGTGGTCCGGATTCACCCCCCCCCCAATTTCGATATCCCTCCCCCTCTTTTTCCGGTGTTTTTGTTTGAGATCTTCCTCCACTTAGTTTTTTCCAGGCTGCTTCACTCTTGAGAGTCTTTCCCTTTGTTTTACGTACTCCTCTTTGTTTCCCGGAGACCTTTTTCCCCCTAGTAGAGGTTGCAGTTTTCTTTCGGATTTGCTTTCCTTCCGTGCCTTTCTTGCTCTAAATTTCCGACCCCCCTTGCTGGGAATCTTTCCTTTTTTTTATGCTTTCTCAGACTCCTTGAAGGCGCTCGCTTTTTGAAAACTTCCCATTTGTCGATTCTCCTTCAAGCATTTCTTATCAACCCTCTTTTGAGAATTTGCTTTTTTTTTCTTTTTCCCGATCTTCTAAGTTTTCCGAAATTCTCCTTCCCTATGTATTGCTTCGGGGCTTTTTCCCTCTCTATGCGCGGAACCTTCCTTCGGGCCGCTCGCATCCGTCTCCCCCCAACCACCACCGTCATTCTGTACACTATGCCTGAAGAATCCTTTCTCCCTTGAGAGTGGACCCCTGAAAACTATGCGTGAACAACCCTCCCCCCTTGCCCCGAGAAGGGAACTTCCGCCTTCTCTGCTTTTTCTCTTCTCTTAGAGTTTCTAGTTTTTTTTTGCCAGATTACCTCAACTATGACGATGGTCTCAGTTTTGCAAAGCTTCTTCTTTTCCAGGATCCTTCTTCTTCTATCTTCCTCTTTTTTGCTCCTGGTAAATCCCCAACTTTTCCGCGGCGCAAGGTTGTGGTCATGCTTTTAGTTTCTTTTCTCTTTCTGGACCCTTTCTATTTCTTCCCCCCTTCTCGGGTTCCTTCCTCTCCTTTTTTTGCGGTTCTCGAATGTTCTTTTTCTGGAATGGCGAGCTCTTACCCGTCCCTGACGTATTGCAGCGTATTCGTTTCTTTTCCCTTCCGGTTCGCGGCCTTTTTCCCCCGGAATTTCTTGGTAATTCTTCTTCTCCCGAAGCTCAGAATTCTTTTCTCAAGCGTTCCCCTTTCCTTTTCCTTTCCTCCTGCTGATCGTAAGTGTCTTGAATCCATTTTTTAATTTTTCTCCCGTTTTCTTTATTCCTCTTTGCATGTCCTTTCTCTTTCTTTCTCGATTCCGAGCATTTGAGCCCTCATTTTTCTTTGAGAATGTTTTTGTTCCCCCTCTACCTTAGCTCAATCCATTCCAGCTTGAGAAAATGATTCTTCGGCCAAGTCCCTTTCCCTTTTCCAACGGAACTTTTCCTTTACAGTTGATATTCTTCGATCTTTTGTGAGCATTTCATCTTTTCGCTCCTTCCCCCTTCCCCCCTTGTGCCCAGAGACTCCACTTTGAACAGCTCCGCTCCCACAAAGCGATATTTTCCCGCTCTCCTTTACCTCCCGTGAGTCGATCTCTTTCCTCTCCTCTTCAGCCGCCGCCTTTTCTGTAGTGCCGGATCTAATATGGTCATATTCTCTTTCCTCTACTCCCGTTTTCTCTTCTGACCCTCGTTACTCCTTTTTAGTTCTCTATAGCCCTCCACTTTTTTTTTTACTGTCACGCCCTTTGCCCTTTGCTGACTCTTGTCGAGTTGCGTCTCAAATTTTTTGGAACGGCTTGTTACGTTCCGCGTTTGTTTCCTACTTTTCTTGGGCGTCCCTTTCTCCATCTCACCAACTGCTCACAGCTAACGATGTCCTTCCTTTTCTATCTCCAATTCCCCCCGGGATGCCCATTCCAGTTTTTTTCTTTTGCGCGCCTGCGAACTCTTATAAGCGCGGTTTGAATTTGACTTCTTGACTCCTTTTTCGTCCCCCCCCCTTTATCAAACTCGATGCCTCCCTCTGAGGCTTCTCTCTTTCCCTTGATAAGTCTCTTTCCAGCACGATCTTCACAACTTGCTTCCTACTTTAGACCAAGGGTTACGCCAATCCTTGCCTCCTACAGACTCCCCCCCTGCCCAAGACTCGCTCCCCTTTCCCTCAAGCTTCGATTCTGGCGCTCGTCCGCCTTACTCCCTTGCAACCAAATTATTTATTCTTCTTTTTTTTTAAAGGGTATTATGATTGAAACTTGAATATCCTCCCCCCGCCGAAGCCTCCTCCCCCCCTTTTTTACGCTTGCCTTTGGGCTCCCGTCTTTCGGATTTTTCCCTTGGGCCCTCTTTTGCCCTCCCCCTTTCCATGCCCCCTTTTCCCATATGAAAGACATTAGCGAGCCTCTTTCACAACGCCCCTGGTTTCTTTAGGAGGATGCTCCTCTTTTTCCAGTTTCCATCTTGATCACTTCTCCCTTTCAAGCTACTGGTCTTTTCCCCCCCTTCCACTCTCCCCTCTTTGTTTTTCCCCCAGAGCCTTCGTTTTGCCCAATCACCTACATCTTTGGTCTTTTCCCACAAGTCCCTTCCTGCCTTCCTTCAACTCGATGATATCTCTTTAGCTCTTCGAGCTCCTTTTCTCTCCCCGCAGGCGCATCACCACTTTATATTCCTCTTTCTTGGGCCATTGTGTAGAATCCTAAATTCGAGTTCTCCTCTTTTCCCTTATACGCGTCGGTCCCCCCCACAAAACCCTTCTATACCTTTTTCCTTTTGACCCGTGCTCATCTAGGGCCTTGCTCTCCCTCCCCTTCCTCAAATTTTTTTTCCTTTATCCTTTGTAAAAGATGAGGAGCCTTTCTCGAACCAAAAGCCTTCGCCCCTTCCTTCTCCTTTTTTCTGTCCCTTCTTTTCCTCTTTCCTCCAGCGAGGTCTTCTTATTTCCAGGGCTGTATGCTTTTCCTGCGCCTTTTGACCTGGAACTTCGTCCCCTCCTTCTTTTCTATCTACGACCGCATGGGCTCTTTAACTGGAGGACTTTCCTCCCCCCCCCCCTCGCCCACGTCGCGCACAGTTTTCCGCATGTCCACAAACCCTCCAAAAGATTTTCTTCTTCTCCGTTTGTTTTGCTCTTGCCCCCCAAATATTTTCCCGTTTTTTTTTGGTACAGTGGCTTGGAGTCATCCTTTGGCGTTTTTTCTATTGGCTTTTACTTCTCCTTTTTTTTCCCGGAGCCAGTGCTTTCTTCTCTCAGGTTCCTCCTTTTTTTTTTTCCCATACTTTCCCTTGGTCCCCTTTGATTCTTTCAGGTTCCGCATTCAAGCAACCCCCCCAATAAATACGTTTTTCACCTTTAGATGAACAGTATGCCTCCTGTCTCCCTTTTTTTTTCCCAGCGTTTTTCCCTTCTTCTGACGAGCGTTGCTCTATTTTTACCTCTTTCCCATGTTTTTGAGAAATTGCGCTAATTCCGATCTATCATTGATATACCTTCCTTCCTATTCCCTTGAGCTGCTTCGTATGTCTTCCCCTTCCCCTGATTTCCTCAGAACTTTGCGGTCCTTTCTTCAATTTTAGAAAAACTTTCGCTGTACACCTATCACATTCTGTCGGCCTGCCCTCCTCGTATCCTCCTTGAGCTTGGATATTTCTCCTCAAAGTCCCTGCCACATCTTCATCGATTCCCCTTGGTTCCCAAAGCCCCTCTTTTTCCCCCCCCAGTTCGCGTTCTTAGTTTCGGAGTTTCGCCCGCATATTCATTCCTGACCCCTTCAGATTATTGGTGCCTTCCCTTTTTTGTAGAAGGCTACGGTTCCCCCTCGATTTTTGAGCGCGTACCTCCTTCCCCCTGCACGCTCCCCCTCTGAGCCAGCCGGTTCTTTGTCCTCCTATTTTTCTTACTTGATATCTTTCCATTGTCCATTTTTTTTTTTATGTCTGGCAAAGATTGTACTCTTTATGCCTCCTCCTTTTTTGGATACCCCTTTCTCTTTCCCCGGCCTGGCTCTGGCTCTCTCCTTTTCAGTCAGTCGCTTCTTTCGATCATCTTCCCTTGCCGCACGCCTTCCCTTTCCCCTGATGCGCTTAAGGATTACTTCTTTTTTTTTCTTTTTCCTCTCCCCTGTCGTTGGCTGGACTTTTTCCATTTTTACCCTTTCCAGCACTTCTCCTTCTGATCTTACGTGAACTTGCCTTGCTTTCTCATCCGGCCGAGGGCCAGTTATCGGTCCTCCCTACGTTTTTTCTTTTACTTTGTCCGGCGAGCTCGGCTCCATTGGTCATGGATTTTCTTCCACATTTTTACCTCCCAATCCAAAACTTCCTCTACTTCGAAGGTTCTTCCCCCAGTTCGTTGACCTGTCCCGGATTCCTTTTTTTTTTTTCTCTTTTTTTTGCAGATTTTTTTTTCTCTTTTCTCTTAGTGCGAATAAGTCGCGGCCCCAATTTTGCCCAGCTCCCCCCCCGCAGGGCCCTTTCCCAAACCTCCTTCCTGATAAACAAAGCGGGTTTTTTTTTGTTCCTTTCCACTCTTTTCTCCCTCCATGTTCCCCCTTTAGGCTCCCAGGAGCGTCTCCCCTTTTCCGCTTGGACGTCCTTTGTTTTCCCTCCAAATTTTACGTTATAAGATTCTTTCAGCTCGTTTTCTTAACCTAGTACTTCCCCTTGTCTTCTACTTCTTTCTTCGCCTCCCCTCGAAGAAGTCTCCTTTTTCATCATGTTTTCCTCCCGCTTTCCCCTTCCAAGTAGTGTTCTTCTCTTTTTCACGGATTGGTTGACGTTCCCTTGTGTCTCTGTCCACATTTTCATGGATGTGCATTTTCTCCTCTGATTTCTTCCCATTCTCCCCTCTCCTCAGTTTTTTTTCACACCCCTCTCCTACATCCCCCCCCGGGGTTTCTCCTTTCCGCACATTTCCTTTTTCTGCAGGACTTTTTTTTTTCCCTCCTTGGAAGTTCCTTTCTTTTCCGGCATGTGGAACCATCCTGCGGTCGCCGAGTTTTTTTTTAGATCAAAATTCAACGTTTCCCTTTTCCTTTTCTTCCAGTGGACTTCCCCTTTTACATCCCCCCCTCCGGGCGTCTCCCCTTCTTCTTATCTACCTCACTTATTTTCGTTACGCCCCCTTTTTGTCGAGTCCGGACGTTTGCGTTGGAGACTCGCCCTTACCTTTCCCCCTTCCCAAAATTCCTTTATTTCCCGCCTTCAAAGGGCCCTTTTTCTCTTAAGACTCTTTTTCATGCCGCCGAAGCATTCTCCCTTTTCCCTTGGCCTTCACCTTCCCTCCTTTTGGATCCCTTTATCCTGGGACCTTCCATTTTAATCCCCTTGCCGACTTCCCAGTGCCACTGTCCCCCGTACATATCTCTCCCCCCCCTTTGCTTTCCCTGGCTTTTGGGACCTGGTTCGTACCTCTCTTTCTCGTGAACTACGCCCTTTCGCACTGGCCTTTTTCTCAACGGAAGAAATCCCCCTCTTTTTGGCAGGTCCATTAAGATCTGTTACGTTTTCCGCCCCGACCTCCTCTGGTCCTCTTTCCCTCGCTTGCCGGGGCGCCCCCGCCTTCCTTTTTTTCTGGGTCCCCCCCTTTTGTTTATTTTCCCCTTTCCGAGCGGTCTCTTTCGGTTTTTAGTAACTGTGTTTAGTTGTACCTCTCCACTTTTTTTTCCCTTGGTTTCCGGTCCTTAACTTTCCCTTGACTCTTTTTTTAGTTCCTATCCTCCTGCAAAGCCCCGGTCTCAGTTATACTCTTTTTTTTGATGATCGATTTTGATTTGATCCCCCCTCCCTTTCCTCGATTCTCCCTTCCCTCAGGTTCATTTTTTTTTTTCTTTTTTTTTTTGTTTTTTTTTTTTTTTTTTTTTTGGGGGGTTTTTTGGTTTTTTTTTCCCCGTTTTTTTCCTTGGTTTTTTTTTTTTTTTTTTTTTTTTTTGTTTTTTTTTTTTTGTTTCTTTGTTTTTTTTTTTTTTTTGTTTTTTTTTTTTTTGGTTTTTTTGCTTTTTGTTTGTGTTTTTTTTTTTTTTTTGGTTTTTTTTTTTTTTTTTTTTTGTTTTTTTTTTTTTTTTTGTTTTGTTTTTTTTTTTTTTTTTTCTTTTTTTTTTTTTTTTTTTTCTTTTTTTTTGTTTTTTTTTTTTTGTTTTTTTTTCTTCTTTTTTGGTTTTTTTTCTTTTTTTTCTTTTTTTTTTTGTGTTTGGTTTTTTTTTGTTTTTTTTTCTTTTTTTTTTTTTTTTTTTTTTGTTTTTTTTTTTTTTTTTTTTTTTTTTTTTTTTTCTTTTTTTTTTTTTTTTTTTTTTTTTTTTTTTTTTTTTTTTTTTCTCCGGAACCTTTGCAGCTTCTTTTTTTTCAAGTCTTCTCTCTCTTTCATACCCTTTTATTCCTTTTAGCTCGACTTCTTTACCAAGCTTTCTTTTTAATTGTATTTCAAGGGCTGTTTCTCGACCTTCGCCCGTCCTCCCCTAAGCGAATTTTTTTTATCCTAATCATTTTTCGTTTTGTACCTCCCCTTTCCTCCGACCTCGAAGCTTTGTAAAGCCACCCCCCCCCGGGATCCCTTTTTGAAAAGTGTGAGAGCATTCCAACACTGATAAAGCTTTTTCCTATATTTTACTAAGACTTTGAGAGTCTATACGTCCCCCTTTTAGTGGTGTTTGTTCCCTTTTTATCCACTTTTTCCTCTCTCTTGAGGTCATGTTTTCTCCTCGGCTGGATTTTTTTCTCCCATTAGTGCTACATCTTCGTTTTTCTTTGCCTGATGGCGTTCCTTTTTTTTGACTTTCTGGTCCTCTTCAAGAAATGGCATCCCCCCCCATTTCTCGTCCCCCCCCCCCCCCTCCGCTTTCATTCAGCGGAACTAGCTCCTTATCAGACTTTCCTTCTCGACTAAATGCGTTTTCCTTAGTCTCTCCTTTTCCCTCGTTACCAATAGTGATAAATGCATTTCCTTTTTAGCATTTTCTCTGTCCAAAGTCTTCCTTTTTTCTATTATCACCCATCGCACTAGTATTATTGGCTAAGGTTTTTCTCGACTTTTTATGCGTCTTCACCTTCCCCCTCTCGTTTCTCTCTCCTTTGATGTAGCCACAATTTTCTTACCCCCTTTTAACCTCTGTTTACCCATGCTTTTTAGAATCCCTCTACGTCCGCTCATTGCACATTTTTAATCCCAGAAACTTTGACCCCTTCCTAGCAGCGTTTTTTTTTTACGTTTTCCTCCCCCTTAATATGAGTGAAATCTCCCCAAGCTTAGGTTTTTTACCCTTCTTACTCCCTTCTTTCTTTGCAACTCTTACCCTCTTTTTCCAAGCGACATTTTTTTCCTTGCTTTTTTCTGCTCCAGAGTTTCTTTCTTTCAACTTGTAACCAATCTCCTCTCCCTCCCATCGCTTCCCCCTTTCTCGGTTCTCTCTCTTGTTTATTGAAATCTTTTCCTTTTTTCTCCGCTCCCTCACCAGATTTTTTTCCTTTTTAGTGAACATCCCTCCCTCTTCCCTCTGTCCTGTCCCCCTTCCTCAGTGGCTTCATTTCCTGCCGACATTTATTGGATGTGGCGCGCTCCTTGAGGCAGTCGGCCTTTTTTCTATTTTAATTAGAGACCTCCTCTCCCTCTTTGGACCGCGGTGCCTCTGCGCATGGACGCGTTTGTTTTTTTTTCCTTTATTTCGCGACATATACAGCGATTCCCTCACTCCTGTCCCTTCCTTCGCTCATTTGTACAGTACAGGTTCTTTTTCCATCTCCTCTTTGACATGTGTATATGTCGTCCATTTTTTTCCTGGTACCTGCTAAATTGTTGATGCGTTTTTTCTTCTGATTGGGATTTCCCCTTTCCCCCTTCCTTTATTCTACTCTCCTCCTTCCCCTGTCTCCCCTATCATTTTCCCCCTCTTTTTTTTTTTTCCTACAGATTCTTATCCCCAGTAGTTTCCCCCGTCCATGACTTCGCCTTCTTTTCCAGTCTGGCCAAGTTGTCCTTCAAATTTTTTGGGGGGGGTTTTACCTTTATACCGGCAGCCCATTTCTCGATACTTTCTTTCTGTTTGGACTGTCCCTCAGCTTTTCTGGATGCTCGCAGAGTTTTTCTCTCATCGGACCAGCCGCGGGCCCCCCTTTTGTCCGAAGATCCCCCCCCCGCTTTGAAAGTAACCAAAGCCTTTAAGCCCTTTGTTTCCCCTATTGATCCCGCCTCTCTCCAGAAGAGTCTTCTTTTTCCCTCTCTATCGTGATCCTTTTTTTTCTCAATCTCCCCGCTTTTACGTTAAGAGGTTCCTCCTTCTACTCTCTTTTTTTGTTTTTTAGTTTAAGTTAAAATGGAGTTAGATTCCATCCCAGCGGTTCTCTTTCTTCGATCCTTTCCCCCTTCTTTTTACATGTGGCCCCCTTCTTCTTCCAATTTTCCATCTTTCTTGGGTCACCTTCCCCTTTTTTCCGTTTTATTTTTCAGTCTTTATTGGTCTTTCTGGATAGTCGTCGCCCTCTTTTCCTGACTCGTGGACCCCTCCTGACCCCTCTTACACCTCCTCTTTTTTCCCCCTCAGAAGCTCCCTCTCTATGTTTTTCCAGTGTGGCCATTGTGCCTTCCTGAGCCTTCTCGTTATTTGAATGTTCTTTTCGCTCCTCGCTCTCCAACCCCCCCCCCCCCCACCCCCTGCTTTCTCCTCTTTTTTCCTCCCCCCCTTTCTTTGATGCAATCCAGCTCTGGTCCTCTCTTGCCTGCCCTCTTTTTCGTCCAAGGACGGCCCTTCTCACCTTTCAAATCCCTTTCGCCGGTTTTTTAATTACAATTTTGACCCCTTTCGGCTTCCTCCTTTTTCTTTCGGACTTTTCTCGCTCAGGCCTTTCTCTCTTTTGCCCTTTTCTTTTTGCCGAGCCCCTCCACAGCCTCGGCATCAATTCCCCATTTTCTACGCCCTCTGCTAAGGGTATTACGCTGATTTTCTTTCAATCCCTCCGTCCTTTCTGACAGTCCCTTCGCCGCATTTCCCCTTTGTTCTTCCTTCCCCCACGTTTGGCAACTCTTCTTCCGAGGGCTTTCCCTCTTAAACTTTTCTTTTTTGCCTGAGGCTCGGCCATTCACCCGTTTTTTCTGTGTACATAGCGAGTACCCCCTCCCCCGAAAATGGCTGTTGCTTGTGGGAGGGGTTTGAACTTTTTATTCCAGTTACTGCCCGAGTAGTTATCCCACTTATAGCTTTCTCTGTTCCCCCCCTTCACATTGTTTTTCTAAAACCGTCCAGAGTTCCAGTTTCAGCTCACGTTGCTTCCGCTTCTTCTTCAATTCCCTGTGTTTCCATATTTCAAACCTCCCCTACTTTGACTTCACCCCCGTCCTCTTCCCCTTTCGTGGTTTCTTTGTTTTTTCTTTCCCCCCCGTTTTTTTTCTTCGTCGGCGATTTTTTTTTTTTTCCCTTTGCCCGAGTGTCTCCCCCAGGTGTGTTTTTTTCAAGTTGTTTCTGCTTCCCTTTTTCCGGGCTCTCCTTCTGCTTCTCTTCGTTGTCCTCTCATTCTCCCCACGCAAACCGGCCTTTAATAGTTCGCCTTGATCTTTTGAATCCGTTCTCCTGACCCCCATTCTCCAATCCTGTTGCATTATTATGTAACCCTTTTCTTAGTCCAACGCGCTCCTCCTGAAAACGCCCGCCTTAGCATCCTGTTTTTCTTCCCCGGCCTGCTTTTAGTTCCTCGTATTTCAAGCGGGAGTTCTATAATTGTTTGTTTTTCCCTGCGCCCGAATCCCTTCTGAACGGATTCCTCCTGGACGCACCTTTTTCTTCAGAATGTATACTACGCCCGAAGAGGCTTCCCCGTCCCCTCCGAACTCGGTTCGCCCAAAGTGGTGAGTTTTGACTGACCCCCTCCGGTCTCCCCGCGTGTCGTCTCCTTTTTTTTTTTGACTCAGATTTGATCCGGGGGGTTTTTTTTCCCCCCCTTCTCATCCCTTTTGAGGACCTGTTTTCTTGTACGTCTCCTCTCGGCGGCCCTTTTGGGCCTTAAATAGTTGTAGCTTGTGCCGGATGCCATCATTCTTGGCTTATCCTGGCGCAGGTCTCGCCCATTTGAAATAACATTCTCTCCCCTCTCTTGGGCTTCCTAGGATCCTCGAGCTCTGCCTGGATCTTCTCCTCTCCCCGAAGGCGCCCTTTCGGCCATTGTCCTTTTGAGTCTTCCCCCTTTCCCTTTGCTCCATGCCCCTGTGCCCTTTTAGTGTCTTTCTCCCCCCTTCATCTGTGCCACGTGGTCCCTGTCAATTCGTCCCCTTCTTCTCGCGTTACCTGGTGTGCTTTCCGACGGGTTTTTTTTACCGGTTCCACTTTATGTGGGCTTTTTACTTTGCTTTGGGCCGCCCCTATTTTTTTTCCCCCTTCAAAACTTTGTACACCCACTTTTCTCGGCTGCCCCCGTCTCCCTCGCGCGGTTTACTTAGGGTTTCCTCTCCAAAGACCCCTTTCCCCTCTCCGCAGTGTTGCCCGTCCGTTTGTCAAAGGCAAGCTGTTTTACACTATTGTCAACCACTCTGTTTTCTTGTGAGGGCCTTTAAGCCTATCTTTCCTGCCCCTGAAGAGTGGATTTTTTGTGCGACATGGTGTTTTTGCCGGGGCTTTCTTTCTAGAGTTTTCTTCCTTCTGACACCAATCGCACTTCTTTATCAGTTTTCCCCCCTCAGTGTTTTTGTCCTTTTGATTTCTCCCGTGAGATCTTTGCTTTTTGATGCAGATCACCCTTATTCACCCCCTATTGGCCCCCGTTCCTTTTCCCCGTCGAATCCTCGGTTTGTTTCTCCCCCCCCCCTTTTTTTAGTTCCTTCCTGTTTGCCAGGTCAAATGAGGCGAGGTCAATTTTTTCCTGGAGGCCATAGTCCTTTTAGTAGTTTCTTACTTTCCTTTTTTGTCCGCGGGCCGTACTCCAAATTAATTTGGAATGATTTTTGAGAAGGCTTATTATCTTCGAGATTGAACTCTCCCAAGTCCCTTTTCTTGAGCCATTGCGATCAAAGCTCCCTTCAGAACTTCGCCTTGGTGCTTTTAGTAGTGCGCTTGAGAAATTGGGTATCCTTCCTGCTCTGCCCTTCCCCCCCTTTTTTGCGGGATGGCAAGAGTCCTGTATGTATTCTCTCTCTTCGTTTCTGGAATCTGTCTTTTCCTTCCTGACTCCCTTATCTCCCTCCCTCCCTTAGTCTCCCTTCTTCGCTCTCTTTGGCCCCTTTCCTTCTCCAAGTTTTGAAATGGAAAGTAGTCTTTCCCCAGTTTTCTTAGACCTCAGCGGCGTTCGTTTTTTTTTTCAGGACCCTTTTCTTTTTCTTCTGCCCCTCCTCGGTACCCAACCTCCCGGAGAGACTCAAAACCCAGCTCCCGTTCCCAACCTTTTCCCTCCCCCCTCCTTCGATTTCTCCACCTTTTTTTGAGACGCCTACATCTTGACATTAAACAAGTTTGTGTATAGGCTGCCCTCGATGCTCTTCTTTCCCGCCTTGGACATTTTTTTGGATCTCCTCCCCCCACTTTTCGTTTTCATCTCTATTCTTTCCTCCTCTTTTTTTTTTGAGCGTCTGTACAATGCTCTTCTGACAACTTTTTTTCTTGCGGCAACTCTGTAAAAGCCAACGATTTTTCTTCTGTCTCCTCGTTTTCATGTCACCTTGAACCTCTTTCTTCTTTGGACGGATTGGTTGACTTTCCCCCTTTTTTTTCTTGGTCCCCTTTGTCTGTAAGTAGTGAACTCGATTGCCTTTCACATTCCCTCATGTCCCGCACCCCTCCCTCAAGCCCCTTGGATCCTCTTTTTCCGCATTCTCACAGATGAAACTTGGTTTTTCAGAGCCTTCCTCCTTCGAATGTCCTTCTCTTTTGTACACCCCCCAATAGCTCCCCCACTTTTTTATGCTCGCGTCTCCGTCTCACATACAAGCTCCTTCCCTGCTCAGAATCAAGTTTGTTCTCTTCGTTAAACAATCTTCCTGGGAGTCCCCCCTTTCCTTTCCCTTTGAAGTCCTCCCATGTCTTGACTCCTTTTCGCCTTCCAGTGACCGTACACGACCGTGTCGGTTTTTTCCCCTTTTTTCCAAGGAAGATCTAAGCCTTTCAACCCCCTACACCATCGGTTTCCCCGCCGCCTTCCACAGGTGTCTTACGGCTTATTTCCCCAAGGTAGATACGCCTGCCTCCTGCTCCCCCGAAGATGCGCCAGTCCTCTCCTTCCCCCGTACCTTCCCTGCTCCTATTTGTCCGGCAACTGGTTTTTTTTTTTCTACCCCCGCTGCTCGCGGTTGTCTTAGGGTTTCCAATCTTTTTTTTTGAGGTTTTCCATTGCCACGGCCTCCATCCCTCATCTCTCCCCTTGCAAGTAACCTGGCTGTTCCGGTGGGGGTGCGATCGATTTTCCACTTCACTCCTCCCCCCTCCCTCTAGTTTCAAGATGCGTACGCTGGAGCCTCCCCTTTTTGCATGGCGCTGCCCAGTATCCTAGTCTTTTTTCCTTTAATCTATTTGTCCTGGCGCCACTCCCCTAGACGCTATGGGGTTACCTTCTTTCCCTTCTTGCCTTTTCCGGTTTTCTCCCCGCTTAAGGTCCCCCTGGCATAAGATTGGCATTTTTCTCGCCCCCTTCTCGGGCCAACTCGGCCTCCCCTTTTTTCGTTCTGCGGCCTTCTTCTTCTAAGTGGCCTCGTTTCCCTCGATTTCTTTGTTTTGAAACCTTTCGGCCTCCGCCAAATTTTCTCGTTTTTTTTTGTTGTGCGTTGCTAATACGGCGTCGCCCTTTTTTCCCCCCTGGCGCGCGTTAGAATTTATGATATATTTGCACGCTCAAGCTCGGGCCTTTCTCTTCTAAATTCTCCCCGGCCACATGTTCAAGATTGTAACCTCTCGAATCACCGCGCTCCTTTACCCTTTTTCCCTTGCCTCGCCTTTTTCCTTTCATCAGAGCTCGCCTCCTCGTTCGGTTTGAGGGATTGTCGATCCTTTGCGTTTTGACTGCTCTCGACTCCCTGAAGCCTCGAGTTTCTCATGCGCACCTCTCCTATTTCGAGCACTGGCTCCTCTCCCCCTCCCTCTCTCTTCTGTCTTAAAGTCCCAATAGACTTGGCGCCGGAGCGCACTTTTTATTTAGAGCCACGCCGTAAAACAACGTTTTAAAAGAGTT
>Ga0179593_1675751_pt1 | contig 41477 bp, 38 predicted proteins | sample CZODoug2_1_08_16_FD_185931 | JGI IMG/M metagenome (GOLD analysis project Ga0179593, IMG submission 185931) | Vadose zone soil fungal communities from Angelo Coast Range Reserve, California, USA - CZODoug2_1_08_16fungal (PacBio error correction) | ecosystem: Environmental > Terrestrial > Soil >... | reverse complement strand
TTCTCCGCGGCGCGGATCTCTCCCCTTTAATTCCTGCGCGCACAATTGTTTGTCTTTGAGACGGGGAAGTTGCCTTGACCGCGAATCCATGTTATCTACTATATTGACCTGTGATGCGCCCTTCTCCGTCCTCTGGTACCTCTTTCATCCCTTAGTTGTGTTGAGTGCAAAGGGGGGATCCCATGAGGCCCGTTCTGGAGAGCCCCCCGATATAGTACGTCCTCCTGGCCACTCATCCCACAAGGATGTGTGTTGCTTCCGCAGCTACGTTCCCCCGACATCCTCATAGTCCCGGGATCTTTCACTTGAAGGACATTGTGAAGCAGCAGGTAGAGCATGCCTTCTCTTGGCAGCCGCTCCCATCACATCTGGCACCGCAGGTAGATATGTACATTCTTGTCACGATCCGATCCTCCAGGCCATGCTCCTTTCCAAGGACTTCTTTTTACGTCCAATTGGGCACAGTCTAAGGGGATACCCCTCTGTCAATGCGAGGCTTTGGGCGCCTCGACAATCTTCCTTTTCCCTAGGCGGATGCTGGCACCCCTCTTCCCTGAGACCCCGATCACGCACTGATTCATGAATGTTCTTCTTGATTATTGCGACGGAGGGATTTAGCTTCGTCAAACCCATAAAGGATGCTTCGCCGGGTCGGCCTATGTACGGACGAATCGTCATTTTCCCAGTTCCGATGTCCTCTTTCCTTGGACTGGGGAATGTCGATCCTTTCCCTTTTTGCAACTGGCTAGAGGTTGGTTCTTGATCGGTAGTTGGCTTGCTTTTCCTTATAGATGTTCATTCTCTTTTGAGGTGAACACTTCAGTCGAGATTTCATGCGGTCCTAAGTGTCACTCGGAATAGCCGGTCACGTCTCCCGGCTGGGTAATGCTTTTCCTTTTTCTACGTTCACCAGTTTTGCGACGGGCTCTTTTTCGTAGCTCCCCCCGTCCCTGCGTTAGTAGATAGGTTCTGAACTCGACGCGCATGGAAGACCAGTTTTTCCCCCCTCCTTCCGCAGATCCTTTCCCTCTTCCGTTTACCCTTCCTTAAGCTGATGCCTTCTCCGCGGGCGTAAAGCTCGCGCTTTACCCCTGTGTTAATGAATCTCACGCTCCGACCGTTACTGGGTTCATCTCAGGGTGCCGAGGATTAGTTTCCCTTTTCTATGATGGTATCTCGTCGCGTTGCGCCGTCTCTGAGATTCCCGAAAGTGCTTTCTGTTCATAAGTCTCGAGGTGACCTAGCCACGGGTGACACTTTTTTTCCCCCACGGAACTTTTTTTTCCCCATGCCTGAGTCTAGAGCCGAGGTTCTGTTGCGATGCTTAAACCGTAAATCCCAAACAGCTCCCCTGTAGTTGTACCCTCCCGGAGAGGGTTTTTTTCTTTGGACCCCCGATCCGAGCCAAAAACATCGAGTCTCTTCCGTCCCTTCCTATAATAGCTCCCCTACTTAGAAACCATTCTATCCTCATCGGTTTCAGGTAGACTCACATGTATGCGTGTTGAGGGAGGCTCATCTGGGCTGTCCGCGGAGTTTGTCCTCTGTTTGTTCTCTTTCCGGCACGCAAATTCACCCTATGGCCCAAAAGAATCATCTCTGGCTATTTTTCCCACTACTTTATGTCAGGTCTCGGGGATGGGGGTCCTTCTTCTTTCTTTTCCCAGCCTTAGCTGCTTCGTTTCACCTCCCTTGGTTCTAGCCTACACTGTGTTCACTACGTTTACGCTTGGCTACGCTACTTCTACGCGTTACCATTTTTAAGCCAATCACGCGGAACTGGGAAGCCGGTTACGTCGTTGGCGCCGCCGGTCTTCTTTTTACAGAATTGCAGCCTTCCGGCCCCGCGCCACCCCTAGTAGAATTAAACCCGCCGGCACGCGAAGGATGTCTATAGATAGCCTTTGCTCGGCCACCCTTTTTTTGCTCGGAGGTTTTTTTTTTTTTCAGGCGTCCTTTTCGTCCTTTCGCTTGCTGGTGCTTTTCTCGTTTTTTTTCAGCTTATCCGGCCCTTAGCCGTTCGGCAATTTATCGGGAGCGGGAGGGTTACGGCCCGTCGGGCTTGCTGTCTTTGCTTTACCTCTCCCTTCTTTCCTTCCTCTCTCCTTTTGTCGCTAAAGGGCCAACCTAAAGAGTTTTTAGGGTTCCCCCCAAGGACCCCGAACTTATGTGTTGAATAGAAGACCACAGCCCGGGGAGTTCTCTGCTGCTGTTCCGCTGCTTTTCCGTCCTCCCCTCTTTTTTTTACCCAACCATTTCTCTTGTTGACATCTCCGTTCCCCCCCCCGCGTCTTTGATAGTACAGTTTAAAATACATAGGATGAATAGAAGGTCTGCGCACCGCTCGGTAGAAACTCCCCTTGCGGTCGTTGACCCCCCTTTCTTTCCTTTTTTTTTGTGCCCTCACCGCCCCGTTTTTCGAAACCCCCACGAGGCGAACCCAAAGAATCCTGTTAGTCGAGAAGCACTTCGCCCCCGAGCCCCGTGTTCGCCTTTCCTTGAAGACAACCTGTATGTGAACCGGGTTTTCCTCCTTTCTTTGGCGTTCTTTCTCCAACAAAAACGTCCACAGCCCTGGGTGAGGTACCAAGCGCCTGAGGTCTGACCAACAATCATGCAAGTACTGACGCGTCTCCTATCAGGCTTGCACGGCGTCCTCCATTTTTTTCTGAAGCTTCCCGATTGTGACTGGCACATTGGACTATTGCTTTTTTTAGGTAGGCACGCGTCTTATTGCCGCCTGCACGCAGACTCGGGTTTTTTTCGTCCCGGAGTCGTCCCCCACCTTTTAGAGTGGGCGCAACAGGAAGGCTCGTGTTCCCCCTTTTTACGTGTTTAAGAAGGTGCCAACCCCCCCGCCTCGGGCAAGACTCTAGTATTGTTTTTTGAGAGAGCATTCTGTATCGAACGGCACTTTTCCTTTCTTTTTTGAAGTCGTTTTTCTTTCGCCTGGTTGTGAGTCGCCGCCCCGTCGTTTCGTCCTCCTTTGAGCACACTTCCGGTCGGTTGCGTTCGGGCAGACCCTGGTCATTGACGCGTCGACCAGTTCCCCTTTCGGTCACGTCTTTCACCCCCCTCTTCTGGATTCATCTTCCCTTTCGCGTAGTACGCCGCCGCTGGTGCTTTGTAGAATGAGTTCGACTGACTGAGGTTTGACCCACGAACTCTTCCCCTATACGTTCGTGAAAATTCTGTAGGTCTGTGGTTGTCCAGGCCTTCTACCCGGTCCCGGCGCCTTTGCTCTACTCTTACGAGCGTCACTCCCTTTTTTCTTTCCTCGCTCGTTCGCCCCCCCGTTCGTGTCGAAATTTCGTCTGGATTTTGTTCCGCCCCCGCGGTGTAGTGTCCGATCTTCCCGCTTGGCCTGGAGCCCCCCTGCCTTCGGGTTTTTTATCCTTTCTATCATCGACTCTTGTCCCGCTGGCGCCCCCGTTTCGCTTTCGTATGCCGTCTTTTTGAACTTGGCGTCTACGTTTGGGCCCTCCGTGAGCGTCTTATGTCACCGCCGCCCCCGGGTTTGGTCGAAGTTTTTCCGACCGCCGTCGGCTTTCCGATCCCTTTCTGATGGCGTTCGTTCCTCGCCAGTTCTGTGCCTTCGGTAAAATCAACTACAAACCCCCCCCTTTTTTTGTGGCCTTATCGAAGGTCTTCACAGAAGCGCCAGACTTCTTCTTCAGCAAACGCCGCAGGCTTCATTCCCCTCCGCTCCCCTATTTTATGTTCTTCAACCGTAGGAGCAACATGTGCCCCACCCCCTAGAGAGAGGTATTCTGCACCCCCCCCCCCCCCACGCCCCTGCTCCCCTTGTCGAGTTGACCAGGCCCGCGTCCGAGCCACTTTACCTACCTGATACTCTTTTACACCCCGTTACGGGTATCGAGCTGTGTTCACTGAGTCTCTACACGTAGCGGTGTGTCCTGGCTTTTTTGTGTTCTGAGCGTTTTCCTTTTCTTCCTGCTGATTCTGTTATCCCAAACGCCGCACAGCTTCGTGCTTTTTTCCCCCCGGTCGTTTGCTCCGCCCCTCCGTTTTTTCTTTTCTTACATCCGTGCCCCCTCACGGCTCTCCTTTCTTTTTTCAAGTACTCTTTTTATCCGTGTCGGCGCCTTTCACCCCCAGTGGCAATTGTCATTGACAACCCCGCCTTTGCTCGTCCTGCGCGGAGCCCTTCCCTTTTACCAGGACGTGTTTCCGAGCGTTTTGGTTTCCTCGCCGTGATTAAACGCGGTAGTTTCCCCAGAGGAGGTGATTTCCTCGTGCACTGTCGCTCCCAGTCCCTCGCAACCTACCCCTGGAGCACCGGAAAAAGATGCTCCCTCACCAGTCACATGGTCGAGACTAAAACAACCTCTAACACCCAAAAAAAACCAATCCAAGAGGAAACCGCTCCCCCTCCCCCCCCCAACCTCTAAAGGATAAGTCCCCTGCTCTCTTTGGACGTGTCCCGTCCTTTCCGGTTAGCGGTTTAACCTAGTTGTTTTTTCTTAGGCTACTGTGGTCACCAGAACTAGCCGGCTCCGCCTGCTGAACGCTACTTTTTGCGGTATATTTTCTCTAGCAGGTGTGATGTCGCCCGAGTCCTTAGAATTCGATACTGTCCAAAGTGTAAAAACACCGTGTCAAAACCGTTGAAGGTACACTGTGAGAGACCCTTCTTCTACTGTCAAACTTGGCATTAGATAATAAGTGAATGGCACTATCAGGTCCCCCGCGCGGCCAACCGGCGGCACTCTCATTTTGCTCCCCCGGAATTATCTTTTCCTTTTTCGAGTGATCGATGCGTTACCCTTGAGGCTTTTAAGACCCGCTCATCAGGCTGGCGACAGGTGTTGATATGCATCTCCTCATTTTTTTCGTGTTTCCAATTGGAGATCGCCTATTTAGTTCCGATAGACGCGGGAACCTGAGGAAACACACTCGCACGGTGCCCTCACCCTTTGCAGACTGGGCCGTGTGCGAGAAGCGTGAACTATGGTACGTCAAGATTACCCCTCTTCTCGGCCCCTCGAGTGCACGACACTTCGTAGCGATCCTCCGCCTTAGGGTAACTCTTTCCGCCTCTTTTTTCGATCGCCTATTCCAAAGCAATGCCCTCATCCCCCCGCTTTAGGATCTAAAGGGCATTCGCACCTTTAGATCGTTCTTCCCCTTTTTCGGCCATCATCGCTCGGCCGGAAGTGATTCTCTGAGTAGAGATGTGGATGCGTAAAGATTTATCAAAAGAGTTTGGGTTCACAACCCCCCGACCTTTTCCCCCTCTGATAAACCTTCATTTCGACGTTGCTTATCCTTTTCTTGATTGTTCCCGGATGAAGCTCCTGTCCCGTCGACTGAATGCTTTTCCTCAGAGTCTTTCTCTTCTTTGCCCGTTCCTACGCTCCATGTCCTGCCCGAGATTAGACCAGCTCCCCCCTAGCTGTTGAAGTATTGGACCGCGTAAGGTCTGTTGTAGGAGCCTTTACTTTGGATTGCCCCAGATGCCAGTATTACGTCATTATTTCCATCTGCACACGAAGACTTTTATCCGGCGGACTCGGTGCACCTATTTTTTTACGTCTCCGGATGTCGCTTCCTGACGTCTTTTTTAAGCTGTATTGCTCTCCACACTGGGGGCGTCAATCTGAGTTCCCCGGGGAAGTTACCTCGCAGATCCCCGACGAAGTCTTGTTCTCTCTATTCATTTTTTGAGTTGAGCAGGATATACCTGCGGCGGTGGAGCGTCCAAGCTTCAGCGGATCCTCCCGGCACCATAACTTTACTCCTCATCTGTTCTAAGAAAGTTACGGTCCGTTGCAGAGCGATGGGATTCCTGCGCCCCTCCCCCGATGACTTTCTCTCTTGCTCCCATCTCGGGCTTCAGCAAAGGTATAAATAAGTTGAGCGCGGGGCGGTGATAAATCTTCCCAGATCCGCTCTTGAGCAGGCATGAGCTCCCCCACCTTCCTACTGGACTTCGTCTTGTCCCGGGAAGGTAACCTCTACACAGTACTTGGCGTCACGAAACTTCATGCCGCCTAGCCTTCAGTTCTGCCTTTCCCTGGCCGGCTGGTCAAAAATCAAGCCCCCGCCCCGATACCTGAAAACTCCCCAATGCACCGTATGGGCCTTATCTCACTTGAGGTATCCGTGATGCAACACCCACAACCCACGACAAGCATCTCAACGAGGGACCATCCACCGCAAGACAGATCCTCCCTTTACGCCGCGAAAATGATTCTCCCAGCTGGACCAGATTATCCAACCTTTGGGCGACCCCATCCTAAGCTTAACTCAGCCGGTGAGAGCAATCTCTTATTTTTCTGTCGATCTCCCCGGGCTCACTTTTCCCGTGCTGTTCCTCCGGATCTCTCTCCTAGAATATGTGCTGGCACAGAAGGGCTACGGCTGCCCAGTGCATCATAGACCTCCCCCTCACAGGTGTTCGGACCTCGAGGATAGTTCTCCCCTTGCGTTCCCTTCTTTCTTTCCCGCTTCCTCTCGACTGTGACTTCCGCCCAAGATGAGCAGGGCGCTTGACACCTAGCCTATCAGCTTCCTTGTGAATTTTTCAATTTCCCCTCGCCGATGATCGCATGGGGGTACAACTCTTCTGCCGATACGCGAACCATCTCGATCACGCTCTCGGCATCTAATGCCAGGGGTTTTCTTCTTTTTCTGGTCTTTGATGCCTACATCGTCTCGTTAAAGAACGATGAGTTTATTACTCGGCGTTCCCCACGTCTCTTGGCCTGCCCGGGGTTTATCCTTTTCCCCTTTTTTTACCAGTTACACTTTTTCAGTTCCATGTAGGCCAGGATCTCCTTGTATAACTTTTCGAACAGTCTCGTGCGCATATGCTATATATCCTCCCCCACCCCCTTCTGGAGCGGTTCCCCAACCGGTAGGCCCTGGGACTGGTGTCGACGGACACCTCCCCGCTCTCAAACGCTTCTCCTCCTCGACTCTATCCCCTCGATCCCCGAAAGCCCGACAAGAATAACGCATTACCTTTACGATTTTATTCTTCCCCTACGTTGCTGAGGATGGCCTTGTGTCCCTGGCTCCGCGGGCTTTTGGTTTCTCTACTTGGGTTTTTTTCGTACGGGCATCGTACTCAATAATGGGACCATCCGCCGATTATCACGGCTCGCCCCCGCCCTCTTCTCGCTTTGCCCCTTTACTTTTTTTTTTGAGACCGTCGCAGTTGCGCTTCGCGTATGAGACTCCCCGCCGTTTTTTTTTTCCACATTCTAGGTGTGAGCTACAGTGTTTCACAACGGTCACCCTGTTCTTTTTTTGATTCTTTACCTTCTAATAGAGTGTTGAACGTTATTAACCCCACAGCGGTCGAGAATGGAATTTTGCAGAACCGGGGTTACTCTCCTGAGCACGACAGGTATTCTTTTTTCCCTTTTATAAGTCCTCCGATCGCCCCGCGCTCATAAGGACCCGCAGGAGCGGCTCGGCCTCACGCTCGCTCGCACCCCCTTTGGTGCCTCTCTACGGCTTCTGCGTGTTTTTTCCGGTCACTGGCTAGGTAAGTAACTCGTTGGCCTCCCTTTTTTAGTGAAGGATTGGTTGAGCACACACGTGAGCCTTGGCAGTCTCTCCTTTTTTTTCACGGGTCAGGCCATTATGCGTGTCTGCTTGCGTTAGGGCGGCCCCCCGGCGACGTATACTTGATAGTTCCCCCACGCGTGTTTTTTTGTTTTCTTCGGCACCAATCCTTCAACGCCGGCCACCTAAACCTCCCGCTTTTCTTCGATGCCAGGAAATCTGCGTCGACATAGAACAACACGTCGAGTCTATGAGGGTGACCTTTTTTCCCCCTTCATACGAGGTCCCCCCCTTTTCCCCCTCCGTGACCAGACTTCTTAACTACCTCGAGATCACTGTCGTTTTTCCCCCCGATAGTGATCAAGTAGCTGTTCTCGACACCGAAGGTATTTTTTTTTTCCTTTCTTTAATCTTTCGTATTCTCCCACCTGGGTCGACACACTTTTAGTTATAGTCAGCATCCCCTGTTTATGAAAGAGAAATAAAGTCCCTCTCCGAAGACAAACCGTATGTGAGGGGTCCTGCCCTCATTCTCCAACGGTGAGACGGCGGAACCTTTTCAAGCTTGGCCCCCCTGCCAGCCCGCTTTTTCGCTTTCCACAAGAGAGAGGGCGTGGTCCACATCGGTGCAGAGGTCCGGTCTCCCTGGCACCGACTTTTCCCGTATTCTCTTCAAGTGGTAACCCCGAATGACTTGTAAGGTTTACCATCCATGAGCCTTGTGGACTGGCGGTAGTCTTGTCAAACTTTTTCCCTTTACTCTGCCCGACGTCCGCTCCCTCACCCTTTACCCTGTTTCCCGGAGCTCTACCTTCTCTGGTGAGTGACCCTTGCTAATACTTGAAATATTTTCTTCACCCCCTCTGTATAAACGCGTCCAGTTCGAAGAAGCACGCCTCCCTCTCCCCCTACGTTTATGTTGACGCGCCGCCGTATTTTTCAAATTACAATCTCGTGCCTACCGACACCGTTTAGGGTAAGCAGACTCTTTCCCTGGGTTGGTCGACTCCTGTAGGAGTCGGGACGAGATCAGGTACGCACCTCCTTTTTGTCAGTCTGCGTAGGCCCTCCTCTTTACTTGTACGACGTCGAAATCCCCCTTTTCCGATTTCAATCCCTTCACTAATGCTGTTAGATTCGTGACGGGCGCGAAAGGAGCAGTGCAGCGGTTTTCTCTTTTTTGAGGCCTCTTTTCTACCAAGTAAACGCTAATGTAGTTAATTATGCGGCCGATCTGTTGGTTGTAAAGGGAGTTTCAGTACGGCGCCGTTTTTATTTTTCCGATTTCTTCCGAAGCCCCGGTAATCCCTTTTTTTTTTCTGACGTGGACCCCTGGGCCTCGTTCCGATTGCGTTAGAGGACTTAGTTTTGGGTTGCGCACCTGTTTCGTTCGAATATTAGTTTGACCCCCCCCCCCTTACTTCGGACGCGACACCTGTCAGAGTTCTGCTCCCTTCTTTATAGACGTTACTCTTTCTTCTCTTCTTATTTGCGGCATTGACCTTGCATAACTTTTTTCGCGTCTCGGCCTCTCTACCTGTCCTCCGGTTTGGTAGTTTCTCCGACGGCTACCGTTTACAAACTCTTCTGTAGTTTCGGGAAGTTCTCCTCATTTCTGTGCCTAGGGTAACCCTACACTCTGTTGTTGTCCTCCGACGACGTGAAGTCGCCCCCTCCCCAGTCTCTCTACATTTCGTGCGACTGCTCCGAAACTCGCCTAGAAGTACTTTAAGGCAGCATAAAACCCCCCACAACCCCCACCCCCCCCCCCGTTCCAAGCGAGGAAGGTGCGGCCGCTACCCCCCCCCAGATGCCAATCTTGCTGACCCTAAGGCAATGCGATTGCAAAGAACCACTCCCTGCGCGAGTGAAAAAGTTGGTTTCCCCGAGGCCGGTATCTCGTTCGGGTTGCCGTCGCGGGGTTTCCCTTCTTTTTATTTGTATTGCGGTCGCTGGCTCATTCGTCCCAACCATATACAATCCGGGAGCAAGCTCTTTTTTCGCGCGCGTTGGGAGTGTACCCGTTCTTAAGCACTCTAAATTTACGGAAGTCACTATGCCCCTTTTTTCGTGTTGGCTCCTTGTATCCGCGGTATTCGGACCACCTCAAGGCGTCCTTGGCTGAAGACTCCTCACCCATTCTCTGTGCTGAAAGGTTCCGAGCAGATTTGTGGCAAGAGCCGTGATCTGGATTAATGAGTTTCCAGATGATTGAGTTCTTTCTCTTTTCGACGCGCGAGCCCCCCCTTCGGAGCAGGCCCTGAGCTCCCCTTAATACTTGAGCTTCTGTCTTAAGTAATGCTGCGTCTGTCGGTACGCTGTCCGTCCGTTCTCCCTTCTTCTTTTCTTTTCTAGCGTTTTTTCTGGCGCGGGATTGATTAGCCTTTAGGCCTGGATGCTTTTGGAACGCCTTGGTCTTCTGTGGGGATTTAAGACTAGTCGAAGTTTAAGAGATTCGTCCGCGACTCCGACATTCTTCATGAAAACGGTAAGGCCCCCAAATGGTGTACAAAAAGTGGGAGCGACCCGAGACGTGCTGTCGCCGAGTCCATTGCTGGCCTTACTTTTCCTCCAACACGGCAGTCCCCCGCCTCGTAGCATCAAAAAACAGTTTTGACTCCCTCCCCTGTCGGTAGTGGAAATTGCCCGAGCGTGATCGAATGTCGCCGTGACTGAAAGTCTCTGAGACCTATCTGCTTAGCCCGGCATACCCTTTTTTTGTATACTGTGCCTTATGCTTCCTTGTATTTTATCCTTTCTTCCAGGGCGTGAGCGCAGTAACATCTCTCTCGTTGAAACAGCGCCGCGACCCCAGCCCCATGCTGTCTCTATTCTCGCCCACAATCTTTTCCTGCGGCGAGGAAGGCCCTTTCCGGTAAGCCTCAGGTGGGAACGCTGTTGCACCATTGAGCATATTGAGAATAGAGCTTATTTTTCCTCCCCAAATTTCCAACTTCCATGGGGCGAGACGTACCTGCAAACGACCTCACCCCCTCACAAGCGTCGCATTCAGCTCTTAACTTCAGTGCAAGTCGCCGATCTTTCTTGAGAGCCTGTCCTGCCGGTTAGACGAGTTACTGCCCCCGCGTGGACGGCCGTGGAGCCTCAGCCCGGTTGGTGGCCATCGCGCCCCGGGTGGATGACACCAATGCACCGGGGGTCCTGATAGCTTTTTGCGGATCGTAGAGTTGAATTTTCCCTCGGCGAGCACTCCTTTCCTGCGTGACTGATGTCTGCGGAGTCAGTTCCCGTGAGCGTGAGGCACTCCTGGTAAAGACAAGCCTTGCCGTCATTTTCATGCAGGGCTGTATCTTTCTTTTTAACTCGTTTACGCAGATAGCGTACTTTGTCAGGTCTTCTAGTCAGCATTGCTTCTCTGCGAAAAGTAGGTTTCGGGAGGGTCTCGCGGCTCCCGGAGCCTTATCTTCGAACTAGCAACTTGGGAGTGAGTAACGTTAGCCAGTGCGGGCTTACGATAAGCTGCTACACTTACGGCCGCCGTTATATCTATTTTCTCATACTCCTTTTTGTTCTTTTTTACAAGTTTCCCCGTATTGATAGCTTTAAGAGTATATGGCACTTGTACTCATGAAGAAGAAAAGATTGGGCGCGCGACCAGATATTTGAACTTTCCATCTACATCGATCTCCTCTCTTACTCTGTGATCAGTTAGCCGATCACTTTGAGATTTTTGGTTACTGCACATCAGCCTAGATAGGTTCGATTGTTACAAGCCTAATCCGTTCCTACGAGCCTTACCTTCACTTTTTACCGAATGGTCGGATCCCTGGGAGTCTCGCTCTTTCAAGCTCCGGACTGTGCCGGACGACATGCCTCCCCCGGACTGATGGTGCCCCCAGCCCTCGAGCGATAAGAAGTTCGACTCCCCTTTAGGGATGATCGTGGAGGAGCGGGAGGATTGTGAACCCCCCCCTCTTGGATGATTCCTCTTTCCAGTACCTGAAGTAGCCACTGTTGCCATCTTTCAATAAAAGGTTTGTCGAGCTACGATAGCTGGGAATCTCTTATAGAATTTTGACCTTAGGAACGCGTACCGTGGTGTTTTTTTATTGGGGGAGGTCAGTCTAGACCAGGGCAATCGTGAGTCGCTGCGTCGTTTCCCACTTCATTCTTTTAGATGATAGCGGCGAAGTCCTTGAATAGAAGGAGTTACCCAAGTATATGGTTTGGGGTCTCCCCCCTTTCAATTTAATTCTCACACAAGACTCCCCTGGTGTTTTTTCTATCTGCCCTTCGTGTTCGGGTTAGTCGGCCTCCGGCAGTCTTTTTTCTGAAGCGAACATTCTCCGAATTAAACTCGCGGAACATAGGCCGATCCTTCTTATGACATTCAAATTCCCCGATCTATCGCTCTTTAGTTAAAACGACTATAGACTTCATGGGTCCGCGAACACTCGCCTACCGCTGACTACAGGGGCCCATTTCCCTGGGTGCGTATGCAGTTTCTGTCGACTACCTTTGGAGGAGAGACTCGACAAGCTTGTAAAGCAATGTCTATTCAGGTCCATACGTCTAGTCGCGCTTTCCTCACATAGACACAGTGGGAAACTTGCCAAAGGGCCCGTAACCATCCGTTAGCTGACCCGACTTTTTTCTGTCATCATATCAGTAACGTAAATCACAGCTCCGTTCGCTTCCAACCTTCACCCTGTAGCCTTTGCCCCAATTTTACCTCTCAAATACCGCGCCCCGCGCACAACCCCGGGCCCGGACCCGGGCCCTCGAGCTTCCGAAAATACTTCTCGTCATTTTCTTCCGGCAGGTAAGCCTCAGTCTCGTTTTGAGGAGGCTAATATGCCCACGCTGTAGTATGGTTCGTTGAGGCTCGTCTGGGTCCTTTCGGAAAGACCCCATCTCCTCGGGAAAAGCATATGATCGATTATCAAGGCTCTTTCCCAAGCCATTTTTTCTTCGCGTATCTCGTGTAGGTTCTTATGTCGTCGCGACAAGCAGAATTTCGCCGACCTTTCCCTTTTTGGTAAACTCTGACAAACTGCTTGTAGCCGACGCGCAGTCCCCTTTTCCGACGTTATCTTTCCGCTTTGACTTCCGGCACGTTGCTTAGCAATTTTTCCGACACGTACCAATGCGCCCTGGTACAAGGCCCTCCCTGGGACCGTTCGCACGCAGTGGTTAGCTCCAGAAGGCTCAGCCCGTCACGAGCCAAACCCCTCCCGAGCCGCTTCTCCCCCCCAAGTAGTGACTGCTCGGCTCGCATTACGGTTGTTCACGTTTCCCCCCCTTTGGCTTGGCCGGGTTTTTCGTTCATGTTTTTGGTCAGCCCGCTCTGCTGTTTTTTTTTTCTATCCGGCTCGCTTCGCGTTGAGCACACTTTTCTCGTCTTCTTTCTTCCCATTTTTCCGATTTCCTTCGCAGTCCCGGGAGTTGTCTCGGGAAGGAGTCCGCATTTTTCGGAGAAGCTCTTTCTCTCCGGTTTGACCACCCGATGTTGCGCCCCTAACGAAGGTCCCCACGAGCAGGGTGCCTTCGACTTTCACGAACGGCGGGAGCTTCTCTGTCGCTCTCGCTTCCACCTAGGTCCCCAACTAGTTCTCTGCCTTGTTTTTTTGACAAGTCATCGTATCACCCCAAGGGAGGTCCACACCAAGTTCCCAGCTGAACGTGAACGCGGCTAAACGGGCCTTAGGCGTCCACCTTTCGTTCACGCTTTTTTGACCCCCGAAGGCCATTTTTGGGCCCCCCCCCCCGACCCCCCCCCGAGCTAGACAACGCGGGCGGTACCACACCGATGTCGGTTCTTTTATCTGCATTCCTCTCCCTGGTGTCGCCCGGGGTGGTCCGGACTTCCCTTCCGGAACTCACCTTGGTCGGAAGATTCGTAGATCACGAGCCCTGTGCGTCGTCCTTTTGCCCCCACAAAATAAGCGAGCTCGACCCGACGGTTCGCTTTCCGACGAAGCTTCGTTCGCCCCCTCCTTCCCTTTGCCTGCTCCAGCCCCACGCCAGTGCGGGCTGACTACTGTGGCACGGGCTAGACGGCTTCGGTGATCATTGAATGAACTGGGACATGGCTTTTACGCACCGGTCACACCGTCTCCGAAGCCCTTTCCCTTCTTTACGCGTGTTAATTTTTTCCCCTAGATCGTTTCCCCCTGATATGTGCCCGACCGGTTTTTCCCCCTTTTACCCCCAACCAGGAAGAAGTGGCCTTTTGACACGCGTTCATTGGGTTTCCCCCCTGGAAGGGTGGGGACGTATCCAGCGTTTGGAACTCGAGGTTCCCCCTTCAGAATCTCTTTATTCCGTTGTAGAGTTTCTTCCCTTTCCCAACGTTGAGCCCCGTCGGTGTTGACGCAAATTTTTTTCTTCGCGCACTTCTCTTTTTTCGGTTTGTTTTCTGGTACGTCCCGGGATGAAAAGTTCACGTGTAGGGAGTTGCTTGGGCGGACTTTCGTGAGCACTCCTTGAGTTTAACCGCCAGTCCATGCAGCTTTGTCACTTGCCCATTTGTCACAGTCCCCTCTTTAATCGTATTTCTGAGTGTGTAAACTTTGTGGAGTTATTTTAGTAGTTGGGTCTCCTTTCTCAGGCGAGGTCTTTGTGCACGTTCCAATAGTCGTCTTTTTACCGCGACAAGACCTAGATTTCTTTCTTCGGGGTTTCGCCTGGTTTATTATGTATCCCCTTTTTTTCCCCCCCATTTGTATGATGTTTATCTCTTTTTTTTTTCCTGACACCCGGGCTTCGTATCTGCCTTCTTCACGTTAATTCTGTTATTGTGTAGTTGTAGCTCGCCGTTTTCCTGCCCACAACATGTCGGTTCGACGGCGACCGTCGATTTCTCCGCTTTGCGTCCCCCTTCTCGTCGGTATTTCCGCCGGATTGTCCCTTTGCATTCATTTCCAGACTTTTTCCCTTAACACCGCAGAGACGTTCCGCGGTTTTTGGTCGGAGTCTCCACGACGTTCCCTAATATTTCCGCGCCCGGTCCGTCCGTTTTTCTTTTTTTTCAGTCTTCCGCGTCCGCCCCAGTCCCCGCTGTGTTAACTGATATACGCCTTGCCCTCGATCCCTACCTCATCGACAGCCCATCCCGCCGCCCCTCACCCTTCGAACCACCCTCGGCCCTTAGCGCTCTGTAACTTTTAACCCACGTTACAGGTGCTCCCACCACGCCGCAGCCCCCTCAAGTTCCCCCCCCACCTGACCACCGCGCGGCCATGAGATCCGTCCACGCCCGACACTTTTTTTCGAGCGCCCATAACGCACCCACCCGCCCCCCCCCCGCTCTCGGCAAAAAGCTCCCCCCTAGCGAGATCGTCCGACTAGTCCGAGCAGTCTTGTCCCGCCTCGGCTTGCCCCTTATGAGGATCCCCGCCTCCCCCCTCGCCCCCCCCCCGACTTTTCCTTCTGCTTTGAAGGACCTCGCACACACCCCACCACTAACCCCACTGCGTGCGCCACAGGTCCCCGGTGTCGGTCCCCTGTTGTATTTCTTGTCCGTTTGAATAACCGTGCAATACCGCTCTTCGTGCAGCCCCCCCTCCCGTTTGACAGTCTTTCTCGGTACAGTTCATGAAGGACCCCCGTTATCGTTCTGACCCCCCTGCCCAGACACGGTAGACAGGTCCGCGAGAATCTTGCTTTTCCCTTTGACAAGGCAGATTCGTTTGGATTGGGGCGTGCGCTCCCCCGAGATTTCAACCACACTCGCGTAAGTGCCCAATGAGCCTCCCATAAATGTTCGCGCCAAAGCTCGATATTTAGACCCCACCCCCCCCTTTTTTGAGTTACTATTTAGGCTTCAGAGTTTTCACGAGTCGACGGAGGATTCGTTTGTTTGTGTTGCCCCGAGTTGATTGTGACACTACCGGTCGAACTTGGCTTTTTACGACCGGTAGTTGGAGCGCCGAGAGTTGTTTTGGTTGAGAAGCAGTTTTCGAGCCCCTCCTACCCTAAGAATTTTTTTGCCGGCTGGTCTTCCAACCTGGGGTCCCCCCCACCCATTTCACCACGTGGTAGGTCATGCGCTCCCCGCCGTTCAAAGCGCCGCGCGTGGAAGCTCTGCTTGTCCGTTCCCGCTTCTTTATAAAATATTCCGTCGGCATCATCAATGTCCTTAGATGCAGTACTTATCTGAGCATGTTCGTTAACAAACCTTTTATCTATCTTCTTTACTGCCCGCGATTCCCCATAAGGCTTTGATAGGGGTGCCTGCACTCTTCCGATGATCCGCTCCGAAGCGTATTCTTCTTGTTCCGCCACCTCCGGCCGCGCACGGCGCCTCCCTGAACCGAGCGCCGGTATCAAATTTTGAGATTTTTTTAGGGGCTTCATGAAGGCTTCCGCATTCTTCCGGCGATGACCCTTTTTACTTCGTTCCTATTTTTATCTCGCGCAATCTTTTGTCACGCCCTGCACTTGTTTACTCCCTTTTTTCCCGCTAATCATCTGACAGAATGCCCCTTAGCCTTCTCCAGCAGTTTCTTTACAGTCAGCTGACCCCCAGTCCCCGCCTCCTCCTTTTTTCCAAGCTTCTAGTTAGAAGATAGGATCGTCGTCGAGGCGATGATTTAGCGGTCTAGGCCAGTGAGAATCGCCCTTTTTCTTTTTTTTTACACATCAAATCAACTCAATACAGAGTAAGATAACCACCGGCATGATTCTTTTTTCGCGGTTTTTTCCCACAGGGAGGTCTGCCTTTCATAATGTCTCATTGATGCATTTATTTTTTGACGCACCCACGTGATTCCTATCCTGCTAGGAGAACCGGGCACTCAAATTTGACGTCCTTTTCTCTCAGGGAATTTTTATCTGGGACCGTGCTAGGCTTGTACCATCTATCCCCTTTACATTAGAAGGTTTCGAGAAGACTTGATCCATCAGGCTCTCGGGAGGTGGTAGGGGGGTTTTTTGTGGGTGTGTTTTTTTTTTTTTTTGTTGTGGTCGAGCGTTTGATAGCGGGAGTTGAGCTCTCCCCGTTGAGCAACTTTTCTGGAGTAAGGCAGAACCATTCGGGGATCCGTTCTATCCCTCGAGTTCCGTCGATGGAATCTCCATTCCTCCCGTTTTTTTTTTAGTCCTCCTTCTACCCACCGGCGGACGGATCTAACTCCCCCTACTGCGGACTCCGGCAACATCCGTCCCCTGACCTTGGTTTTGCTTTGCGACGACAGCTACGGAAAGTACCGTGTTCGGCAGTTATCCTTTCTTTTTTCAACACAAGTTATGCCTCTGAAGAGGCGCAATGTGTGGCGTCTTCCCTCCTAGTCTCTGATCGGGTATATGTCGTCGCCTTCTTCAAGAACGCAATTTCTTCTGCGCGTTAACCATTCCCCCCGGTGCGAATGGCCTGAGCTCGGCTTTTCCTTCCCGTACTTTTATGATTCCTACATGGCAGGATACGCGGGTGCCTTCTGTCCTTTCTTTTTCTCCCAGCCCTCGACGTCTCATTTTAAAACCGATCATGCCCGGTGCTTTGGTGGTGACTTCGCTCTTTTCTTTAGGTTATTTTTTGTGAACCACACGTCCCGTGTCTCCCGCCTCCTCTCCCGATTCGCCCCCGCATAGCGTCTCCCTTTCTGCCGTCCTCGCCGTGGGAGAGGATCACTGTGGGGACTTCTTATGCAGGCCCCGCTCGGTGCGTGGATGCTCTTTCTGAGGCCCTCTCGCCCCTTTTTCCTTTTGCACTTGTTCGGGTTTACTAAGGATTTCGATGCTCGTTCGCCCTCAGGCAAGGCTGGCACCGCCGCCGGTCAGCTCCCGTATTGATCAGTGATTACTTCCAATTCAAATCTCTCTTTGTACCTCGAGTGCTCGTTGTTTTCTCGAGGCGCCCCGTTCTCCGAGAGCCCCCCGCCGTGGTGAACGCGCACCGAGTTTTTGGCCTGTACAGCAGCGGTATCGGGTCGGAAGAGTTACTTTAGGGAAAATAGTTTTCCAGACTCTAGCGTTTGCAAAAAAGCTTTGCCCCCTCTCTAGACGTTCATGTTGTCCCATCGTCACAATGACCCCCTCCCTTTATAATGAAGGACTATTAGAGGCCGCCGGCTTGCCCCCCCCAGGGAGGAGGCGTCAGCGAAGTGCGCTTCAGCACTTATAGTGCCCGACTTTACATTTCTTTTGCGCTGCCGGGACCTCCAAGGTGGGCCCCTTTTTTGGACACCCCTTTTCAGTCATGTCGGCTTTTCGCGGAAACTACGCAGCCTTTTTTCACTCCCCCGATACTTCCTTACTCCCAACTTCCGGTGTAGCCAACGTCTGAAGCGTGATGGCTGAAAACCCCACCAAGCGACGAGCCAACCAACTCAGCTTTCTTCCTCAGTCCTAATACCGCAGCCTTCCCCCCCTTTTTATTAATATTCCCCCTACTTATTGTCCTGCTGAAACATTGCTCATCGTTAAGGCCCCTACTTGACCCTTCTAGTGAGGACTCAGTTGTCTCCCCTCCCGTGCAGACAGAAATCAACCCCTGTCCCTGCCTCCTTCTTATCGGATTTCCCCACTTCTCGAGGTACCTTTGTGTGATTATTGCGGCGCATGCTCCCTCTTTCTGTTTCTTGTTTTCCCCCCCATCCAGGTGTTCCTGACCGTCTCCTGAAACGGTTTCCTCGTCTGACTTCCCTTTTCCGGAATCTATAGTGTTTCTTAGCCTTTCAACCACGAAATTTCCGGTCCCGCTAAAAGTGGTTCCTTACTTTCCTCCTGGAGCAATCCAGTGAGGGGTTCCTGACCTGAAGAACTGCCGGCACCTAGGCAAAACCTCTCCAAAGTCACGCCCCCTCGTAGGTGACCAAAATCGAAGGATCTTTTTTTTTCTAGCCCTGTAGCATACGCCACCTAAGGTTGCCGGACTCGTGCTGTACGGTGCGTGTGGCTCATTCATTTACGTAGTTCCGCTGCGAGTTCTGGGACGCTCGCTTTTTTCGACACCAACCAGTTTTTTCGTAGTGCGCGTCCCTTTTCCCTTTGAGGCGAGGGCCGTTCCAGTCGGGTTTGAGTTCGATAGTATGCCTTTCGTTTTTTCTCACCGGGGTGTCGCCCCTTTCCCCAAAACTTTTGAGGTTTTTCCATCCCGAAGGACAACCCACGTGCGAACCCCTCGCCCCTCCCCCGTAACGCACGCCTTTATAGCGTCTAACGCGGTCGCGTCCCCCCCCTCCCCAATGCTCTCCCTTGGTGGTGACATCTACGTCTTTTCCTCTGCCACAAGGTGCTCCCTTCATCCGAAGGCAACCTCCGGAACGGGCGCCCCTTTTGTCCACGATACGGAGCCACCCCTGGTGTCTCGGTAGACCGATTGTGCTTTTTTTTTTGTACAATCCTCGGAGTCTGACACGCGGTCCCCTCCCCCCCCCCTTCCTTTGACCCCCGAGCAGCCTGCTTCCCCCCCGGTCACGCAAACGGGTTCGCGTAAGAGGCCTCCCCATCCCTCCTCCTTTCTGTTACAGGGGGCTTTTGAAGTCCGCCGATAACGGCGCCGTGTGTGCCAACATGGTCGAGGCACCCAACCACCCTCCCCCCACCCGGTCTCAGCTCCACGTAAGCGACTTTAATCTTTTCTTGTGAACCCCACTCGCGCAGCTAGAGTCTCATTCAACCTGAGGAGTCACCCTGCAGAGTTACGGCACGCTGCTCTTCGCCGGTGTTCTTCCCTTCCCAGCAGGCAGCTCTGGCTTCGGACGCGTCAAACCCTCCTTTCTTCCCGTCGTAGTTGAATTGTTTCCCTTCGCTGCCAGCAGTTTGCGCTGTGCCCAGCTGTCGTCCCGGGGCATTCCCCCCGACTTATAACCTTACATCGTGCCAGTTCGACGGTTTTTCCCTCCCTTTTTTCATCACCCTCGTAGCGAGAGCTTTTTCTCCCTTCCTTTTGTGTAGCACAGTTTTTGTGGTTTTGAACGCCGGTCATCTGTTCCTTTTTTTTCCCTCAGATGTCTTTTGTCCTTTTGGCCCCCCTCCGCTCTGGGACGAACACGTATCGGAGTTTTCCCTTCTATTGTCATTTCAATGCGCGACCGCCGCATTTTCTTTTAGTGGAATTCCACTGTTTGAAGGCCTGGTCGAGAAGATTGCCCTTCAGCGCTTTTTTTTCTTCCCTTTCAGATTTGGGTCGATCGGCCTCTGAAGAGGTTGACCTAACGCTGAACCCCTCCAGCGCTAGGCCCGCGGTCCTTTTTTTTAGACTAGCCCCAGGTTTCGCGTTTCTTCTTCCCCATTTTCCTCTCCTTTTCCCAAATTTTGGTCTTCGGCGTGGATTCCCCGGGGCTAGTGCCGAACGGCGAAGAAGTTTCTCTGCCTCCTTCTTTTGGTGCCTCAAGTTCGAGATCCCCGCCTTGATTTCTGGCAACACACATTATCGGGTGGGTACGACCGGCCCACCGTAGTTTTTTTTTCTTGTTTCTTCACTATCCCTTCTTGATCGCTTGAGATTTGCTTCGGGCTTCCCTTGTTCGACACTTGATTAGGTTCTCCCTGTCCTGAGTAGAGCGTGTTGTAGATGTTTTGCCCTACCGCCCGTCCTTCCTTTACTCCCGTGGTTCGGCCGCGAATTCGCCCTTCAGTTCCTTTCCCCACTCCACTCCTTTTTCCCCAGACCCGTAGCTACGCTAGCCTACTCAGAAACGCCCGACTTCCTCCTCCACCGCAACCCGAGCCGGCGCTGCCGAACAGCCGCTCACACCTTTTTTTTCTCCCCCTCAGGCTACGGGCCGTTTCCTTCTCAGAGCGGCACCGTAAGTTGTTCCACCAACCGCCCTCCCCTCCCGACGTTTTTTGTGCACCCACGTACGGGGGCGCGATCTTTTTTCGCGGATTTTTCGTCTTATCGAGGCTTTTTTTGAAGATTTGTGCTCCCTTTTTCTGCTTTCTATCTGTCCCCAACCTTGCGTGCCCCCCCGAGTTCCCCGTGCGTCAATTTTCCCTCGAGTCCCTTTTTTTGTCTGCTAAAATTTCCTACCACGTCCTAGCTTTCGAATTCCTTAACCTGATGACCCTTTTTCGGCGCGGTCCACCCCCGTCGGTTTTCCACGCCCTTCCGTGCGCTGCTTGCCCCCCCCGAGCGCACGAGCCTTTGACCCGGTTTCCCGCGAAGAGGAGAGCCGTCAAATGTGCTATTCTTGCTTCCCTCGGAGTGATTGCTTCTTTTTAATACCCGCTGCCCCGTCGAAACCAACACATTTTTGTCCATTTCCCACTCTGCTCTAAGCCCCCTTCTAAAATGTTTCGGTCACGCGATAACGTCCTTCTCCGTCCTTCTTTTGAGATGCCGGGCAGGTCAGTTCCATCTAAGAGGTGTTGGGGGACTTTCTTCTTTGTCTTAGACCCCCCCGGTCTTGCGCTTCCCCCTTTCTTTGCCCCACCGCGCACCCCGGTGTTGGATTTACGTGTCTCCCTTTTCTTATCCCGTTCCGTCCTTCTCGACGCAATTGGACTGCCAACCTCACCACCAAGTTTCCCCCCCTTTCCTTTAACGGATCGAGAAGCTACCCCCCCTTTGTTTGCGTCCCTTGCTTAAAGTACCCCGTTTAGTGCACGCTCCAGAATGTCGCCTCCATCAGGAACTTCTTGCCCTTATATCCCCTGGCATTTCTCTGTAAGTAGAGTCTGCAGAGATTCTGTGCCCCCCCTTCAACTTTCCGGAGCATCCTTGCCTTTTTCCGCACGCGCTTTCTCCTGATGTGTCCCCAGACTAATTCCTCGTGCAGGATGATTTTATAAGCGTTTCCTGAAGATTTTGCGCCCCCACGTCACTACTCCTTTCCCTGTCCCGTCAGCTCCCTCGAAAAATGAGCGCCTAGGGCTCCCCCGCTTTTCGGTTGCCGGGGCAGCTTAAGTCACCGGACAGAATGGATCCTGGAAAGTCCGACTGGCCACCTTGTTCACGGCGCCTTTCCGTCTAGCCCTCTTTTCCCCCTCCCTTTTATGACCCCTCGCCAGTTGTAATCGACCCTTGCCCAGCCTCTCCCCCTTTTTTAAGAGGCGAAGGGCTGCTCCCGCGGCAGTCGCCAAGTTCCTCCTATATCTTCCACGATTAATGCCCTCCCTTCCATTCATTGAGCCTTCCCCCCTCTTTTGTAATCCCTAGTGAGCTAATCCCGGGTTTTTGGTCAATCCCCTTTTCTCCAGAATCCCGAACCCAGCCATGATCGTATTTCGGATCGCTTTTTGTGGCCAGGCGGACGCCTTTTCCTTTCCGCTTTCGGTACTGCAACTTATTTGCTTACGAGAGCCCCCGGCCCACGCAGCCAATTGCTTCCGGTCCTCCGAAGGGCTGCCCTTTGACGGATAGTGATAGGTTTCACCGATCACGAGCGAGTAGTATTTCTCCGGGGGATGACCGAGCCCTTAGGCTCTTCCACGTCATGGGGATTTCTGCTGGAGATATGTGGAGCTTGTTAGTTCCTGGTTTCCCCCCCCCCCCCTGGAGTTTTCCTGGGATGAAGTTTCCGGAGGATCAGCTTCAGGTAGCTTTTCTCCTAAGGTCCGCTTTTTGCTATCATTTTCTCCCCCCCCATTTGTTGTTGCTCGATAAAATCTTCATGGTCTTCTTCCTCCTCTTACACGGATAAGCCCTTCTAAGCTCCCCTTCCGACGTCCCGATTGTGTCGTCCTCTTTACAGTTCGGTCAATGATCGTCATCTCCGCCTTTTCCCCCCCCCCTCGAAGGTCTCTCTTTTTTCCGTCGGAACTGGATTTTTTTTTCTTCCTCCCCCGCGAATCCAGATGTTGCTCTTTCCAAGAAGAGAACCCCCGATACGAACCTTTCCTTTCCCCCTTCGAAATGGAGGATTATTGATCTCTCTTGAGTAACTTCCCTTTCTACCTCCCATTACCTTTGCGGACAGGACTTCCCGAAGGTAAAAGAATAAGGATCCCCGCACTCAGATCTAATTTGGTTTTCGAGGTAGTGGAGATCGGGGAGGTTATAACCCCAAATGAACAGTTTTATCGTCAACATGCCCCCCTTCCTTGGACAGATTCTCCCCTTCATCTCGTTTTGTCCTTAGTTGAGGAGCTCCTTCTCGAGGAGCGCCCTTTTTGGAGCTACCCCTTAGAGAACCCGGGTTTCTTCTTTTTATTCTTCGTTGCCGTAGTATTCCTCTTCCCTCCCCCCTGTCATCTTCCCTATGTATTTTTAGATAGTGAGAACCAGGCATCTCCGAGGAGAGCGAAGTCAAAGGCCTTCTCAATAGCGTTCCGACCCGTTTACGTGACTTCTCCGACACTTCCCCCCCTATAAGAGCAGGTGGGACCCCCTCGTCAGGCCTCTCGTGTTCTCTTCCCCGGTAGCCTTTTTCAGCGCGGCCTACGGTGACGGCCTCGCCTTACTGACCGCGTCCCCCCTTTAGCCGATCCGCCCGTCCCGAAGTGCCAGGCACGCCCCCTCTTCTTGATAGTCCCTTGGCGCCCTTCTCGGTTATGGGCTCTTTGACATCTCCGATCCGCCGACCGGCATCTAATGATTTCTGGCTGGCCTCCCCTCCCCCCCCCCCCCCTATTATGGTCTCTTAAGCGCCCTGTTCCGCGGCCCTTGGACCTAAATTTCCCTCCTTCACCTTTAATGCGCCTCCACTTCCTTCTCCCCAGGTCTGAAAAGTTTGCCCCCTTCACAAGGTTTGTTTCCTCTTCCTCTGCGTCGAAGTAGCCAGCAGCTTCTTCCCCACCTGTTTCTCATCCCTTTTCCAACACTCCTGTTCCTCTCGGGAACTCACTTCCTTTCCCCCGGCAGGGGTGGTGTTTTGACTTTCAAGCGACGAGCCCCCAATTCGCGCTTCTCTTTTCGGACCTCTGCCGACCCCCCCTTTCCCGACCCTTTTCCGTCATGACATTCTCTTTTGCCGGTCAATTCTCGAACAGTATTACTTTTTCTCTTTTTCTTTTTATTCCTATAGTGTCCCTGCTTAAGAGGAGGGGGTTTCTCGCGGGTGATCCTAGCTCCCCAAAGACAGCCGGAAACGTCTTTCTCTGTTTTTCCCCTAGGTTTTTTAAACAAACGAGTGAGCAACAGTTCCTTTGGCTAGCGGTGGTTCTTGTGAGACTTGGTTTGTCGAATTCGTTCTCTCTTCTTTTTTCCTTAAAGTCTGTTTCCCCCGCTCCTGACAAAGGTGACATTGTTCCCTTTTTTTCATTCACGTTTCACTTCCTCCCTCTTATAAAGTATTTTTCGAACACGTCTGTCCCGCGCTTTGCCCAGGGGAGACCCTGCGTTTGCAGTTTTTTGCCCCTCCTTCGTTTGCCGGTCCTCCTTTTCTCCCTACCTGACTGATTCGCGCAAAAACAGCCGTTCATCCTCCAGCTAGCCATAGTCCCCCACCGGCGACGGCTCGGACTCGAAGTTCCTGACCTCCACCCCCTTTCCGGTCCGAAGCGCGGTTCGACGGTGGGGTGGCTTCCCCCCCATTTTCTTCTTAATCCGTTCCCAGCTGGCTCTTGGCTCGTCCTGCACTTCTATCTCCTGCCCAAACGGTTTGCCTTTTTTTCGTCCGCTCCCTCGGGCTCTTTTGCGAGTTCGAAAAGTTTTTTTCCCCTTTTGCTGTCGCTACTGACCGTCTTCGGGTGCGTTCCTCCTCGCAGATCCTTCAACCAACCGCGTTTCCGGTTCCTCCCCTCCTGAAAATTCCACTGAATTGGTAATTCGCTTCCCAAGAAAACCTCGTTTTGGGTTCCGCTTTTCCCCTGACCAACTCTGAAAACCCCGCTCGCTTTCCCTTCTTCTTGTCGGACATCTCACGTCCTCGAAGAGCAAGGTCCCTCCTTTCAACCCTTCACCTCGGACTTCAGCCCCCCAGAGGTCCGGCGACCACCTTAGCGTCACGTGTCGCCTTTTCGCCCCTTTCTTCCGAAGTGTTACCAGGAAAGCGGACTCCACTAACCCCGATTTTTTTGGACCAATTATGTCTCGAGCAGTCTCCTTCGGAGGAACTTTAGCCCCCGGGTGTTTAGCCGAAGCCAACCTTTCATTTTCCCCTTTTTAGCGAGAAATCGGTCTCTCAAATTCGCCGGCGAAAACAAATTTCCTCTTCCCCCAATAGCCCTATTTCCCATCCCCTGTCAAAGAAGAGTCTTGGGAGTTTGTGGACAAACCGGCCTTTTCCTCCTTCTCCTCCCCAAGGCCTGTCCCCGGTTCCTCCCCGTTGCGCTGACTTCCCCCTTGTATATATCTGGTTTCCCTTCCTTTCTTTTGAGGGTCCCCGCGTCAATCTCTCGTCGCGTCCTCCCCCTCTCCCCCTCCAACCGGTGTGCCCAAGTGTTCATTTTCTCGTACCCCTCAGTCAGGTTCCGGCTGTGGTGAACCAACCCTCGAGCCGACTCCCCCCCTTTTTACAAACGATGGATAAGTGACCCCTCAGATTTAATACCCCTTCCCGACTCCTCTCTTCTTTTTAGCTCTTTTTTTTTCGAGAGATTTCGCGTATCGACCCCCTGACTTGGTTCCATGGGGTTTCAAGTTGAGGGTCTCGACCCCTTTGTTGGTTCGCCCCCCCCTTTCTTTTTGTTAAGACTCCTTTACGCCACCGTCGGCGGGAGGCGTCGTACGTTTATAATTTGGTCATTTTAACGCGCCCCCAGCCAGCGCATTTATTTTCTGACCTCAATATAATCTAGCGCAGCGTGTGTTCCTCTCTGAGGTCCTCTTTTAGTCCCTTTTGATGGTCGACGGCCCGTCGTAGCATGACCCTATTTTTCCAACTCCTAGTTTCCGCGACCGATTCCCCTCTTGGTGGTTAAAGGCTAGGAAGGTTTTACGTGTTGATCAAGATTTCTTCTCCGGTTCCCCCCCTGGTGGTTCCCTTCTTCGTCGCTGGCTCGGTTGCGAACCGAGGATGCTTCCCTCTTTCACCTTCTTTGTTTTCTGGTGTTTCTTGTCGAGATCTTTTTTCTCAGTAGGACCCCCCCCCGCTTGGGTCGACCTCCCGGGTCGAGTTCTTTAAGTTTTTCTCCAGGCCCCGTTGCGATGATCGTAGTCCTTTACAGTAGTCTTTCCAGACACATTGTGGACCGCCCTCAGAAGTATTGTCCCAACGGCTCGGTTTTTTCCCAGCGTTGTCCTCCTGTCAGAGGTAGGAATCCTCCTATCATTTGTGTTTCGTAGATACTACCTTTGAATGCGGTGTCTTACCAGCACCCCGGTTGTGTCCTGTGAGAAGAAGTATCCCTTTCGTCCCGCAAAAGTTTTTACTACAGACAGCTGACTTATTTCTCAAGAGAACGCGCACCGTCCCCCCCTGTGCTCCAGCCCTCACTCTAACCAATTTTTTGATCCCACTCTATTGCCTTCCCCTTCCTAGACAGAATTGGTCTTAGACCCCCATGAGGAAAACCAAGAAAATGAAAACTTTCCTCTGGTCAGTGCACCAACCCCTTCCGTGGAGAGTCCCCCTTCCCTTTCTCTAGAGTCACAGTTTTGTTCCTCTGAGTCTTTTTCTTTTCTGGGCTCTTTGGGCTCTAGGTGATCTGGATGACCTTGTACACCCCACCGTGCGAAAAGAGAGCCACCTTTTTGTTCTCCTGTCCAGTAGAGAATTGTTCCTTTTTTTCTTTGAACCCCAAAGTCATTACTGTCCTCTCCCCCTTAGGAAAAATTTCCTTCGGATAGCTCGCCCACCTTTTGAATTTTCAGTTTTTTGATAGGTTTCCGACGAGAACCGACCATACCCAGCTCAGACCTGGTAAGCCGAGGGTTACCTTCTTTTCCTTTGATACCTACCCTTTCCTGTTCTTTCGGAGTAATGAGCTTAGTTCATTTCGCCCCCCAGAAGAGAGACCACCCCACTCAGAGGAGTGAAGCCTCCTACCTCAATCAACCCAGTTACGAGACCCTCGATAAGAGCCGTAGTCATGACTTGTAGTTTCACTGTCGTTCGCGGGATACGGTTTCTTCTCTTCTCTTTGTGTGGCGCGTTTTTGCTGTCGTACCACCCGTTCTCTTCTCTTCCTGAGGGAAAGACGAGCCAGGAGATGTCAGTTCCTTCTGCGGTTCCGTTCCCAGAGCTTTGCCGTTTCGGATCGCCTCTCTTTCCCCCAAAACCCGTGTCCGGTTTCCCCCCAGTGTCACCGTGTTGTCTTCTTCACGTTTTCGAGACGTTCTTCGATGTCCATTTCTTCCTATAACGTGAAGTTCGCTTACCAGGTATGCCATCCTCCCCTTCGTCCGTGTGTTTTTTTTCTTTTGTTTTTTTTTTATTGTGATTTGTTCTTTTTTTGGTTTTTTTTGGCCCTCTGAAAGTAATCTGATGGTATCGATCTGTTTTTCTCTTTCCTCCCCAAACGTTTCCCTCAGCCGCCCTCGGTTTCAGCAGTCTCTCAGCAGGCTTTTCTTTTTTTCCTGTGCCTCTTTCAGATCCCGTGCTCAGACGCTTTTTCCCTTTGGCGTTTCCCTTTTTACTCCCTCGACGAAGTTCTTTCCCTTGCTCCGGCGAACTTCTTTGCTCGAGGTCTGCCGCTTCGATCTTGTTTTCCGCTTAAGCAGTAAGAGCCGTCTTTCACCCGCGAATTTTTCGACTCCCCGTCCGCGAACCTCATTTTTTGTAAAAGCCCACGACACCCTTCTCTCCCTGGGCCATAACAACACCCAGACGAAAATCAGATCACCTCGGTCTGCTTCCCTCCCATTGGCAGTAGAACCATTGCATAGCGTCCCCTCTCTTCTATCAGGCATCTTTCATGGCTGTGAGTGAGTCTAGTTGCTCTTCAGGTCTCCACACAAGGTAGTTGGGGCCCCCCCCCCTCAAATGCCAACCTGATAACCCCCTCCCCTAATGCTAGCTTTTCGATTGATGGGTGAAGGAGCGTCCCCAGCATACTGTCCGAGGAGTGACGAAACTCTTTAGAGTTGCCATCGTGTGCTCCAGAGCCGCCGATCCCTCAAAGCCGATCCCCCTTCCTAGCCCCAGCTGACGGCTGTTGCACCCTTTCCGCCGGAAGATCGCCCCGATCGAGCCACTTTTTCTCGGTTGGCGTCCCGCCACAATGATACTGTACTAGGTGCACTTTTCAAGATGTAGGAGAGAGAGCTTTTCTCTTGATATGCTGTTCTGTAGCGCCCGGAGTCGCACCCTGGCGTTTCAGGGACGCTTGAATGTGAGGCTACTCCGCTGACTCCTGATCCAGACTTCCGCATGGTTCTCGACCTTCTCCTCACCGTTGTTTGCTTATAGATTCTACCAAGGAGTTGTATCGCTATCCGTACTAATGTTTTTTTTCTTGGAAGGAAGACCTTCAAGTCCCTCCATCCCGCAAAAGATTTTTTTTTCCCGATTAGCCCCTCCTACCTTATCTCCCTGTCAGACGATCTTCTCGCTTCCCCCCCGACTCTTTCAGAGAGCCTTCTTTCTTTTCGTCAGCACCTTCCACCGGACGCGATCGCCTTTTTTTTTACAATTGCCCTGCCCGATAACCTCTTTAGAGCCCTCCTGCGCGGGTAAGGAATGCGGTCCTTTTTTGTCCTTTCCCGGTCCAAGCCACCCGCCTTTTTGCCTTAGACGAACCTAACCCCCGGACCTGGATCCATCCTTCCCCACCCTACTAGATAAGACCCCCCTCTTCTTAAGGCCTTTTTCACATTCTTGGCGAGATGGTCGGTTACCACTCCTGTCTTGAAAAAGATCTTCAGATTAATCCGACGACACCCTACCCTTCTTTTTTCATACCAATGAAGATTTTATATAAGCTGGCTCCGGGAAGCCTTTTTTTTTCTCTCTTGACGTTCTAGGCATTTCGGTGAGATGTCTTCTTTTTCCTTCTTTTAGATCTCAGCCCTGGCACTGCACCTTTGCGGTCTTGGTGGGGTTGTTCCCCCTTTGGTCTTCCCCTCTTTTTAGAGAACTTACTTTACAAGGAGTCCCCTACCATTTGTCCAGCTTCCCCCGGCTGCATTAGTGTTTTCTCGCCACAAGCCCCGACCTAGTTTGCCGGCCCGTGGCTTTGTTGTAGGAGTTTTTTCCTACGTGCTCTTGTAGGTAGCTGTAACGAGCACAAGCCTTTTTCTCCCCGCTGACCTTCCCCCTCCGCCCTCTCTCAACGAGGAGGTTGGCCCCCCAGCACCCCTCCTGATTCCTGATTTTTGGAGTTACCGTAAACCGACTTTTCCCCAGAGTTTAATGTCACGAGCCCCCTCCTCTAAGCCTAGTTTAAGTTCCCCAAGACCGGGAGAGTCTGAGGTCCTGATGGATTTTCTACCTTAGTTCTCCTTCTCTTTTTCTCTTACTCTTTCTATCCTAGGGACGCGGAGAAGTTAAAGCCCTTGTCTCCGCCTTTTGGTGCACCACTTTTTCCCCGTTCCCCCCCCCATGTCTGCTATACTCTTTCAGCCCTTATGAATCGGTCTAATTTGCACCGAACCGTAAATACCCCCCCCAACCTGCTAAGGTACACTCAACTCCTTTGGACAGGCCTAAAGGGTTCATTCCCCAACCCTCGAATCTCTCCCCCCGCCCGAGATACCCTCCCTCGGTCACCCTCTCTCCTCAGTTTTCCCGACAATCCTTTTTCCGTCCTCCCTTACATGTACCCTTCTTAACCCCCATGCGTGGGTGGGCCTGTTCCGAGTATTGTTTTTTTTTCTTATACCTGTTGTAGAGACCTTCCCTACGCCAATCATCCGGAAATTCATTATCGCCTTTGTAAAAGAAATTCTCCTTACTCTTGGTCTGGCGACCTTTGAGTCTCCAGCCGAGAGAACCTCTGCGTTTGATTTCGACGGGTGTTTCTTCCCCCCTTCTTGACACCCTTTTCCTCCCCCTTGTTTCGTTTTCCGTGCGGAAGCCCGATAGAGTCTTACCAGACACGCCCAAAGCTTTAGGCCCCCCCTCAGAAAGCCGTTCGGTACTCACTGGTTTAGGCTGTTGGGTCCCCCCAGTCGCACGGACCCGAGAGAAACTCTAAGAACTCACGCCGACGATTACAAAATCCTAAGTAGTCGAACGTTCTAGTTCCCTACCCCCGACTTTTCTTCCCTAAGAGTACGCCTCGTTTTTGTTTTCTGGGAATGGCCCGCCTTATCTGGTCCCTGATTTCTTAGCTCCGCAGAGAGAGTGCTCCCCCGTGTTATTTTCTTTTTGGCCAGAGCTGGTTCCCTTGAGATTGGTATCTTCCCGTTTCCAGGCCGTGACTTCTCTTTCTTCTGACTCTCTGAGCAGTCTCTTTATTTATTTTTTTATAATGGAACCTTTCGTTTTTCCCTCCATTCTTTTTCCGGACCAGACCTTCGTCGAACTTCGGACGGCACAAGAACCCTTCCACGTGTCTTGCCTTACCTAGGTGACCGCATTCCTTTCTTACCACTCCCTCTTTCTGGACATATACTTTCCCGAGCGGAAAATCTCTTCTCGACAAGTACCGACGGACATTCCTTCCTGTCTCTTCAAGGTTCCGTTCTGCCCAGACACTCGGTGTTTTTTCTCTTTCTTGACGTTTTTATGGTGGGATGGCAAAAAGGCCCTCCTTCCCTTATTCGACCCTCCACGCTGACCACCCCCGAATTTTATTATTCCAGAGCTAGCCCCGTTTAGGAGAGCCCCCTTTGACGCCTACCCCCCCTTTTTATTTGACCCTTTGTTGATAGGAAAATCGGTTCCGAACGGCGCCAGGAGAACCACCCAAGGCAAGGACCTTACAACCCCCTCCCCCCGCGTTTTTTCCCCTCCCTGAGACTCTGCTTTCCGCGTCGTGTGAAAACTTCCTCGTCTGTCTCTACCCTTAATAGTAATTGACGACTTCCGGTTTCCTTTCCCTTTTTTCCCAGGCCGCTTTTCATTTCTTCAGAAGAGTTAATGCCTTTTCAGTCGCAGACAGCCGCGACCTTGAAACGTGTTTTCCCTTCTGATCGATCCCCTCTGAAGGCGGCGCCCCACCAGCGCCTTTCAACGGGTTCAACCCGAAGGGATCCCCCAGTTTTTCCTTCCTACTGCCCTCTCTCCTTTTAATCTCCTAAGTGGTGACTTCTCTCTTCTCCGTTATTCTAAAATGGTCGGTATAACGGGAGGTTTTTCCCTTGAGGGAGAGAATTTTCCCTGGTTCTCACGGTCGACGTCGGGTATAGAAGGACTTTTCCCTTCGTTCGGAGGCTCGTACTTCCGACCGTTCTTGTCAGTGAATCCCCCTCTTCCTAGGTTCAAGGCTTACGAACTTTAGTCTTAGAAGGTCCTGTTTCCCCCCCCCCCCTTTTTCTTGCCGCCGTTTTCCGGTGCTGTTATCCTTCTTTGAAGATGCTCTTTTCCCAAAGTCACTAGATTCTTTCCCTCCCCTCTGTAGAGGTGGGTTGCTTAATTCAACTTTCCGGCTTTCCTTTCTCTTTTTCAAGTCCCTACTGAAAAGTCAACAATAAATTCTTCTCTTCCCTTTCCGTCCAAGGGGTCGCAGGGATTTGATCTTCTCTCTACGGGTAGAAGTTTGCTTGAACTCTTGCTCTTTTATGACCCCCCCCAATTCCTCTGGGGTACATCCCCCCCCCCACGTAGAGTAATTGTGAGAAGTCTTCTCACTTTCTTTCTGAGGTATTTGAGTCGAGTGTTTCCGTCTTCCCTTGTGGCCGTCTCGAGGGACTCCTTCACCCCCACCCCAACATATACGTAGTCGGGGTCGTTTGGTTGTAGAAGGACGCAGCCCCTTCTTTCTCTCCCTCCACCGCAACTCTTTCTCCCCCCGCATCTTCCTCTCCCCCTCCCCCTCTCATCTCCCCCCTTGTCTTTCTCGATTCTCTCTTCCTTTCCCCCATTTTCCTTCGTCCACACCCATGTTCTCCTTCCTCTCCTATTTCCACCACCCTCCCCTCCCCTCATTTCACATTTTCCACCCTTTCTCCTCTCCTTCCCCCTCCCTACTAATGCACCCTTCACCCTCTTCCCGTCCCCCTATCTCCCCCCTGCTCACTCACCTCCCTTCTGCTCCCATCCCCTCGCCTCTTCACCTCCCTCCCCTTCTCTCCCACCCCCCCCCCCCCCCCTCCTTCTCTTCTCCTACCTCCCCTATTCTCTTTTCTCACACCCTCCTCTCTTCTTTATCTCCTCCTACCTCCTATCTCCAATTCCCTTCTCTTCCTCTCTTTCCCCCTCTTTACTGCCCACCCCCACCACCCCAACCTCTCACCCCACCATGCCCTCCCCTTCCTCTTACCGTCTCTTACTCCCCTCCCACCCCCCCGTTCGTTCCGCCCTCACTCCCCCTTCTTCTTCCCCGCCACCCCCCCTCTACTCTCTTCCTTCCTTGAATCTCCCTTTCCTTTAGTGGAGTCGGAAGAAATCCCCTTCTTTCGTTGTTATTCCACCTCCCCCTGTTTTTTTCATTATCCACGAAGTCGTCAGCGCCTTTTACTTTCATCGACCCTCCCACTCCTCTTCCAGCTCGCCGCGCTTCTCGGGTAGCTGCCGACAAGGAAGTAGCCCCCTTTCTCAATGAGGGGGCCGGCTTGACCCCAAGCCTTCCGGCGAGGATTACAACCTCGCTTCCCCCCCCCCTCCACCGCCTTCCCAGTTCCCCCTCTTACCCCCCTTGTTGGCGAGCTTAGATTCCTTTTTTTTAGCCGTATCTTTTTCAATCGGCGATGCTTCTGAACTTGCTTTTCTCTCTTTCCGTGCTTTTGCACTCTGTCTCCCCACTGCGTTGCGCATCGCAGGTGAGTCACAACTTTTTCGCGTTCGTCAATACCAACAGTTGATACTCGCATCGTTTAAGTCCCGTCTTTTTAAACAAGTTACCGTGCTGCGCTCGCAAACTCTTGCATTTTCAGGTCAACGTACGAGGCTCTGCCTGCGCTACCTTCAACCCCCCCTCCCCCTTCGACCGAAATTTCCCCGGGAGCGGGCGTTTGTTACGTTAAGTGATAAACGAGAATCGCGGATGATTTGCGTCCGGTGCTACCTCGACTGGAGCCCAAAAATAGAGGAGAACTTCGATAGCCTCAATAAACTTCTCATACTGTTCGTCACAAATGGAAGATCTTTCGACTCTTTTCCTTTAAGGTTCGGGCGCTGTCGGCGGATGATAGAGTCTTTGCTATACTCTTTTTGTTTTGCTCGGCGCGTTGCGGGGTCCGTCGACCCCTTTCCTCGATCCCGACTGTAGAGTTGGTCCAAATTTCTTTTCTGTTGGGTTGAGATCAGTGATTGCCCGTCTTTTTTTAGTCCTCGCACCTTTGAATGAAAACGGTCCGTCACCAAGTGTCAATTCGGCTGTTTGCGCGCCCCAAAACCCGTCCCCTGCGGCCTTGGCTTACCTTTTTTCCGCTCGAAAGAGCCAGACCGCAGGAGGTTAATAGAAAGGCAGTTCCATCCTACGGCAATGCATGTAACCTTTCTCGCTCCTTCGGTGACCCCTAACGTCGACTTTCGCCTTCCTTCCCTTTTAGATCAAGCTGGACGAATTTTTCCTACCCTCGTGCGCGATCGTTTCGTTCACGAGATCGCCTTTGCGTCCCGATAGAAGACCACTACGAGAGCGCAATTTTCCCACTCTGCCTCGAGGTCGCCCCCCCCCCCTTCTGCGCTTGTTTTTTCCGTGGAATCAATTAAGTCCCCTTGGAGCGTGGTACCCGGCGTACCAGACCCTTGGCCTTCCATTCTTCCTCTCTTAGGGCTCCCCCCAGAAACTCCTGAGATTGCCTTGGCGATTGCTCGCTACTGACACCTTTGACTTCTTCCGCTCCCCGCGGCGCAGGTTCTCATCTCGCGTAGCCACAGTAGCATATCGCAAGGTACCAAGCTCGAGCATCTCTCCCGTCCCCGGTGAGGCGGATGGGTCGACCTTGGCTTAGGAAAATTTTTGGCTACGGTACACCCTAAAATCCCTTTGCGCTTTACCAGAGAGATCTTCCTTCCATCGATAGAAGTAGGATTCGTCGATGGTGTCTTGCCTCCGGAGGCAGACAGTAAGCGTTGTAATTAGCAGCTCTCCCCCGTCATTGAGACCTAGCAGAGATCTCAGCCATGAAGGTTTAAGCCCCTTTTTTTTCTTTTAGTAGCGGATCGTGCTCGGCTCTCTTCCAGATCGAAATATTTTTTTGTCGTATCGTTGCGCTACGGGCACGTCTCCCTTGCCCCGCGGCCATATGCGAAAGTAATAGGTTGAGGGAGCCTAACTCCTTTTACCCCTGTAGATGTCGGAGCATATTTGACTGGTACTCTTTTCTTTCCTTCTTCTCGATGACAGAGTGCGCTCCTCCGGAGCCTGGTAATCACTTGATTTCCCGTTGTGGTGGTCCTCGTACCCCCCAGGCTGCCGTCTGTGCGCCTAGATCGTAAATCCGCCGTAACTTCCCTGCAGAAGAAAGGGGCGCGCCGTCCCCTCTAGAAATTTATCCCTTCCGCTCTGAACTAACCTCCTAATCCCTCGGCCGGTTGGTGGGTGAGAGACCTCATTTGGCGGGTAAGAATTAATCCAGGGAAAATCGCGCTATTCAGCTTCCTCCCGCTACTTAATAAGCTCTAGATTCACAAGAGGCCTTTTAAATGGATTTCTGTCCGGGAGTCCCCGGTCCCCTATAAAGGATTTTTAGCCTTTCTCAGACTAATTCAGTGATGCCGGTGGGGTTGGGGTGAAAACCCCGCGAAAAAACTCGACCGGCACCAACTCGATCCCAGGTGATGTGTTCTTTTCTGGATCCGGTCATGTTTATGTTCAAAACCAAGAAAGGTCAGGTCAGATCTCTCCCTGCCCTAACAGAAGCTAAAGATCCGTCTCTCTTCTTTCGCCGCTTCGGACGATCCTCATGTGGGCCCCGACTGATGTCCTGCTCCGCGTTTTGAGCTTTGGCGCTCGCAGGAGGGTCTCCTACATATGAATATTGCTGGTTTCCCTATTCCTGACGAGAACCGGAGGTCCCTCCTGACCGATTCCACCTTACGTGCCTTCTGACCCTTCAAGATCCTCCCCCAGTTGGCCGACAAGCTGATCTTGGTTAGTGTTAGCCCCTTTTTTTTTTTCCTTTTAGCGCGTCTTTCTGGTTGAATTTGAATTTGCCGGCCTTGAATGGACGCCGCGACCCTCTGATCCTATTCCTACTTCCAATAGTGCAGAAACAAGACCGCCCCGTCATTCTTAGGGCAACATCGGAGCATATAGACCATGTTTTCCCCTCTCCCCTAGATGCCCCTCCGGGATTCTATCAGTCTATGATGATTCTCTGATGGATCAACCCGTTAAGCGGCACGCTGATCAAGCCCGTACCCCTGTTGCGGTATCACATTCTTGATCGAACCCGTTGCAATTGACAACTCTTTCCAAAAGGACACTGTCCCCATGCCCTCTCTCTTCTCCTAAAAGTTCGTTTTCTTTGAGAATAACTGCTATACCCCCCAGTAAAACCCCATTACGTGGCTTGGTGCCAAACTATTCCTTCCCTCTGCCCGTTTTCTAAGGCCCCTCCCTTTCCTAGAGCCCACAAAAACTCCTCCCTCCTTCCTCCTGATACTCAGCGCCCGAAGTTTACCCGACAATCTTCTCAGTCAGGACTCATCGTCTCTTTGCAGGTCTCTCAAATGAGCGTTTTTTCTTTCGGATAATCTTATGCTCAGGAGTGTTGGTTGCCCCCTCTTTAGAAAGCCCCCGATCCCTCCTCGGGGACAATCAACTGAGACGTTTATACAATTATCCGGAAATATTCGTTTTTTCCCTCTGGTGGGCGCCTTGAGTAGACTCCTGCCCTTTCTCTCTCCCCCCCCTCCTTCTTTGGCATGAAAATGAATCGGCTGTTTTGCTTTGATTTTCTTCCTCCACCGTAACGACGGTCTTTCTCCTCTGCTTCCGTGAACGTATTCGACGCTTAGGCCAACGTTCTTCAGACAAAGATTTATCTCTCTTTCAGGGGACGCACCGGTCCCTCGTGTGCAAGCTTGTTTTTTCTTTTTTTCTTTTCTTTCTCCCATGCAGAAAGAGGCCTCGCTCCCAACATCTCATTCTCAAGAATAGCAGATTCACTCGGTCGGAATTTCCCCTCTATCTCTCGCCACCACGACTCTGTAGAAGAGAGTTTCTCTTCTTAGTCTCTTACTGGATTTCTGTAGACTAGTTCCTTCGTAAGTCTTAAGGCCCCTGAGCAAAACCCCTCCTTCAGTTTAGAGAAAGGCTGATTCCTTCCTCTTTTTAGGAACTTGATATGTACTTTCTTTTCCCCGGTCCCGCCAGTCTATAAGTCCAACCGTTCTTGGTAATCAAAGTCATTCCGAATCCTTGCTATCGACTTTTTTTTTTCCCCCTCCCCGCTTTGAAGCTTTAGCGACCCTCTGGTACCTTCAGAAATCTCGACGATGCTTTTTTTTTGTGACATATCGTACGCTTCGACCCCCTCTTCCTTCCCTCCCTTTCCTTGACGGCCCGCGCCCAACTAACCTCGCTTCTCTAAAGTAGCAGGTCGGGCAGCTAGAATCCTGTTCCCCCGACTACTGGTTGTGCATATATTCTCCCCTCCCCCCCCCCCGAAAGAGTTTCCGAACAAAAACGAATTCCTTAGCCTCCTATACCTTTTTCCGGTCCGGTCGAACGAAGACCCTTGCTTTCCGGGGCTCGGACCCATTGGTCTCTTTTCCCAAAGTTCTCCTTCTTCCCCCCCTTTTTTCCTCAGGAGACACCAAAACGAATCTGACGAGGTCGCGGTTCCCCTAGAGAGGTTTTCCCCCAGTCTTCTTTTCCCCCTCAAAGCGAGTCCCGTCCCCTCCTACATCGGATTGAGTACTCCCCCCGGAGCCGTTTCCTACTACTTTGAAGGCACCAAGAATTGTTGGAATTTTTTCCTCCTTCAAAAGTCTCCCAAGCACTGCCTACACTTTTAACTTTTTCTCTCCAAAGGCGTCACGACCTTTCTTTCCTTTCCCTACCACCCCCCGGCGAAGTACGTTAACTAAACGGGGTAGTTTCAACCAATTTCCCCCCTCACCTCTTGAAGTGAGAATAATCCCAATCTTCCCTTTTTCATACTACCTCCCCTTGTTGTTTTCTCTCTGATTAGTGAAGTATTCCCTCCTGGCCTCTTTCTATAAGTAGGGCCGACCCCGTTTTCTCCTCGCGTCCGCCGGTTGGTCGCAACGTAGTGTTAGGGACAGCTTCCTTTACCCCCTCCCACGTTCACAGTGTAGGATTCTGATGACGTACTCGGTCTTTTCAACGATTTCTCCTCCCAGTCAGCTTTTCCCTTCACCGCAGGTCCTCGACAGCGTGGGTCTTCCTTTTTTTCCCCCTTCCCTGAACTGACGCGTCCTGTGCGCCGCTTTCCCAAAGAACTTCCCCGATAGCAGTGTTGTCTTTTTTCCTTTTCGAGCAGGCCTCGACCGTTTTTTTCAGACCCGTTGATCCCCCCGTGAGTTCTAGATAACCTCCATAATGTTTTCTTAGGCGTTTAAGTGCCCTGGGGTTTCACTTCCTCTCTTCCTTCTAGTTTTCTTGAAGAATTCGTTTTTTTCGTTTAGTTGTGGCTCCTTTGCCTTTTCTTCCCAACAATGCATTTGTATACTCTACACTTTTAGTTAGATGAGGTGAGCCCGGATTTTCTCTGTATCTGACGTCGCTTGGAAACTTGTCGATTTTTGGACCTCCTCCCTCGTTACTAGATGTCCGAAGCGACGTCGCGAGGGTTTGTTTCTTTGAGACTGAGGTTTTCCTTCAGAGACTCTCGGGTCTTATTGTCTCCTTTCTTCCCCCCTTAGTGCGATGTTCACCAACTCTTTTGGGAACTTCTTTCCTGAAAGTTTTCGCACCGACCGCAGAGACTCCTCCCTCCCGAACCCCCCTTTGCATTCGACCTCGGCCGATCCAGGCTCCTGCCCGAAATTGACCCGACGCCACAAGTGTGTGATAGAGCGACCCTGGCCCTTCTTCCCCAATAGACAAGTCAGCGCCCCTGTTTTGTCAATTCAATTCCTACCACGCACCCCCTCAGTCCCTCGCGTATTTCCTGTTCCCCCCCGTCGGGTGTCTGCAGTTAGTAGGACGATTTTATCTCTGTGATTTTCTATTTCGGCGTTTTTTCTTCTTTTGGTGCGCTATGCCTTGTATGTCATTCTTCCCCAACCCCACTGCTTGTAGACTAGCCCCCCCTTGCCCTCTTTCCCTCTCAGAGTTGGTCGTGTTCCTAAAACGTGCTATCTTCTTTCAGAATTTAAGTTAAACGGACTTGTAAAAGGGAACCCCTTCTTGCTCTTCCTTGGCCGTCGACCAAAGCGTCATTTTAACTTCCATTGGGCTATTCTGCGCTGCTAAAAACCCCTCCCTTGACCTTTTACGCTCGAAGAGGTAGTGGCCAAGAGAGGGCTAACCCCCTTCCCTCCCTTTTTCCTAGAGGATTGAGGCTTGATGTCTACCTTTCCCTGAGAGCTCCAACCACCCCCCCGATTAGCAGTTAAAAGCTTAGCACCCCGTATCCTTTTCCTTTCATTTACTGACGCCTAGATAAGGCTGCCCTCTCTCTTGTCCCTGTTCCTCTTCGGCGATAGATCCTTTTCCGAGGAGGAGACACAAGTAGTTTTTTATGTATTTTCTTTCTATTGTAAGTAAACCAGGTTCCGTCCTCCCCTCCAGTGTTGGTAACGCGCCCTTCTCTTTCTCTCCTGTCCTCTCGTATTGCCTCCCCCTCCGGATTATCCTTTCTCGCCCGACCCTTTATGGACTGACCACCTTTCCTTTTGTACCCCCAGGCCCCAATTTTAAGTACCCCTCTTCTCTGGTGAACGTAGGAATCCTCTGTTTTAAGCTCAGCTATCCCCTCCCTCTCCTTAGTAGGAATAGACGTTTTTCATTGAATAATTTTTTTCCTATTTCTTCGATGCCGTCCCCGTGATCTAAGCTTCCTCTTCCCCCCCATTAAAGTAGAGAGTACCATCTTTTTTTCGATAATAACTGGCCCCTCCTTTGTGCCCTTCTCAATCTTGCTTTTTATTTCCTTCTCAGAGTTCTGGAGCCCGAACTCTCCCTCTCGACGACGAGCTGACCCGGATGATACTCACGAAGAGTCTCCAGGGTCCCACTGATCTCTGGAGGGAGTGCGGCCATTACTTCAGCCGTGCCCAGGTGCTTCGTTTTGAATTAGGATAGGTCCCTCTCGATCCTTTGGAACCCCACCGACCCTCGACGAACGAGAAGTTTCCCTCAGATACCTCCTGCCCAGAACCCCCCCAGCCACAGGCGAAGCGGCCCCCAGAAGCTAGACCAAAAGTGCGCGCTTTCAGAACTAGAGGAGAGAAGAATTCGAATGAGGGTCCTCATGCTTTTTTCGGGAGCGATAGGGCCTCTACAAGCTCGGACACATCCTCGACAAGAGTCTCAAACAAAATATGAAGTTCCGGATGTAATTCTCTTCGCTTTTCCAAGTAATGTTCGTCTCTGTATTCGCGCCCTTATCTTGATCTTTGCCTACGAGCCACCGGGGAGATTGACGTCAATTTGGACCGCGCAGTCAGTCGTCAGTTCTCTTATGTTCGGATCAGATCCCCGCCCTATTCGCGTCTTTCCCTTTGCGGACGCCCCCGATAATTGTAAGGGAATCGTCAAATATCGTTTTTGGAGCTGGAGATCGGGCAGGATATTCGTATCTGTCTGCGCGCTCTTGAGAGTCCCTGTACCACGTGAAGGCGCTCCGCTTATCCATGTTTTCCATGAAGGCAGACTTTTCCTCCTATATATTTCCCCTCCCCCCCTTGTTGATATTTCTTACACTTCTTTAGTCGGAAGCACGCCCCGGTCAGCGTTTAAAGAAGACTTACTAGAACCCTTGGCAATTACATATCAGATACGCTACTCATCCGCTCTACTCTTGCGCCTAGGAGCGAGCAATTGTGGCGGTCTTCGGATCCTAATTCCGAGATCGGGCTATATTTCCCATCTATAGCTATTAGAGCAGGACTTTCTGGTAAAAGACAAGGCGGCCTGGATCGTTCTTGTCCAGCCTTAACGGACTTGCTCCTTCGACACATTCTTCCCGATACTTTTTTGATGTCCTCCGGAGAAACGCAATATCCTTCCTAACTCATTGTTTTATTTTGGAGGAGAGGTTTATTGTTCGCTCTGCCAAACACACGACAAGGATGAGGCTCCTCCTCCGCGGTCCACTCCCTACCTTTCAAAAGGCCTGATATAGCCGATTAAGCGATGGTAAGAAGGTATCCTCTCCCAGGTGTGCGACCCCTGATGCCTCTCCTTTACTCTTGAGATGGACTTGACATGTGAGGATCTCGCCCGCGATATTGAGGGAGCGTGACACCATGCACTTAGAGATGACCCTATTCTCAGGACACACGTCTTTCCATCAGCCCGGTCTATTTTGAATCATCATAGACATCTCCCCCCTCTAGGCCCTTTCGTGGGCCCAATCCCCGAGGCCTTCTTTTCCTTTTTAAGTCCGGTTTCAGTCCGAGTTTGTTAGGTTTCTTTTCCCAACTATCAAGAGAGACTTTTTTTTTACAGCAGAGGACTAGAGCCTCTCGACGGGCACACACTAGAACCATGATGACGCACTCTGGCATTCCCCCCAACTGAGGCGCTCATAGAGTTTCTGGGTCAAGAGCCCACTTCTACTCTTCCCTCCTAGAAAAGGGTTTCGACAGGGCTCTTAGGAAGAAGTATGCATTTCTCTTTATACATGCGGTCCTTTATGGATCGAGAGGTACTTTATCTTTCCCATCCCCATTCAGTCTAGGTTCATTATTCTGCCCCAAGTGACTAGTCCACCTGTTCGTTTTTTCGGTTTTCCCAGTTTCAAAGTCCATTTGAGCGGAGAATTTTGAGGCCCTCCCTGCCCTCCCTTTCGCAGTTACTGAACCAACTCTCCTTGGCGGTTGGTCCAACCCTGGTCCGGCGCGGCGAGTGGTGTTCGGTACACATCACCGCTCACGCGTCTACCCAAAGAGCGCCCCAGCCGCGACAGCTATCGACGTTCCCTGGCGACAGCCTTATCATGACTTAGCGAGCTTCAGGTGCTTCGACCCTTTTTCTTTGGGTTGCGAGGCGCAGCTGTGCCCTTCGTCGTGTGGTGCGGTTACGTTTTGGGTTCCTCAATGCACGTCTTCACTCAGCGGGAACTTTTGCACTATACAGCCGTTCACTTTAACTGACCTATGAGAGTGAAAAGGGCCCCGGTCTCGGATTCAGTGTTTTTTCGAATCGCGCGCTGCGTTGTTAATGCCCCACCCCGCGGTAGAGCAGGTTTCACGACGGTTTCCGGGCTTTTTCAATCTTTTCTTTGGAGAGCAATTTATTACAAAACTTTTAACACCCGAGGGCCATTTTAGGTTCCGCAAAGGGGGTAAAGGCGCCCCTCATTCTGTTGGGTTTTCACAGAATGCGCAAGAGGCACCCTGCCAAAGCTTCGACCTTTGCCTCAACGCCTCGCGAACCCCACGGAGGACTGTCTTCTAGAATGAGCTCGCTCGCCCATTGACGGGTTTGTGCCGCCTTTTTTGCTGCGTGTTGTTCCCTGAATGAGGACACTTAGCCTGATGGCTTCTTTCCGCGTGCAGGCCAGTAGATCCGCTTCCACCACGTTTCTCTTCTTCTTCTGGAGGTCTTCAGTTCCCCAGCGCGGACTTCTTTCCGCTTCCTTCCTGATACTTGATCTGTCTTTCTCCCGTGTTCGATAAGGGCCCCACAGATGTTGATCCACCCGTAAGTAAATGGTCCCTTACCTCTCGCCCCAAACGACCGGTCTTTTTTCTTCCGCCCTCCCGTTCACAAATATCCCCCCGCTTCTCCCGTCTCTCGTTGACCTACGTCCTCTACGCTGTCACACTTTCTCGAAAGTTCCCTTCCCGAACCCACCTATGCTAGAATCGAAACTGTTCGGCGCACCTCTCTTCTTGACCTACGAACCTGTGTACCGATTCATGCGTTGGTGCCCCCCCCCCCTGAAGCGGCTGTTCCGTGAGAACCCCCCTCCTCTTCTTCTAGCCGCAGCTCTCCAGTCGGACAAGTTTTCGTCCTAACCTAATACAAACTGTATGTTCCCTTGGAGAAATAGTGCATTCTAACCGGAGAAGGATTCAACG
>Ga0179593_1530736_pt1 | contig 41622 bp, 44 predicted proteins | sample CZODoug2_1_08_16_FD_185931 | JGI IMG/M metagenome (GOLD analysis project Ga0179593, IMG submission 185931) | Vadose zone soil fungal communities from Angelo Coast Range Reserve, California, USA - CZODoug2_1_08_16fungal (PacBio error correction) | ecosystem: Environmental > Terrestrial > Soil >... | reverse complement strand
TTCTCGGAGTTTCGATCAATCCTTCGGTCGCGGTTGGTGCTATGGCTCCTCCTCGACCGTCAATAAACCCTTTCGTTTGTCACTGCAATTAGGTGGTTTGTCAGTCAGCGGCTTCTTTTTCCCATTTTTTCAGTCCTTTACACCGGTGCCGTAGTGACTTGGCGGATTTCCCCCCCCCTTGGGATGCAAGCCCCCTTCAACAGCGTCTTCCACCGCCCCTCTCCGCCGTGTGTTTACTCCTAAGGCAGGCGCCACCTGTGGCTACGTGACATTTTCTGAGAACATCTCTTCTATTTTTTTCCCCCCTCCCTATCTCACACCTCGTGTTTCTCCTTGGATATTGTCCTACCACGGCTCAGTGAATCGCTCACCACTCTCCCCTTTTGAGTAATGACCTCCCATCTTGCCCCCTTCTCATACTATGATTGTCTCTCCCCCCCAATTCCCGTTTTTTCAACATCCTGCTCGCTCGGTAAATCAATTTTCTCTTTTTTTGGCCTTTCGTTATGACGCTCTTCGATCTTACATCTGTCTTCCGGCTGGCCACCCTTTCCTTCCCTCCGTCGCGGTCCCCCCCATCAAACGGACAGCAGGTTTTTTTCGTTTTTTTCAAGGCAGGTCAGTTCATCGAGCTTAGTTTGAACCCTTTCCCCAACTAACCGACTATCCCTCACGATTCTAAACCTTCTCCGGCCACCCCCCGGTTTTTCGGCTATAGTGGCATTTCCCTCCCCACCATTTGTGGAAGTGCTCCAGCAACGCATCGGTGGTCTGTCTTTTCCTCTATTTCCTGACCCCACCTTGTTCCTTCTGCAATCCTTGCAGATTTTACTCCCTGCCACATCCCGATGGTCCCCGGGTTCCCTAACAGGGTACTTTCTTTCCCTGCCCTTTATGGTGTCCTGGTTATTTTTTCGTAGTGCTCCCTCAGCCTTCTTTTTCAGGGTGACCATTTGGCTATAACTCGCTCCTAACTCCCTCTGTTGCATCGCGTTTCTCAACAGTGGCTTTTGGGAAACCTTTTGGCCCATTTTCCCTTTTAATCATGTGGTCTTCCTTCCTGCGCGCTTTATTGACGCATCGACAGCAAGTCAATATATATCCCCCCCCCCATTCACTTTCCTTTCTCATTCGTTCTGACCCCTCTTGTGCCGGGAGCTTCTCTCGATTTTGTCTCATCACGGCCCCTTGGCTCCGGCTTCCACTGGATGTCACTGGTCCCCCCATTGGCGTTCCCCTGCGACGGCTCTCCAATATCTTTTCCCCGCGGCCGCCCACCTGACCAATGCTTTTCTTCACTGCGGGTTTTTATTCGTAAGACGGGCCACTTCCGTTCAACCGGGTGTACTCTCTTCTCTTTCCCCCCCTTTCCCCTTGTGTTATTTCGCCACCCGAACGGCGTGCCTTTCTAGCCTTTCACCAAGCGTTCGCCTTTTAAGAGGTGGGCCTGGCTCCGTTGACCGCAAACCCGTGCGTAATTGTGAGAGCGTCTTACTTTGGTCACATCTTTGTTTCACCTGAGGAGTAACCTTTTGACATCCCGTCGTTTTTTTCCTTGGGTTATGCTTGCTCTTTCCTAGTAGCTCTACTCCCTCTACACTCTCCCTCTTGACCGAGTCCCCCTCCGATTCGTTTCGCCTTTTCTAAAAGCCGACGCGCTTTTTCGCCCAGAGTTCCCTCTATTTTTTTCACCCCTCTGTGTTCCCAAACCCCCTGGTAGCATCTACTTTTTCTCTTATCGCTTGATCCTTTCTCGTGTTTTTTCCGTCCTCTTCCAAACTCCCCCCTCCTCTTGCTCCCTGAACGTGGAGAGACCGGTTCCCACTGGGCAAGAGAAGTCCAAAGTACACTTTCGGTGCCAAATTCTCCCCTTTGATTAGTCAGTGGGACAAGCTGCGTCTAGGCTCTTGTCTTTCCTTCTTCTGCCCTTCTCCCGTCTCTATTGCGTTTGCTGAGTGACGCTTCCACTTCCTGGTCGATGTAGTTGTAACGTTCCCCCCCTTATAGCGAGACAATTGTGTTTGCCAGTTTTCCTTTTTGAGAAGAACCCTCTTCTTTCTTTTGGAATGTAGGGTTCCCCACCTCCACAAGACGATCATATGAATGTTGCGCCACTAAGGCTGTACTTTTTCCCCTTCTTTCTTCCGGTTTTTTTTTTTTTTTTTCCGTGAAGTGATTTAAACTCCCTTTCGCGGACCCCATCAATTCTCATTGGCTGCTAAAGACTTCCCACTTTCTGGCGTTCCAAAATCTGAGTTCCCTTCCGTGTCGCGGGCATGCTCTGTTTGACCACGTTTTTCTTCTTGTTCTCGTCTTTTTTCGGCCAAACGTACCTCTCTTGAAGTGTCTTTTTGCCCCTATCTTTCCTTTTTCCCTCGCATAGTCATCGTCGGGCGGTTCTTAACTAGACTTTTTCTCTTTCTATTCTTTTGCCAGACATGAGGTTTTTTTGTCTCCTGATTGCCTCCTTATTGAAGTTGGTTCCTTTAGTTTACCTCCGTCCCTGAAAGGGAACGTTCACCCTTTCCCGCTTTGTATCCCGTCCCAATGGCCCCCCTCTTCTTTGTTTGGAATCGTCAGCTTTCTCGCTGGGCTTGCATTGCCCGGTTTTTGTTTGTCTCCCCCTTTCACATCTCTTGTGCAGCCTTTCCTAAAATTTCCACTGAACGCACTGCTTTTTTGGGGACAAAAACCTTCTTCCCCTTGCAATTCCCTTACTATTCCCCATGATTGCCAGCTATGAGTTATGCTCCAACCCGAGTCCCCTCCGACTTTCTTTTTTTTTCAGAACCATCGGCTCCTTTTTTAACCTCTCTGGTGGCCTGGTTTGTTCAGAACGTCTGGCTCTTTTTCGGGGCTGGTGCCCCCTTTCCGCGCTTTTACTTTCATTATCTGGTGAAGATCGCTGTCGACCGGATCCATCTCCTTTCGCCCGTGCCCGATGGACTTCCTTTCTTTTTTCGAGAATTGCTTCCTTGTTGTGGTTGTTGATGAGAACTGAGCCTTGACACACCCTCGGTTGTCTGTCTTCCCCTTGAATGGATCAGTTCTGATAGAAGTGCCTTGTCCATTTATTCTCTTTTGCTCCGCCCCTTACTATGCTGCATTCTTTTCGGCGCATTTTTTTTCTCTTTTTTCCAACTCGCGGTGGAAGATCTTCGTCCTTTTAGCAGAAGCCGTTCAGCTATCGTCACACTGATGTTAACTTTTCCTTCCCAGGGACCTATCCCTCCTGGTATATCACGTGTCCTTTCTTGCCCCCCCCAAGCAAGCTCCCTCTTGCTCTCCCTTCACCTCTTGCAACAGATACCAATGGCACCCCAGATAAGGAATTAATGTTTTCCCTCTTTTTCATTCAGTGACGAGACTAATCTTTTTCCTCAACGCTTTAGCCGTTTCTTGACTTCTTTCTTGATTAGAGGATTCTCTTCTGCTTGATGGGTTGTCTTGCAGTTTATTTGCTCTTTCCCAGTTAAGCTTTGTAATTACACATTTCGTCCCTTCTCGATTTTGTCAGATTCCCACTCCCCCATCCGGCTCATTTAGGCTTCAAAACGACATGTCTTCGGCTTTTTTCAGTCTTCAACTGGCGCCCACTTCTTTCTCGTAGTCCCGTACACTTAAAGCTTCGATCCCCAACCACGCCAGGAAACTTTCCCTTTCTATTAAGTTGCCCCCAATACTAATTTCACTTCCTGGGTTTTGATCCTGATCTGAGAAGTTAAGAGTCCTCTCCCAGAGTTTACTCTCTTTCCAAGTAATCGCCGCCTTTTTTAGAAGTTTTCGCATCGTCCATCTGGTTCTAGAACGTCCTCTCCCGGGCTTCCGTCTTTCGAATTCTTTTTGGCCGTCGCAAAGAACGTTCCTCCTCTCTCCGTGTGTTCTTCGGATAGTTCAGGTTTGCTGAGGAGTTTTGAATCTATATTTTCCCTCGTTTTTGTTAGAGAGATTTCAATTCTTCCTTTTCACACCTGGGGAAACTATCTTACTTTTTCCACATTCGGAGTGGGACCCTTTGAGACGTCTTCTCCTGAAGTCCTGCCACGGATTCTTGGCCTTTCGGAATAGTGACTGCGAGCACTTCTCAGCTCTCTTTAAGCGAAGGCGATTCCTCTCCCCTACGTACTTCTTTTTCTCCGTCTTCCAACGTTCTTCCCTGGCGTTGCCGCGTTGTTTGGGATTTTGTTCAGTCTTGGTGCATTCTTTTTCCCTATGAAGTTTTTTGTCTGTATCGTGCTTCTCACTTCGAATTGAGGCCCCGTTTTTTTCCCTGGTCTCCGCACTCTTTTTGTTGAGACATTGAATGCCTTCCGACTGGGACATCTTTTTCCCACTTTTGCTCGTCTTCACCCTTTTTAGATACGGCATGACAGTATTCGGAACCCAAGGCAAGGCACTTTGCGACTTGCGGCCCACCGAATCCACCTGGACTTCACTTTACAGTGCTACCTCCCAGCGTTTCCTTTCATCTTCTTTCACCTTCGTTTAACCGTCCCCCCCCTTGAAGTGCTGGAAGGCTCATTTGTCCCTGCTCTTAGAATTTTGGGCGTTGGTTTTTTTGCTGGCCACTTTCTATACCCGCTCTTTCTTAGACAGATCTTTCGTTTTTACTTTGGACCATTCTCTGCCCACCCCTTTGGCTTGGGTTTATGTATAGCCCCCGGCGTTCTGCCTCTCTTTCAAGGACCAAGGGTAGCACTCAGGCTTTGTTGACGATTCTTCCAGGCAGTGGAGGAGCAATTTGGCCCCAACAGGTCGTCTCCCCCAAAATACATTTTCCCCCTTTCACGTTTCTGACTGATTCCAGGCGTTATTCCGTGTTTCCGGTCAAAGTCCCCGGAGTTCCTTAGACTTTTTTTTCCACCAAGACCACATCGACCACTTCTCAGAAGGCTCCAGTCAGCCCCTCATCGTTCCACGCCTTCGAAAGTCTGTTTTTTTTTCTTCGTCATTACTCGTGAGACCTTGCCATTTACATGCCCTTCCCTTCCCAGCGAGGCATCCCTTTACCTTCTTTCTCTTGAGGGCTACATCCTTTCCCCTTTCCCTTCCGGTCCCAGCTGAGATTCTGTTTGGTTTTTAGATAAACCCTTTCTCTTCGTGTCAGGGGTTTGGCGCTATTTTTGGATTTGCACCTCTTTTTCGGAATTTTCAGTTGGTTGAGCACACTCCTTTCCGCTTCGTCACGTTCTTGTTACTCACTCCGGAACAAATTTTAAGGGAATTCTTCCACCCCCAAGGTGTCATGCAAGCCACGCCCCCACCGTACGATTTCAAAACGCCCTTTGGCCTCAGTGACTTTATTTATTTGCCGTAATGATCCTGGTTTTCCTTGACCAGCTTTTTTACCCCTTCTATTTCCGGACAAATTCTTAACAATCCTTCTGTTGGATCCTCTTGCTTTCCTACCCCCAACAGCTGGAACCAACCACTATTTGGCCGGCCCTTCCCCCCTTTTCCGATAGATCGTTCCGCGAAATCCTGTTGTTCCACCACCACCGTTCCCCTCTTCCCCTCATGACCAGCGCACCTCCTTCAAATCTTGCTCTTGCGTCCTCTTTTATTACGGCGACCCCTCCCAAATTTGTTTCCTTCCCTGGATCATCTTTGCCCCGTCGCGGATCTCTGATCAAAACGCAGACAGCGGTTTTCCCAGGTCCCTTTATCTTTCCATTGTTTGTTGCATGAACCTAAGATCCAAATACGCAGTACTTTTCAGAATTCCCCCACTTCCACGCTCGTTTTTCAAGTCTTTTTTTTACGTGAGTTCCTCTACCCCGACATCACCCTTTTTTTGCCTTGGTCTTCCTTCCCTTCTTTCGGCAGACAACCAACCCCAGTGGCAGGAGCAAGATGGAGATCTTTCCTTCAATCCGCTTCATCTTTTTCCTCCCTTTTTTCCCGGACAGTTGCTCTTATTATGGGGGTTTATTCTGCTTTCTTCTCTGGCCGGGCGGTTTTTCGTCCAACTTGAGTATAATGCAACTCTCCCCCTCTCTTGTCCTTTAGAAAGTCGCGTTTTTTCTTCTCCGTTGGTTTGCGTTGGTTTTTGATCTTTACCCTTCGCGGGTTCCCCCCTGTCATTTGTTTTTCTCGCGCGTAGTGCTTTCTCCCTACCCCGAAAGCTTCCCGCCTAAAGATATCCCTACCTGTCCGCTATATTCGTTGTTTTCCCCTTTCCGTTTTCTCTTTTTCTATATTCTGCCCATGTTCTCCTTCTTGCTTCCCGTATTGTTCTGCGTGCACCTTTTTTCCCAACCAGGTCAACTTCCGCGTTCTTCGTTCCATGTTCCTTTCAAACATGCGTTTTTTTTTCGCAAAGCGGGTGGTCCCCTTCCGTTTTAAACGGGTGTATCTTTGGGCATACTTTCTTTTTGGCCCCGGTTGCACGGGAAACAGGTCCTCTTGTCACAGTTATTTACTCGCATTGTTCCCTTCGTTCTGCATCCCCACGAAGCACACTTCTTTGGAGAGCGTCGGCAGGTTCTCGGGGAACTACCTTCTTCTTTTTTTCACATCCTAAGTGGTTGCCTTCTCCCTGGGCCGTGAGGAGACTATTTCTGCTCCCGAATTTATTCTTTCCAAGATGAATAGCGACTGTCATAGCTTTTGACTTGCCCCTTTTTTTTGGTCACGATACAGCCCGGAGCTCTTTTTCAGCTGTCATTACCCTTTTTCGCTGTTAGCAAGCGTTCCAGCAAACCCGTATTGTCCCTGAATAAGCTCCCTCCCTGAGTCTTTGATCACAGCACGGATCTTTCCGCTTCTGGTACGCCGCTCCCCTCCCGGTTTTTTGCACTACTTCCATCCCTTTACACCCGAAATTAGCGTCATTACAACTGTTTTTCTTTCCCAGCGGATGTCCTCGTCGTTTCTTTCGGAAAAGATGCGAAGCTTTGCTTTCCTTTTTTGTCGTGCGTGGCACTTCTCCTGCTTTCTGATGTTAAGAGGGACTTACCATAGAACTTGTGAATGTAGTTGAACTGGAAAATTTTGTTTTTTTTTTGCCCAATTTCCAGTGTTTTCGCTCACCTTAGGTTTTAGATTTTCCCTTTCTTTCTCGGTATTTTCCTCTTCATTGTTTTCCCATACAAACCGCTTCGGATGGCTGGCCTGCCCCACCTAATGCTGTCGTTTCTTATAACTATTTCCCCTCTCTTTCTTGTGATTGATTCAGCTCATTTTGGCTGTCCCCAATCAGCCAGTTTAGAGCTAATCTCTCCCACACGGCACCCCCAATCTCTTTCCCAAACCAATTGAGTTTCCTCGATGGCATTGGTACCTTTCGCTTGGTACTCCCCACGTATTAGTTCGCTCCCTTTTTGAAGGTCATTTACCGTTTCTCCAGAGTCCTTTTTTTTCCTTCGCTATTCCCCTTTAAGAAAGAGCAAAATCGGGTATGCATCTTGCTGGGACTTTTTTCTCGAAGGTTGCACGACCCTCTCTTATGTTTCTCTCTTCCCTTAGCACTTCGGCGCCTCCCCCCCCCTTTTAGTCAGTAAAACCCGGCTTAAGTATGAGTGTGAGTTTGTTGTTCATTCTTGCAGAGGGGCCCTTTCTTCGGGAGTGAAAGAATAAGCCCTCGCCTACGATTCTCCTCCTCCGGACCTTTTCCATCTGACCCCTCAGCAGGATGTCTTTTTATTTTGGGTACACCCCCTCAAATTGAAAACTTGACGAATTGTCTTCCAGCGAGGCACCCTTCTTTTTCACCCTCTTTCCGTTCCGGCTCTGATCGTTTCTCGTTTCACCCCTTTCCTTATTCGCTTTTTTTTTAACTTTTTTCCCTGGGTTGTTGCCGACGGTTTCTTATCATCTCGGCGCCGGCTTAACCCCACTTGATATCCAGAGGGGACCTTTTTCCCTTTAAAGTACGCACGGTTTTCTTCTGTCGCCTGAGCGGCTCCTTATCCACTACGTTTTCCCGCTCCCTGACTGTTTCTTCGCTGGGTGACAAGAATTGCCGATTTTTCTTGTTTGATGAGCTCCCTTCGTGTTGCCCTCCTTTGCCACCGTTCCCACGGTCATAACTGCCTTTACTTGAGAAAAGAACGCCCTTTTCAGATCGTTCTTTAATTGTCACATTGCGTCCGGTTTGGACTAGTCTTAAATCACGCTGTCTTTTCCGCGTGCTTTTTTTTTTTCTCCATCCGCACGCTGAAGATACTTTTTCCGAACAGGCCTTTCCCCCGGTTTTAGTAATCTATCCCCTCTCTTTATAGGGCATCCTTTTTTTTTATCACGTGGTTTTTATCCCCCCCAAGCAAGCGCCACTACCCTTTTTCAGCATGCTTCTCTCCTTCCAATTGCACTCGATTCTTTGTAATGTTAAACTAGCTTTTACCTTTAGTTTGGGACTGTACTTGAAAAACGCTTTTTCTGTCCCCTTTTTTTGTGAGTAAGAACTTTTCTTGACGGGGGTATTGCTGTGTTTGCTTCTGTCATGTGCTTACTTGTTGCCCTCCTTTCTAATACCACTTGTGAGTGCGTTCGAGCTTCCCTTCTCGTTCGGCGAGCATTCACTTTTTCCCCCCCCCCTTTCGGTCTTTTCCGGTTTTTCCCGTTCTCGCAACCACGCCAGATTAGGCCCCTCGATGTCCCACTGTTTTATACGGTCAAATCCTTTCCCCTCCGGCTACCACCTCCCCCTTATGGAGATACCGTGCCCCCCAATCTAGCTCGAACCTTCTTGGAATAGAAAGCATTCTGCGTCTTACATCAGTCCGTGAATTTTTTTTTCCTTCGCTAAGTAACGAGGCCGGCTTTTTTTTTTTTTTTCGAATGCATTTTCTTTCCTTAGCCCTTCCAAAGATCCTTTTGCCTTGTTCAGATCTCTGCTTCTGCCATTTTACCGTCCCCTCCGACTTTTTGGTGACGTGCTTTTTTTTTCCTTCTGTTTGCTGAGTGAGAATCTTCTGTTTGTTGATGAGAGTTTTTCCGTCGGCTGCCGGGTATCTATACTGACCGTTTTTCCCCTTTCCCCCCTTGAGTTTCGTGTCTTTCGGCACTTCCCATCTTTCTAATGAACGGCAGTCCCCGTTCCTTCTTGGTTGCAACCAGGAATCAGTGTCTCCTTCTTCTATCTTCTGTGTACCTATCTCGCATATGTTATTTATTGTAAGGAGCTCTCAGCACGGACTCTTTTTCCCCCTTTTTTGCACACCATGTTCCATCAAATGACGTCCAGCTCTTGTTTTCTTCTCCTCCCAGTGGATTAATTTTTTTTCCTTTTTAGATGCGGGGTCCTCTCCCTTTTGCGGTTCTGGTTTTTTTTTTCCAGTGCGAGGAAAATGGGACCTCCGTTCTTTTTTTATCCATGACATCGGAACGATTTGGCCCCCCCCCCCTTTACTTGTCGATTCTTTCTCCGTGGCTTTGCATTTTGCCTTCCGGGAAAATCCTCTGTCCCCTGGCTTCGCCAAGAACCCCCCCCGTCCCTTCCCTCCTTTTCATAATATACTCCAGTTCATTCAAGTTCCCCTTCATCTTAGTCTCCCCACCTTTCCTTTTAGGTTAAAACCAAATCTAAGATTGCCCAATTGAAGGTCAGTGCAAGCTGCGTTCCCCCCTTATTGTGTTTTTTTGGCAGTTGCCGTCAAAACGTCCTTTGATATACCGCAGACTTAGTTACCATCCACTCTCTCCTAGAGGGAGTTACCTTCCCCCCCCAAAGTGCGTTTCCTTTCTTCTAGCGTCGCAAGGCACTGTCTGCGGCCCCCCTCGCTTTTTCCTCTTCTTTCCACCGTCCCTTTGCGCTTCGAAAGGTTCCTTCCTCTCTTCTCTGTCTAAAACCTCCCATGAACACCGGCCTTTCTTATTCTTGACCTTGTTTTGTTTGAAGGTAAAGCCCACTTTTCATAGTTGTCAAGAACTAAACCATCCACACAAGTCTCTTTCCCCAATCGAAACGGTTCCTCCAAGTCAGCCCGTCATGATTTTTCCAATTCGCCTTTCAATGTCTCTACGTCGTTCCCTTCTCTCAGGATCCTTCCTTGACTTTCTAAAAGCTTCCCGTCCCTCTTTCAGGATCCAGTTGTCCCTTCTCCCCCTTGGCGCCGTGATGGTCTCCTCGGGGAACCACCCATTCTAAGACTTCCACATTGCGATGGCTCTTATCCAAACGTCGTTTGGTAGTTTTTTTTTTTTCTTGGTTTGGAGGTGATTTTTTTTTGCCGCCATCTTTTTCCCCTTCGGTCTGCATCACCCTTGTTGCCGTATAAGACCGGTTTTTTGAGAACCACATTAAAAGAAGGCCGTGTTGGGGGGGTTTTTGTGGTGGTTGGGTGTTGGTCTTTCTTGGGTTTTGTTGTCTGGTTTGGTGGGTTTTTTTTTTGTTGGTTTGGTGGGTTCTGGGTCTCGTGGGGCTTTGGGTTTGTTTGTGGTGTTTTGGTTGTTTCTTTTTTGGGGTGTGGTGTATTTGGGGGGGTTTATTTGTTTTTTTTTTTTGGTTTGGGGGGTATCGGTGTGTGGGTGTGGGTTTTGGGGGGGTCTTTTTTTTGTTTTTTGGTGTTGGGGGGGTGTTTTTTGGGGGGTTGGGGGGGTGTTTGGGGGAGGTTTTGTGGTTGGTTCTTTTTTTGGGGGGGTGGTTTTGGTTTGTGCCGGAGTTGTGTGGTGTTTTTCCTCTTGGTCTGTTTGCGGTGTTTTTTGGTTTGTTTTGGGGGGGGGTTTTTTTTTGGTTTTTTTTTGTTGGGTGTGGTTGGGGCTTTGTCGGTGTTGTGAGTCCTTGTTCTAGATGGTTAAGCCCGTAGGCCCCCCCTCCTTCTTTTGAAGTGATGTGCATTTCTCCCCCCCTATGGCGCACCACTCTTCCCCGCTCGTTCCAGCAGCCCCCTTTTGGGGTTTCCCTCTTGTGAATTCAGCACGAACTTTGGATACGTTATTTTCCTGCTTGAGGGAAAACCTCCTTTTTTCTTCCGTCCACTTAAAAGACTCTTCCCCCCCTCTTGTTGGTCGCAGTTGGCGCTGGTTTCCATCCCCACGGTAATTCTTTTCTAACTCTTTGACCTCCAATTTGGGCCCTAATACTAACGATCTTACCCTCTCTCAATCATGTATTTTTCCCTACCCCAACTCTTGGTCCACTCAATGCCCTTAGTACACAAAATTGGTGTATTCACCGCGGAGTGACAGTGTTATGACGGCTTTTTTTTTCGTTTCTCCCTATCGACCTCCCCTCCTTTGAGCTGAATCACTTCCCTTTAAACTCCCGTCTGGAAGTCTTCCCTCCACGGAAAACGCATACGTGTCCTTCAACGAAGGTCACGTTAATGGCTGTTTTTAGTTAACCTTGATTCCTCCGCTCACAGGACTAAAATGCCACTTCACACCGTTATATTTTCGGTAAAGTGTACAACGTCCCAACCTTCTCTTGTGATCTTTCACTCTACAATCAGCAATTCATTGGTTGGCTGATCTTCCCCCTTGAAGCAAGCCCCCCCCTTTGCCAGACGATGTCCTCTTCTGCGCTTACTAATCCGATGTGGTTTTCCCGCCACTTGTTAATGTATCGCCTGACCAATTATGGTCCATGTTATTTTTTCTTTGCTCATCTCTGGCATGTTTTTTTCTTCCTTTTTCCACATTCGTTCCCCTTCAGCAGCGTATACTCACTTCGTTTTTTCAGCGTCTTCTATTTCCGTGTTGTTTCACAAACCATTCTTGATCAATGCGCCTCAACCTCTTCTTCTTCTTGTCTCCTTGCGTCTTCCGTTTCGAAAGGCGAACGCCCCCCCTACCGCCACTACTTTAGATACTCCTTTGAACAGATGCCGCGTTTCGGGAGTGCCTTTTCTGGATAATCCCCCCTTCTGGCTCCGGCTTCAACCCCTTGATGTCACCTCTCGTTACTGTCCATGAGTGGTGCGAAGACTGTTCTCAATGATTAGGTTACTTAGTTTTTCTTCCTCCACCTCCTGCTCTTGGAGTGAGCCACTTTCGTTGACGGCGCGCGGGATCCCTTCCAATTTCCTCTCTATTTCTTCCTTTAGTCGGATACACCCGGGTTGGTGGATGATAATCATCACTTCCTGTCACCCTTCACTTCTATTCCCCCTCAACTTTCAATTTTCCTTCTTCCCCCATCCGGCGAAGAACCGGCTTCTTTTCTGCCGTTTCCCGTCACACCACGCAGGGGGTTGGAGTAACTTTTGTTATCTCTCAGGACTTCTATTGGGATTTCTTCTTCTCCCTCCTGCGCTCGCCCTTCCCGAGGGACCCAGCTGCATAGCGACTTTGGACTATATATGTCACCTTCCGTTAATGTGTCCCTCTAATTTTTCCCCTAGAGAAGCCCCCCTTCACTTAAGAGCTTCCCCTTCTCTGACAAGCGTTGTTTGTTACACAATTAACCGTAGCTTGCATACTGCCCCACGAGTAGTTCCCGTGATAGATGCATTTTGTCTTTTTTTCCCCCGACCTGAACCCCCCTCCCCTGGTTCTTGAGCACTACTTGTCTTTTTTGATTACAGTCCCCTACAGTTACCCCATACAAGGGCCTGCCTACAAAGGTTCCTGTTTTTTGCCACTTTCGTACCCTTTTTTTGTTCAGTAAGAGGTGTCTTTTTCTTAAAGCTGCGTCGCTGCTTTTCCTTTTGGGTCTGCTCGTGAGGCTCCGCCTTCTCCGATTTTTGGTGAGGGAAGCTGAACTCTTCACCCCAGAGCTGTTTGTCGTGAAACGGGATTCCAATCCTTCCTCTCCTTCCCCCCCGTTTTTCTCTCTTTCAGTTTTTCGAATTTTTTTGACTTTTGTATATCGTTTTTTTTCTATCACACCCAAGGGAGCGATGACATGACACATTCTTTGGCCGGGCCACTATTTCTGTCGTTTTTCTTTCCTTTTTTGAACGATCCTACGGGAGTTTTCCGTGAGTTCTTAGTGAAGGTGCCTTTCCTAAATCCGGTTACCTTATATTCGTTCACCCGAACTACCCATCTCTCCTCCCTCCACTGAGGTTACCCCCTCTTTCGCTGGATTCTTGTGGACACGGCCGATGTTTTCGCCAAAGACCGTGGTCTCGACGGTGGTGCCGAATTAGTTTCCCCCTCCCTGAATTCATACGCGTTCTAGGGGCGATTCACCCTGTTTAAATGGGTTCCGGCATCGCACAATGGACTCTGACCACCTTTTGGTGGATAGGATTTCTCCAAAAAGAGATCCTTTTCCTTGGCAGGGGGAACGTGTTCTGCGATGCACCTATTTAAGCAGTCCCAAACTTCTCCCCCCCCCAAATCTTTCGGGTAAATCTTCTTCGTTGGCAGGCGTGTTTTGATTTTTTTCCTTGAAGAATCCACATAAAAATAAGGATCCTGACTTTTCGTAACAACTGACCAATGCTCCCCCTTTTTGTGACTCTTTTCTTTTTCTTTCCCCCACACCTACTCCTTTGCACTTTTTGCCCCTAACGAAAGATGTTTGCAAGATCTGCGCCTTATGAGGGACAACCCCCCGAGTCAGGCGAAGGATGTTCTCTGACCCTTCCCTGAATGTCTTCCCCTTTCTCTTTTCTCCCCCGACTGGCCTTCCCTGACCTTTTCTTTCGCCGTCCTTATCCCCGGCGCAGGGCGATTTTCCCCCCCCCCCCACCTGGATCAGCAGAGCGTCTTTAATGTCTTTTTTTCTTCTTTCTCGGAATGTTCCTTTCCGGCTACGAGGAACTCCTTTCCACGTTCGCCATTTTAGGCTGATCGCCAGTTTTGTTTTATGTTCGATGCTTGGTTTGTTGATGTTCTGTTTTATCTTCCTCTCTTTGAAAAGTTTCTTCCCCTCTAAATGCTTTCCTCCACCTTTTCTCTATCCCTTGACAGTTTTTGGCTCATCTCCTATAGGCGTACATTTGCGCACCGCACCCTCGAAAATCGTTGATTTTGTCGCTTCTTCCCCCTTTTTTGGCAAGCAGACTCTCCCTCGGAAGACAGAGGATCATAATTTTTGTTCATTTGGTTTAAGTACCCCCCCGGAACGGATGTTTTGCGAGTGCCTAACTAAGATAGGGCCTTTGGTATTTGCCCCCCCTTTAGCCCAACGCCCACAATCTGCGCGATTCCCTTTCGCCGCCTCCCATTTGGTCACTTCGACCTACTTTTTTTCCTACTCATTCCACACCCAAGTGCCGAGACTTTAACGGATGATTCACCCTCTTTATTCCTTTTTTTTTTGTTACTCCTTCTCCTTTTCTCCGCTTAGTGTGACGGTGGTCATTGACTGTTTTTCGGCTCGTCAGATTTATCCTGCCATTCAGAAGCCTTCTAATCGGTTTTTGTCTATCTTATTCAGAGCGCCCTTTTCAATTTCTTCGTTTTCTCTCGCCTTCTCCTCTCTGCTTTATCCAAACCCCTCCATTTTGGTTGTATTCAGTCATTCTCCAAAAATTCCAGCCTTCGTTCCCCATGCGGTGTACGAGTCGTCGCTTCCTCTCCCTTCCCCGATATTCAAAGGCCCCCCCGTCTTCCTTCCGGAGTAACCAACCCACCAAATCTAGCGCGTGAACGTCTCTTCTCTCCTGCCGGATGAGAAGCTGGCCTCCTCCCGATCACAGAGGCCCGCTTCTGCGTCAGACTTCTTTCTACTCTCTCCCCCTTCCCTTTTTCTAAGGTCCCAATCTCTGTTTAGTCCGTTTTCCATCTGACTGCTTTTCTCCCCTCCCGGTAACACTCAAGAAATTTTGCGGTAGTCCTATTTCCTTTGTTGATGCTCGAGGAGATCTTTCCCCTCAGTTGTTTGTGTTGAGAGAGCTGCTTTCCAACCCTTGAACTTCTCCCTCACTTCACCAACCCTTTGGAGTTTTCCGGTCGGAATTAAAGATTATACCTGACCTTCCTTGGCCTCTTGGAGTGTCTTTCCCGTTTAAGCTTCTGATCTTTTCCTTTGCTCTCATTGTGTTCCTTTTGCCATCCTCTCCTCGCGCTCTGTTACTTGCTCTGTCCCCTATGACCTAAGGACTTCTTTCTTGAGCTAACATACATTCCAATTGATTTGCTCGTGCTAGATTGGTGTGTATTCTTATTACTTCCTTCCTTCTTCTTCGTTTTTTTAGTTAGATGTCCCCCGGATTACGGACGTCTTGTCTCCTTTCCTTTGTTTTAGAACTTTTTTCACTTTTGACTCACGACCATTCTTTCTTGTCTTTTTTGATCTTTGCTCAGGCCAACCCTCTTTAAACTGCTCCGTAACGGCTGGAATTCTCATTTTTGAGGTTCCCATTTCACCTCCCCACCTTCGCCAACCCACCTCCCACCGTCAGCTCCCTCTTACCCCTTTTCTCTATACAGGAAAATGAAGATAAATCCCTTTTTTCCCCCCCTTTCACAGTACCGTCTCGGAAATTGTAAATCGCTGTTACCCCACTCAAAATTCCCAACCCCAAGATGCCCTCTTTTTCCTTTCGTGAACTCCTTCTCTTGTCGTCGCATGGGAAGTTTTGCGTTGGCGTTTTTTGGGTTAAAATCAATTGATTTATAGCTTTCTTTGAACTCCCTCCCTGTTAACGAAGGTTTCCTCCCAAACTCTTCCACCCCCCTGTTTCATATCTCCCTCTGGGGTCTGCGTCCCCCCTTCCCCCTTCCCTTCGCAACGGCAACCTCAGAGTTTTTCTTTTTTCTTCCCCCCAATTAGGTTGAGGGACTTAAGGTGAAAATTAGCGGTCGCTATGTGCGTTCCTTCTCCCAGACAAGCCCTTTTTCTCTTTTCGATTGATCCAGGTTATTCCGTGACTGGTACTCCCAACCGGTTTAAAGCTCGGTTGACTCACCATCAACACCCCACAAGCATGAAGCCACTTCACCCGGGCGAAGACAATTACGTTTTTCCCCTCGGAGCTCCTGTGGAACTTTCGTCCCGCCCCGACTTGCCGATACTTTTTTTCCAGAAACATTCCCGTAAAGCTTTTTCTTACCTGAGCCCGGCGCCGTGATTTCAGACCGGGCTTGCACACAAACCTTTCCATTTTTCAAGTTCTTTCGACTGCACTTTCTTTTATGTTTCGATAAACCCCCCCCTTGCGGAGGGGTTTTGGTTTCTGGTTTTGTGATCTGGAATTGTTCCTCCTTAATTTTTTCCTTAAGACTTCTTTTGGAGCAATACGGGCCCCTTTTTGAGATTGTTTCCGATTGTACTCAGCCTGCTGTCTTTGTGAAGTGGAGGGAAGCCCGGGGGAGCATCACGCCTTTTTCAACGCAGACGTTCCCTCAAACCTGTCTTTTTCCTTTTTCCTTGGGGAAGGTGCTCCCGCCGAATTGTGGATAAGTTCCCTTGCCAGGTTCTTTCCAAAACGATGAGATTCTTCACTTTCTCGACACTCCTTTCTTTTCCCCGTTTCAGTTGTCTCTGTCCTTATCCATCAATCGCCGAACTAACTTCCATGACTATGCCGCATCTGGCCTTCACGTTCCCCGTTTTCCCACCGTTCTCTTTTCTTTGTCTGACACATCTCCCCCCCCTTCTTTTTTCTTCTTTTCCAATCCCTCTTCCCTTCTAACGAAAGTGGATTTTGGAACGCGGATTTTCAAGTTCCTTCTTTATTTTAAATGTTATTGATGCCAATTAACTCTTTAGCTGGAATTTTTTCTCCCACTAACGTCTCGGCTTAGTTCAGCATCTCCCCCACCAAACGCATAACTCGTTTGGCCCACTGTCATTAATAGAGACAACTCGCTTGTTGCCCCATAAGATTAACCCTCAGTCCTTCTACCTGATAAAACCCCCTTTCCCCCCCTTCTCTTCCCCCACACGTTGAGTGTCGGCTATATTTTTGCAGTTTTCCCGTGTCAACGAATCCTTTTCCAGACATAAGAAAAAAGCCTTCTTCTGGCCATTTCTTAGTAAAACCCATCTCTGAAGGAGCTTTTTCTGATCCTCAACTCCTCTCCCATCCTGGGTAGAATTTCTTCCCGAACTTCTTTTTTTTCGCTCGCCTCTCCCCATTATTCTTCTTTAACGTTCCCCATTTCTTGATACACTGAACCTTGTCCTCTTGCTTCCTCTTCGCGGACAAGACATTTAAGAGTCCAAAACCCCCTGGGGAGTCTGATTCCGCCGACGCTTTCACCTTTTTTTTTGAAAACAACCTCCGATGGAAACATGTTCCCCCCCCCTTTAAATGTTTTTTTTTTTTCTTCCCCGCGTCGTTTCGTTGACAGAAATGCTGGCTTGAAAACCCTTGAGTTACACAAAGTCCTAATCTTCCACGGTCGCTATGCCTCCTTTTTTTTTTTCCTCCGATGCCGGGTCGTTCTTTTCTGATACACGGCACATTGTATGTAAACCCCACCGTATGTTACGCAGTCCTTAGGTGTCTTCTTTTTTCAACCTGTCTTGTTGGTTTTTGCTCCCCCCTCCTAGGGTCGTTCCGGATCTTGCAACAATGTAGTGTCGAAGTGTAGTTGGAACGTCTCCCTCGGTACCTCTCCCTAAGTTTTTACCCTTCTTCCTCTTCCTACGTGTTGTTCCTCGCCCCGGTGGAAAGGAAGTTGTCCCCTTGAAGACGCGCCACCACTTCTCTGACCGACCCCGCCCCTCTTCTTCAATCTGGGGCCTGACGCAGAACCCGTTGTTCCTCCGTCTTATTGGTAAAAACGTTGGGTGCAACATGCCGGTAAGTACCTGTTTTACCTTTAAGCAGCCCTTGCTTTATATCTCTCTCTCTTCCTCGGACGTTCATATCGTTTCCCTCCGAATGCCTCTTAACGCTCTATATCGTGAATTGCTTTTGGGCTTCGGGGTACACCCTCAAGCCGACGTCCTTTCCCCAGTTTAATAACCTGGTTTTGCTCTCTCCCCCCTGTTGTGTTTTCCCCGCGATTTCTTGAGCCTCTAACTCCCATTTTTTTTTTTTCTAGTCTGCCATGTATACTTTTCTCCACGCCTTGTTTAACGCCGCTTCTTTAGCCCATAATGGAACGGGTCAACCCACCCATTTCCATAATTTTCTTTCTAGCTTCCCCTTAAATGTAGGTGACCCCCCTCGAACATGGTATTCTTCTGCCCCTTTCTTCCATCTTGCATTTTGGTGCCCTGGACCAATTTTTAGTCTTCCCTAGCCCTCTTATCATAACCCCTTCGTTTGTTCTTTCCATCAGGGAATAACCATTTTTGATCTTGTACACGGGAAATGCCAGCTCCACTCAACGTGTGTTCTGAGCCTTTAGAATTCCCCTGTGATGATACTGTGGTTTGGACTAGCTAGGTTTAATAGACCTTCCCCATTTTCTCCCCTACCTTTCCGGAATCCGGCTTGTTTCCTTTGATCATGATTTCTGTTCGGGGAGTTTAGGAGTTCTTCCAGTTCTGTGCCAGGCGTCATTCCCTCCTCGAGCTAATGCGTTTCAGCCTTTAACGGCAACAATTCTTTTCCACTTCCCTGTTCCAGAAGTGTCGATGGCCTCTAGGGACCCGGTACGTGATGTCCTTTTCGCCAACCCATTTCACAGAGGATCCTCCCCCCTTCTGTGCCGATCGTAATCTTTTCTTGGTCCTAAGATGTTAGTGAGGAGACCTTCTGCCTTGTTTAAATGGATTTCCATTTCGCCTCCCCCCCCCCCTGAGTTATCTCCGATTGTGACGATTCGGCCTCCTGTTGACGTCATTTTTTCTTCCATGTTTCCACAAGCCGGGTTCAAGTAGAAATTCGTCGCTTTTTCCTCATTTCCTCCCCCAACTACTTTGTTGTGACATCTGTCTTCCGGCTTTTTGAATGACCCTTCTCTATATATCAATTAAAAATACTCGTTGCTGTCCGGACTTCGTACCCCTTAACAACTTTCCCCCTTCGTACCTTCCTTTTTCAAACACCGGTCTTTCCCTCTCCTTGGACGAAACGACCCTTTTCTCCTCAGAGAGCGCACCCTCTTTCCCACCCTTTTAATTCCTTTCGAGTTGCTGGACCCCCTCGTTCCCCACTGTAGGCATATCTTAATTCTTTTTAAAGGACTGACGGGTTTTGCTTTGATACATCGACGGCGCCGTTTTTTCCAGGGAAACAAACGATTAATTTTTTTGTAGGTCCCTGTCTTTCCCCCTCTCTGCAAGGTCCTTCTGTCTAGAACGACGGATCACAGTTCTTCCTCCCCCTAGATTGGCTTCCATTAGCCCTGTTCTTCGATGCTCTGGTATTGTTGATGAGCTTTCGATTGGATTTACCCCTTTCTCTTTCCCCGGTTTCCCTTCACGGTCCCCCCTGGCACAATGATCTCATAAGAACGTTGCGTCCTTTCTCTTTTTTTTTTCTATTCCCGGTAATGTAACCTGTGCCCCGCACTTTTTCCGCTTCGTCCACTCCGCTTCGCGTGCGGTTTCAAATTTTTTTCTGTCTCCGACGCTGAAGCTCCCAAGCGTAACGCCTAAAAAAGCATTTTCGGCCGTAAACTCCCTTTCCTCTGGATACTTGCTCTCGTATATTCTTTTCTCACCGTCAGATTCCAAAAGCATCCCCCCACCTAGGCGAGGATTCACTTGTCCTTGATCCTTCCCCCTTTTTTGCCCCCTTTCACTGAATCCTTTCCAATCCCCTTGGCTTTACCTTTTCGACTGTTAACGATCTTTTCAGCTCTTTTTCGTCGTTTTTCTTTTTAGTATATATTCCGGCTTCTTTCCTAGGACCCTCTCTGGGTATTTTTGGTTGGCCTGGCTCTCTCTTTTCTGCCTTTTTCCTCCATCTCTCAGCCTTCTTCGAATTACCCCTTTCTTTAGTAGCGGCGAGCGCCTTTACCCTTCTTAGGCCCGGCATTAATTTTCCCCCCCAAATTCCTCCCCTTTGCCATGGTCTTTTTTTTCAAGCTCCTCCCCTCTTGCGCATGCGAGTCCGACGTCCGTAGAGGTCAATCCTCTCTCAAAGCTTAACCCTCCTCAATCCGGAGCGGCCTATTTGCCCCCGTCTTCCCTAAGTTGCAGGCGCAGACGGTTCCCACGTGTTTTAAGATCCCCCTATCCTTGAGATTCCTCTACCAGTCCGCCCAGATGTTTTCTCAGCCTTTTGAATAGTAAATTACTCTTTTTTACTCTCCGGGCTTTTCCAGTGAATCTTTTACTTTAATTTTCCCTTTTTTCCCCCAAGAATGGGTCCCCCGTGTTACCTTCCCCCCTTCGACCTTTCCTTGTTATGATAGATAGACTCCCCTCGTGTTGTTGATCTCGATCTCCGAGACGCAAACCTGGGGACACTTCTCCCTGACCTTCTGGAGTGTTTAAAGCGCAGGCCCCCCCCCCGATTCTACCCCATGACTATCCCTGGATCTTCTTTTTGCTGACGGAATCTTTCTTTTTCGAACAGGACTTCTGTACATCTCTCCGTCTCTGTAATTATCTCCCCAGGCTCTGCAGCGATTCCCGTTTCCCTCCCTCTTCACTGTCATTAAAATGACGGCACGGAGAGGGTTGTCTTTTTGAGGGTTTCCCTTATTTCTTCTTAAGCTTTGCTTGGTTAGTTCCTGATTGGTCTTGACCGCTAGACTTCCTCCTGCTTTTTCCGATTGCGGCCAGTTTGCGAGTTGTGGTCCCTATATGAGCCATTTTTTTTTAGTTTGAAGTTCTCTTGGGATGAACTTGTCGTCTGAGCTACAACGGATGGTCAGTTCTAGTCCTTTTGCGGAACCCTTTTTCAAGGAAAATCGTGGTCCGGCTCCCCGCAAATCTTGAACACCTTCCTTCTCAATTTTTTCATATATCTCTCAACTCCGCTTCCCTCTCTTTTCAACGTTATCTCTGCAATATGAAATTCCCCGATTTTTTTTGTACCCCCTCCAATCGATTTAGTTGGAAGACTCAGTAAGCATGAGCTCTTACTCTCAGTCTTTTGGGCGTTCTGCTTTGCCCTTTTTGGGTTCAAGTTTCCTCTTCGTTGCCCTATCCAGATCCTGTTCTCTTGGACCCACACCTATGAAGTCGTTCTTAGCGATTATCTAAGCGGCGCGTTTGACCCCGGGTCCGTTCTTCCAGGGTCAGCCGTTTACTGCCTTCAAGGTCACGGCCTGTGCTCCCAGAACCTTTTGCCGCTAGGATTCCATACAATGAAACCCGTTTTTCTCCGACTTTGATCCGGCAGTTATCGTGACTGTGACAGTTTCCAACCCCTTGTTTTTTCACTCCCCCGTTTCTCATCCAAAAAGACCCCTCCGTATTCTCGAAATCGAAATTCAGAAAAGTCACCTTTTACACGGCGAAGTATTTTATCTTTTCCGTCTTCCCTTTTTTTCCCCTTGTAGATCCCATCTTTAGTCGTATTCCATTTCTTTTATTTGCAACTGTCGTCGGGCAGCCCCAGACCGGCGTCCAACAACCCTTCTCTTTCCGGTGCCAGAGCTTAGTCGACTGAATGCTCCGGGTTACCTGTGTTTTCTCTTCACCTATCCTTTTTTTTTGCTCTCGGTGTGTTTCGTGGCTCTCTCGGATCTTTCAATCTTTTGCCAGGTTCCTTTTTTAATCTCCGGTGTTTTTTTATCCTTGGTGCCCTTCGGATTGTTCAGACTTTCAGAAGTTTTTGCCATCCGCTTTTAAGTGGGTTCCAGCCCCTGGCATGAGCACGTTCATAAGACCTTCCCCCCTCGCAAATTTTCCGCCGTGTCTCTGCCTTGCAAGCGCTCCGGTTTCTTCCTACTGCCCAAGTGCTTTGGACCCCTCTTTCTGCTTGCCTCAACCTATCTTCCCCCTCTTATGGGGTCCCGCAGTTGGTGTCTGGCCTCTTCTCCTTTACCAGGCTAATTTTAGACCTCCTTTCGTTTCCCTTCTCCTGATTACTCGGAACACCTTCTGCCTTCCTTTTGGCATCCGAACACCACATTCGCCACACAAGCAATTTTGCCCTTTCCCTGGATTTTGAAAGGACGGAATTGGAGACCTGTCATGAGGCGCGCCTTCTCCTTCTCCCCTTCTTTGCCGCATTCCTTTCTCTGTATCACTTCACGGCAAACGTTTTTTTCGTTCAAACGAAAGGATCCCAAACCCGTCCACTTCGGGTGTGCGGTCAAAGCAGGTCTTTCCTCCAGGTCTTTTTTTCTTGTGACCCTCCGTCTTTCCCCGCTCCTTCCAGCTTTCTTTAATTTCTCGGCCCAAACGTCGAGTGTCGGCTATTTGTGCAATTCCGTTACCCCTCCCCCCCGTTTTTTTTTCCAGTTTACGATTCCCTCCCTGCACCTCCATCGTAGCTCTTTTATCTCGTCCCCTAGACATTGCCGGAGCCCTCTCCTCTTTCCCTCACGTTTTTTTAAATACGATGGTTCCGGTTCCGAAACAGGGGAATCGTCTTGCCATCTGTGTTCCTCTTCGCTACGTTAAGTATTCTCCCTCTCCACGCTGTTTGCTTCCCTGTGACCAGCGCTTGAACCTAGGAAGCGGATTACCCGATCGTGGGTTTTGCCCTGATTCTCCCCTAACTTTTTTTTTTTTTGGGGACCACATCATCCCGGAACATCTTTTCCACCATTTGTTCTTCGGCTATCGTTGAAACCCCCCCGGCGACCGCTACTTAAATGACAAATTTTTGCTATTCAAGCCGGTCCTGGATCTCTTCGCTCTAGTTCCTATCATCACTCCTCACACTACGGTACCGCAGTCCCTTGCGGTTCCCCGATTTTGGGACCCTGCCTCAGGCCTCGCCCAAAACGCTGGTTCTTATCCCCCTTTCTTTTTGACCTCCCACATACTGACCATTCTGGTGAGCAAGACAGGCTTGGTGTCAGGACTCAGAGGATCCCCTCTTTCCCCCCGGTCTTCTCTCCCCTTATCCGTGTTGTTTTTTCTGATAAACGGTTGAACTTCCTCTTCCGCTGATAATTCCACGCAATTGAGACCCGCCCCGCATTTTTCCCCCCCCTAGGGTTGTTGGTCCTCCGACTGACCCCGGTGCCTTTGTTCTGCGGCATGGTAAAAAACGAGTTCACCTGCAGGACGTACCTGCTGGACTCTTTGCAGCCTTATCCCCTTCCTGAGGATATCACAAGCAAAGCTCCCTGTACCGCTGTCCAGAACGAATGATAGCTTATGGGTCACCCTTTATTTTCGTAATTTTAGTGGAAAATAAGCCTCCCGCGCGAGCCCCCCTTGTTTCCTCACTCTTTTGCACGTCCCCCCTCTTGTTCCGGCTTGTTGAAAACACGCCCCCCCCCACCGTTTTAGCCGTCGCCATGCCAACCTCCCCGAGCGTTTTCGTTTTCCCTTAAGTTGCTCTTTCCCTGATCCAACCCTCCCTCCGTTCCTGTGTGTATTGGAGACTATACAGGGGACCACCTAATTGCAGATTCGAAATGCCACGTCGGGAAACTTCCCCGACCCATTTCTCTCCGCTTGAGGTCCCTGTGCCCGCTGCTTTTTTTCAACCTTGCTTCGTGCTCCTTGATTTCTTCCGATGAGTTTGCTGAGGGACCCTGACGTTTACTTCCCCACCAGAGCCCCGTTTGGTGTTTCCCTCCCGGTTTCCTCCCTTTTCGACTTGTACTTTTTTCGCCTTTTTTGCTGATACTTTGTATTGGATCTTTTTCCCATGCCTTGCGCATTTTATGACGACACTTGCTGGGCCCGGATTTTCTGTTTTTTCTACCCCGTGATTTGACCTTCCGCGTTTCCGAGTGATTCCCTCCCTTTCGTTTGCCGGCTTCATGAATAGCCGGTTCGGAAGAGAGCTCTAATGACTTCCCCCCCTCCTTTTCGAAAAACTTCGTTTCCGCCGTTTTTTGCAGTGTTCACCCCCTTTCTGTGGCTCGGGTCGCCCCCCCCAAACTATTGGATTCCCCTTTTGCTCTTTCTTAATCTGTTTTCAATTACCCAGTCATCGAGTTAGTGCGGTTATCACTTTGCCGTGCCCATGTCTCCTCTTCCCCTCTCCCCTCTGGAGCCCACTCCTGCTTATTTCTGATCGGATGAGTTCCCTCCCTCTCATATATTTTTAGTGGCAGGGTTTCATTCTTGACATTCTTTACATTAATAGGCAGTCCACCCCGCTAGCAAACTTCTTCTTCGTATGGACTCGCGTTTTCTTGTTGCTGCATTCCCCTTTCCTCCTCCCAGACACTTCACCATACTCTCTTTGTCCTGACTTCGTACACAATATGCCCCCGCCCTCGTTTCGATTGGGGGCCCACAACCCCCACCGTTCCCCGTAGTAATTTCCGATTATTTCCCCTCGAGCGCCATAGCTGCGGTCCCACTAAGTCCCCGTTAAAAAGCCGGATCTGATGCAATTCTTTCCATTCTCTCCGTTTTAACTTGTTGGCTTTTCGTCCGGGTCGCCTTTTGCCTTCCCTTGAAAACAAACTGCTACGCTCTTTGTCTTTCCTTTTTTTTGAGACGGTATCTTAAATTTCGGCTAAGCCGGTTTCTATGGACGATTTCATTTTCTTTTACCTTTGTATCTCTTCCTGTTAGCGTTTCTCTATCTTACGCTTCTGGTGTTTATGTTTCCTGATGGAATCTTTGTGACTCCCACGCGTTTGACCGTTCTTCACCATCCCTCTTTGCACTACTTTCTGTCGAACGTGCCTTTTTTATTTTGGGAATCCTATCCTGCCCTTGTGAATCCTTACCCGTCCCCTGTGCCTTTCTTTCTCCTCTCGCCAGTCTTCCTGAGGTTGCTTCGGCCTTGGTCCTGTGCCCTTTCTCGACCCAGAACCCGAGTCTTCCTCAGCCCCTCCACAAGCACTTGTAATAGGTTTAATTAAACTACCTTGAGTCCCGCTATGTTGAAGGGCTAATCAGCTGCTTTTACTTCTCTTTTCCCCTTTACGATTGCCCCCCCCCGCACTCGGCCACTCCCCCACTCTGCGTGATTCACGCTCCCCCCTGCAATCGTTAAGGAATTTGTCAGGGTTGTTTAACCTAAGTCCTACCTTCCTGTTGCCGAGGATTTAACTTCCTTCAACTTTTTCTTTGGAGTATTAGAAAAGGTTCTGGGCTGACTTTTTCAATGGGTGCTTTGCTCAGCCGTCAGTGTTTCCGCTAAAGAAGATTATTAGAATTACCCCCCCATCCGTTTTGTAGTATCGGATCTCTGTCCGTAAACTTGACTCCTCTTTTTTTTATACCCCCCAGAAATGGTTCCCTTATTTACAGTTCCTTCCCTCACCACTTGACGCACTTCGGACCAGACGTGTCCTTCTCTAGTCCGTCAGATCCCTTCACTCCTTGACGATGCCACCCCGCCTCCCCCCGGGATTAACTTAACCCCAAAATCTTTCTCCTCGTTCCCCTTCTGTTAGAAATTTTTCCTCCCGCCGGAACCGAAGACGTGATGGGAGTTCGTTGCGCAAAGTCCATTTCCTCTTTTTAGTCTCATTTTTCTTCGAGTCACTTGTTCGCAGCCCCAGATCCCATCTATTTAGAATCTTTCTTGATTCCCGTTTAGACCGCATCAGGTCTGTCTTGACGTTTACGCTCTCTTTGCACCCTTTGTTTTTCTATGTTTTCTTCTTTCCTTCCTCCGTGTCTTGACTCGAGATTTCTCACTCGAGCAGCCCCCCCATGGTGAACTTTCTGACCCACGTACCCACTGGAGTGGACCCTTTGCGACGGTGCTCCGACTCTTTCTTTCCCGGACCTTTTATGCTAGCCTTCTCCTTTCCCCTTGCTTCTAATCAAGGTCCCTCTCTCTGTTACTAGCGCATGTGCTCTGCCACATTACTTTTCCGTCGCTTTTCGTCCACTGGAATTAACAGGACTTTTTCACCCTCGATTCCTTATTCACTCCCCTTCCGATTAGCGTATTTGTTCTTATGCTTTGGACGGATCCTACTGGACACGATGGTCCGATTTCCTTTGCCCGTTTTTTAGTTCTTTGGTACCCTTCCCAAGAACTTCCTCCCTTCTCTTCTGCTAACAATGCTCTTGATCTCGGCGAACGTTTGGTAGGTTGGGACATGCCTTCTTTTGCTCGCCGAGTAACCCGGCTGGTAATGCTCCTTTTCCTCCAACTGTTTACAACTTGCCCCTCTTGGATACTGATCCCACTGCCCCCCAAATCAATGACCCCAGTTCTCCTTTCCCCCCCTTTCTACTCAAGACCCTTCTTAGCTAATGATTTTCAACCCCTTCCCGTTCTCCGGCCTTTTTTCCCTGTACTCTTATTTTCAACACCTTTCCCCATTCTGAAGCTCTGACAACTGACGCTCCTCAAGGTGCGCGTTAATTCTGAAGAGTTTGGGGCTTGGGTAACCCTTCCGTCCCCCCTTCTACCGCATCTTTCTTAGCCCCCCTCCCTCTCGGATGTTTTTTCTTATCCAAACCCCCACGTTTTTTTTCTCTTTTTTTATTATATCAGCCTTGATTATGCGTCCCCGCACATAAGTGTTCCGCACGCAGGCCAATAGGAGTCGTCTTTCCTTCTTTCCAAATTTTTGCGGCTCCCCTGTGCCCAATTACTGGCCGATAGGTCAGTCTTCAATCCCTGCGGCAGTTTTTTATGACCTGATTCTGAGTTCCCGCATTCCTTTACCCCAGCCCAACCCCCTTTTTTCACAACGGACAAGAACCTTCTGCAGTTCCCCCAAGTCGAAAGAATTCTCGAAACTGAACTTCCACTAGGTACCAACGCCTTCGAACTCCCATTTTTAGAAGTCGCCTCTTCTCTCTTTCCGACCTCCTCGACCTTTCTACAGAAACTCGCGCTTTCTCCTTTTGGTTTTCACATCTGCCCCGGTTTGAAGTAGATTGTCTCCCCGCGGCGTAACCCCCCTTCCTGTTTCTGCGTATATTCCCAAATTTCTCTTTCGTTCGTCCCCCCTCTCCTTCGTTCGTCTTCCGGCCTCGCTATGGAGCTCTTTCTGGCCTACCCTTTTTTTTTCCCCGCCTTCGTAATGACGGTGTTTTGAGCCCAATAATTGGCACTCCGAGTGCTGCCCATTTCTTAAGAAGTCAGGCGGCAGAGTTGTTTTTAAGCGGCTTATTTCCCCCAATTTTTTTTGACCTCCACGCCTGCCCTCCCAGATGATTCCCCTACGCACCCTCCTTTGCCTTTTTTGGGGACTGGATTTCCCAGCATCCTCTTTACCTTGCCCGCTTGAGGGTATCTCTTCTATGCAACTTCCTCATATAAAACCTCTTTGTCCCCGCTTTTCTTCTTCTCTCATTTAACACGGCGAATCCCTGCCTCCCTCTCCTCTTTCCTGGTGATTCCGATTACCAGATTTATCCTGTTCCCCTTTCGTATCCTTGTATTTTTTTCCCATCGGCAACACCAATACTACTTGGTCCACCGCCAGCTTCCACGTCGGTAAACTCAATGGGGTTCTTTTTTTGCCGCTTTTTTTTAGGACGGTTCCCGCTTACTACCTTTTCTTTTCTGCCTTCACATGGAGCTTTTTATCTTCTTCAATCCCTTCGCTTTCGTTCAACCCCCTGATCAAACGCATACAGCTGAGGCCGTCACTACTTAAGTATGCGCAAGTTACTTCAGTCCATTAAGTTTCCACTTACCCGCATTATCCTCCCGATTTTTCCCTTTTTTCAACCCTTCCCTTTCCGGCCAAACACTTTTATTTTTAGTTTCGATCTTTTCCCCCTATGTACAAAGAACAAAGTTCTGGGTTTTGAATTTCTTCCGTCCCCGCATCGGGCTCTACGGGTCTCTTGCAGCACCCCACACCACAGCTGGCCTTCTGCCGCGTTGCATGCTTATCGCTTATTCCCGATTGGTTTCTGTCAGAACATTGTCATGTCTTTCACTTTATTTTTCTGGGCTTAAAGTTACCATTAGTTGCTCCTCCACTTTGTCGTTTTGCTCCGTTGGACCCCGAGCAGCGTTACCTTCTCTTCTAACACAGACTGTGGTTAGCGTCTTTTCTTAACCGTTGTTTGTTGGGCACCCCAACGATGGAGAGCCTCCCCACCTCGCGGGTAAACTCTTAATTACGTTAGACGCGCCTTCGGATTTATACCTTACCTCGCAAGTACACCGATGCCAATTAGTCCCTATTCCCCCTTCCCTTCCTGCCCCCCCTCTTCTCTTTGTACCCCTTGTTGCTTAGCTCGTTCGTATATATCTCCCCCCCTTTTGGCTCCTTTCGGCCCCCCATACGGGATGTTGTCAGGTACTCGAGGAACCTCTGTTTTTTCCAGCGCCTGATCCCAAATCCATTGGTTCTTAGTTTGTCTCCCAACCCTCTGACACCCCGCGAGTTTTTTGTAGACTCGTTGAGTGTTTTTGCGGCGGAGGGGATCATTCAACCGGGTGTATCTTTTGTACCTCTTTGTTTTTGAGTGATATTGACCTGAGATGATCCGCCTCCCCCCGGTCCCCCCGCCGCTGATCTTCCGCTCTTTTACAGCTTTGTGGGCTTCATCCGAACGCTCCTTTTTTTAAGGTCTCTCCCTCCTGTCACAAAGCAGGGACATTCAGGAGTTTTTGTGTACCCCGTCTTTGTTCAGCGGCTTGGGATGTAGGATCTCCATGCACCGAGCAATCTCCGGACCGCTGAACCTTTGGCCCGTAGCGAACCGCTTGGCTATATTTTTGACTGCTTGCCTTGCGGTCCCTATACCTTCTTCGGATCCCCCATGTCCTTCCTTTTTTGCTGCGATGGTTTCCTCGGTGTTGTTCCCACAAGTCCCATGTTCCATGATAAACTCACCCCTCGTCTGTTGATATACCGCTGCTGATATTCCCCTCTGCTCCTGGTCTATATCCCCACGCCTGTTTCCTGGAGCATTTTTCTTTAGCCTTACCCCTCATGGGCAGAAGAGCAACTGTTCGGTTTTTGACACCGGTTTTTTTTGAAACATCGTTTGTTTAGATTGTACTTTTTTTTTTGAGGTCCTTTACCCTCGGGTCCTGCCCTGTCTTTCTTCAGTATTAGCCCGGACCGATGCGTTTTGAGGGAAGCAGTCCCCCCACCAGAGATTTTTTCGTGCTTTCCCCGTCATATAGCGATTTTTTTCAGAGAACTTCTTTGAAGCTCGTTTTCTTGAGGTCTTTCCTTCTTCTGGTTCCCCCGCCCCCCTCCTTGCTCTCGACTCCTGCCAGGATGTTTTATCAGTTGAACGTCCTTCCCTCGTCGTGAAGTGATTCCTGCTACGTTTTAGCGCTTCCCTAAGAGGTAGAAAGTACCGCTCTCTTATCCCCTCCACTGCACCCTTCCTCTTCCCCCACGGTTGCATTAAAGAAGTGGTAGATGTCCCTTTGACCACGGTACCGGATTGTGTGTCGTTCGCACATCCCTCTTCTCGACGGGTGTGCCCTCTATCTTTCCCCGGTTATAGTCATAAGAGTCGTGAGGCTTCCCTTCACTTCGGTTGTTTCCATGGAAGATTGCCCTCTCACCTTTTTTTTCAGTCCAGCACTGATTTGTTCCTCTTTCTTTGTGACCTCAGCCCTGAGCTATGTTTTTTTATGGACCGTACGTATCAAAAAGTTCTTGCTGCCTTCCCTAGGCCCAGTAAACAACCTCCCTTCCCCCCCAGAAAGAGCTGGCTTCTGGAACTGGTCTTTGTTTTTGTGTGCTTGCCTTTTCCGGGAATCCAAGCCACGTCCCTACGTCTGTGACGCCGATGATTTGTCCCCCTAAAAGGATTCCGCTGGCGTGCTTTCTTGGGGGCTCAACCCTTTCTTTACCTTCCTTTCCCCCCCTCACGGATTGATGCCAGTCTTCGTTTATTGGAGGGCCAAAACCAATCAGTTCTCGTTTCTTTTTGTATTAACTCCATCCTGTCGGCTCTAATCCGCTTGCCGATCGCCTGTTTTTGCCGGGTTCTTTTCCCTCGCCGCGGGGCTCAGGTAAACAACGTTACGCCCTGTTGTCTGGATAGGAAATTCTTTCCTTTTCGGGAGTTTCGAGGCCCCCGTCCACAGTACGTCGCCGTCTTTATCCTCGGCTGACTGGTTCCTCCCTTCCGCTTGCTGTTTTGGGTCTTGTGGGATTGATGACGCATTGCATCTTCTTTTTGAACCCACGTCTTTTCTGTCTTTTAAACAAATGACTGGACTGATTTCTAATAAGACCGGCCATTTCATGTCCTTTCTAATACGGCCCCGGTCATGTCAACTTGGCTCTCCGTTGACTTTTTGACGGAGTCTTACCCTGGAGTGCCTCTTTGGACCTTTTTACTCTGCCCTTTAGAAGCCCGCTGATTAAGTCGTCATACCCCCTTATTTGTAAGTTCTTACCCTCCCCCTTCTGTCTTGGTTCGCTTCTAAATAGTTGGTGTATACCGTGTGCTATTCCCCACCACTTCTTTCCCAGCGCCCCCCCCCATCAAACTTGCTCTTCTTTCCTAGATCCTCACTGAGCCTCTCCAAATGTTACTTCGCTTAAGGATTTTCAGGTTCTCTCTTCCCCCTCTTGACTATGCCATTTGGCAAGCTTTTTTTTTGTTCTTGGAGTACTATCTGAACCAGGTTCCTCTTGTCGGCTCGTTTTTTTATTGTGGGGCTGGGCTCGTCTTCAGTTGTGCCTTGCCTTTTTCATTTCCTGCCGCGCATTACACCCTTCTTACAGGCTTCGCCCAATACCTAACATTTTCGTGAGCATTCGCGCTTACCCACCAAGATTTCGACCTGGTCGGGATTTCAACCCGTTCAAACCCTCACTGAAAAGTTCCCTACGGTTTTTTGAGTAATTTTAGACTCTTCCCCTAACAACGCCCCGTACTTAATTACTGCACCCACCCTGTCGCATTTCCTTTAAGTTGCAGTGCTTCGATCTGTAAACCACAACCACCAAACCCCCCCCCCCCAACCCCAAACCAAAACACCAACCCAACAACCCCAACCCCAAAACCGTGTGGCGGTCGCTTGCGAACCACGGTTGCCGACGACCTTGTCCCCCTCTCTTTTTGACATGTACCATTCTCTCCCTACCATTTCTCCGGGGCTTCCTGTCGTCCTCTTGCCTCTGTGTGAACCCCACCCAGAAGGGTGTGTTTGACTGTTTGCTTCCTTAGCTTCCCCCCCCCCGGTTTTTTTTTCTTTCTATTCCTTTCCTCCTCCTCCTTTGTTGTATCGCTCTTCTCTTCTATCCGCCCCCAACCCTGTGTCCTCATCTACTGTCTCCCCTTTGAGTGGGACGGTCTTGAATCTGCCAGCTTCAAGATAACGACTTGAAGCCCAGGATCCTTTCTCCCCATTTAATTTGATGCGTAGAATGGACGTCAGCGCGGCCCCTGTTATTTTTGGTCTCCCTTTTCTTCTTTCTTCTCGTTTCGTTCTTGCAATGGATAAGCCACTGACGTTGCTCCCCCGTTCCTCTAGTGTTTGCCTCTCTCCCTCCGGATTTTCTTCAGTTGGCGTTCTTCTTTCAGTCTTCTTGAGTCGCTTCTGCCTCTGAACCTGTTCTTTCCTCCAGTTTTCGGAACTGGAACTCCGGTTTGACGAATGTTTTTTTTACGAAGATCTGAAGGCCTTTCCTAGTTGCCCATTGCCGTGGTTGCTTTCTCCGCCAAACCAGTTGGTCCTTTGAATGCTGGAATGGCGGAAAATGCTTCCATCGAAGGCTGAGTCCCCAAGCACATCCTGACCCCCGTCTCCTCCTCTACCTCTCTACCATCCCCAGAAACTGAATCGAGTAATCATTTATTTTCAGTCTCCATCCTTTACCAGATTATTCTTTCACACCTCCCACTACTCACTGACGGGAAGGCTCGGGCCTCCGGCGCGTTACTGCATTTGTCGTTGGCGCTTGCTTTTGGGTCACACCTTCCGTTTCCATCACAGTTTTTTTTGTTAGCCCTCCCCCAGACTTATTCTCTAATTTTACCTGAAAAAAAAAGTCTGTCTTTATTTATAGGATTTCTCGTGATTCTGTGTTCCCCTCAGTCCGTTTGCAAACCTCAGCGGAGTTCGTTTAATCTTCCCCGTCACTAGTTGAGTTCTCTCTTGACTTCCTGTGTCGATCGGGAAGTCTGCGACCCCATACCCACTTGACGTTATTATTTCTCTCCCATTCGGGTTTTTCTCTCTTTTGCCTCCATTAAAACGGTTTAAAGCTAGCGTCTCCACTGGTTGACTCAACCCAATACCCCTGCACTCCCCCTTTTTTCGAACTTGCGAAGTCCGCCAAGTTCTTAAAGAGGAGAACGTCCATGTGGTTCCTAATGTGTATCGTTCCTACCCTTCTCTCCTTCTCCCATACCCCCTCGCTTCTTATACAGTTTGTTTCTTGAGCCCCTCCCCCTAGTAGATTGTTTCCCATTTTAATTAGGAACAATTATTACGTCGGTCTCTCTTTCTCATACTAATTCCTCTTTTTCTCTCCAATCCGCCTCGGTGGACTCTTGGGTTTCGTTTCCCAATTCTGCGCCCCTGATCTGGCCACTCTCGTTTCCAGTCCTGAAGTGCCCTCTCAGCCCCAGGTTTGTCTGTGAGACAACTGCGCGTCTGACGTTCTCCTTTTACAGCTTTTCACACCCGACGTAGGGTGGGGATGGATTCTTCCCACTCGGGGAATGTCCGGCCACGTCCGCTTTTCCCGGATTGAAGAAAACTCTTTTTTCAGTTTGGGTAGACTTCCTTCCTCAACTTGGTGGCACGCCTTTCCCGGCTTCTACCTCTATTCTCTTTCTCCTTCCCCCCCTCTTCATACCCATACCCTGTGGCTCAGTTGGCTCTTTATTTCCTTCCTCCAAACCGCCTCCTGAAGCCGACCCCTTCTCCTCTATGCCGTTAATCTTCAATCCTTACGTCTTCCCCACCGTCGACTCCTCTATTTTTGCTGCCATTACCCCCTCAGTACCGTGGTACCCAACTCATCGGACGTTAAAACCCCCCCCCTTTTGGCTTTGTTCCGAGAATTGGCCGTCGTTTATCCTGGCTTTAGCTTTATCATGCCCTGCCTTTCACCTGGGCGGACCACTTCACCCAAACCACCTCGGGACTGCGTTCCCCCCTCTTTCACCCTTTGCAGACAGCCGGATGGTCCTTCCCCCCCAGTCCTAGTTCTCCTGTGGACTAGCCCTCTCAACCCTGGATCAGCCCAGATTAACCCCACTTACCTTGATTTGAGTGTGGATATACGTGGCAGTATGTACCCCCTCTCCCCAAGGTTTTCTATTCTGGAGTTTCGCTTCCCCTCTCCAGAACCCTCCATTTTCTAGATATTGTAGATGCATCGACCCCAGTGCAGGCATTTCTGAGCTTTTCCCTCTCTTACTTTTATCCCGGATGTTAGCTTGTTCCGAACCACGTAATTTCCCGCCTCTTCCCCTCTCCCCCTTTATTCGCCCTTGTCAAGTTTCTCCCGCCCGCGGCGGTTTTTTTTGACCTTAGCAGCGGACGTATCTGTATATTCTGGGTAGTTTACAATTTCTTCCTCACTCTACGTTTTTCACAACGTTTCTGAACAGCGGCAACTCTTTTCACTTTCTTTGCGTAGGCGTTCTCGTTGCCCGAAGGCCTGACATTTCAAGTCAAAGATATATGCCACTCTTTTCTGCATTGCTTGCCCTCGGTCTGGTCGCCTTAGCTCTTTTTTTATCTCCCCCTCACCTTGGTTCCGGCTCAACCACCTTCTGTATGTCCGCTTGGTCCCCCTGCGTTTTGACACTTCCGACGGTGCCAAATTACCGTCTCCTCTATTTTCCGGAGCGACCCCTTCTTGCAAATAGTGGCTTATGCCACGAGGTTGTCTCCTGCGGACACTCCGTATTTCTATCATATCCGCTTGTTGTTTCTTCATACCCAAGTGAACACGGTCTTGCTCCTCTGAATCCCCTTTCTTTGCGTTTCGCACTCTCTTCCTCGTTTTCCGCTTCCTCCCGAATCCCCGTGGCGTATCAGCCGTCTTCCTTCTTCATAGGTGCCCCTGCCGGCTGGACACCCCGTTATTTGGTTGAAGCGAGTCCCCCTTTTCGTGGTCATCCCTCGGACAGCTTCTCTTTTTTTTCTACCTCTGAATTCGTCTCTATTCTTGGTCATATATCTTTGCTTAATTTCGGTCACCCGATTAAGATCGGCTGCTGTCTCCATGTTTGCCAGCGATGTGTCAAGGTGTGTTCAACGCCCCCCATTTTCCGTCGCTTTAAACTCCCTTTCTTTCGTTTTATTTTGAGACTTTACGTGGATCTTTTCTCTGATAAGCCCCGCCGGATGGGCTACTGACGGGATCCTAGAAAACGGGACAAACCATAACTTAATGACTGCAACTACAAATGTTCGACCACCGTCTCTACTTAGGATTAGTAACTTCCGTGAGGCCCCGTTAGAATGATCTGCTGTGTAATTCCCCACTGTTCTTGTGGACAAGTGGGCACCCTGCCCAGACTCTACAGGCGGTTGAGCGCAAGAGGATGAACACATGCCACACACAGAGCCACTTTTTATCGGGTTCTAAACCTCTTGAAAACAGACAAGTAGATAGAAACTCCCCCATATGGTTTCGATGTTAAAGTGGGTTTACCTACATTGCGTTACATGAGGATTTTACTCGTAGTTTACTCATCCAAACGACCCGATGATGTTTGCACTGAACTGCTCTGCCTCAGTCATTGCTGTGGAGTGCCTTCCCAGTTCTGACCCCGAATCCTCCGGAGTTTCGTGACGGATCAACGATGCCTTGCCGGCGGCAATACCAGCGGCTGATAAGAGTCCGTCGATACCTCGGCCCAATAAGCCCCATTGATACGCTGTCTCTTTTCTGACCCCCGGTAATTTTTGATGGTTGCCCATACAGAGGTTCGGCCGTTTTTCTCCTTTACTGGACTCCGTCCCTAGTTTCCAGGTTTGTTCGGACGCTTCCCTTTCGACGTTTTGGAAAGGGAGAGATCCGGCCCCTTGTGAGCCACTTCTCTTTGCATGGCTTTTTGGGTGACTAGAAGCGATGTTTCCTCGCGTCCCCTGGTGAACCTCAAAAATCGGTTCCTAGGAACAGGCCTGATGGGACCTGCAGCCAAAACGGTCTTCCAAAAGCTTGGGAGGCCTGCTCTGTGAGTGTGCAGGCGTGGTGTGCCCCGGCGCAAATCAGCCCGTAACCATATTGGGCGTTGGATTCGTCCCCATATCACAACCGCCATGGCTAATCTGGGGTTTCTTCAAAAAAATTTTAACTAACTCTCCCAATGGGGACGAAGATTGAAAGACCAGAGTCAGGACTGATCGGGGGGGAACACCGAGTCCTCCGAAGGATCTTCTGATAGCCAATCTGTTTCTAAGTATCTAAGACCCTCAATGAAAACCCATGCAACCTAGAAGTTGGGAGGAGTTTCGTATGTTCTTAAATTCCCCCCCTGGAATCTGCGCTCATCTCTCACCACCCACTGGATTCCATACTCCCTTCCGGGTGTTCTGAGTAGAATCTTTTCTTACGGAGGTAGGCTATTTCTACTTAGGAAGTAGTATCGTGCCCTCTTTTTCGAGTTTACATCGCTACTTGGCTGCCCCCTACCGCCTATTGCTTCGCTGTTGGGTTGTTGTGAGAACTTGGTGTCCCCACCATCAGATATTAACATTTTTCCTTTTTCACTACTACGATTTTTAATCAAATTTCTCTTACTACCAAGTGCAGTTCTTGCCATTTGGCTCTCCATATCAGGCTACTGTCACCTGGCCGCCTCCCCGTGCCCCTTTGGTCCTTCGTAACGAATCCTCTGTGTTTGCCTTCCTCCCGTGTTCCTTCACGACGCTCCCCTCTGAATACGACCCCTTAACCAACTCAATTACTCTCGCCCTTGACCTTTTCCTTGATATTTCTCAAAGATGGTATCCACCGTGGATCGGCCCCACCCCGCAAGCGGCCAACTCCCAAATCTTTCCTTCTTCACTCCCTCTGAGTCTTCCAAATTCACATTTCTTAAGGAATTTGTGTTTTAACATTCTAATCTCCCAGTGAATTTACATCTTGTACTGCACGCTTTCTCCCCGTTTGTAGTTGATATCTTTGTAGAGGAGCTGACGGGGCTCTTTTTTTCTGCTTTTTTCCCCTTTCTAATTTTTCCAGCCATCGACGCCTTCTCTCACCCCCCATCCTGTTGTTCTTACTTGGGTAATTTTCAATCTGCGTCTATTCCAGCTTTCTCCAACATCCCTCTGAGGTTTCCCCTCTTACGCAAAATTGTCCACTACAGAGTTTCCTTTCCGTTTGTCACTCCCGTCTGGCTAACCCCCCCACCGCCCCATACCTCCTTTCAAAAGGTCCCCCATCCTCGCGAGTGCAACGTCATTTAATGTTGTTTTTTTCGTTGACGGAAAGAGTCTTGCGCATCGCCTTGTTTCTTCCTCCGCTGCTGGTCCAAAGGAATTTTCTTTCAATTCGTCACATCTGTGGTCTAGAAGTCACCCTCCTCGGGCCCTCAAGTTCTCCTTGATCAGTTAGCAACTACCGTCTCAAGGGTTGGTGACCGTGACGGTCTTTCTTTTTCTATGCTCGTTTTTCCTTCCCCTTTTCTACGTTTTTGATCTAGATCACCGTTGCAGAAACCCTGTGGCCATATCTCTCCTGACGTCACGTGTCCCAACCCTTCTGGGGATTTCCCTTTCCCCTGCCCGCTCAAGATTCTCTCGGAAGCCCTTCTTGGGACTTCTCACCCTTCTCTTAGACCGCTTCCGTTTTTCTCCCTTCCTTTTTCCGCAGGGATTTCTTCGGCCATTTGAGGCTCCTCCCTTCCTTCCGTTGCTGCCAATTTCCCATGACGTTTACTCTCTTATGGTTTGAATTCCCCCTCACTTCAGGATGACTTTGCTTTTGGTTGGTTAGCCTATAGAGGCTTTTTTTTTTTACCGGCGCTCGGACCTCCGCTCTCCCTAATTCGGCCAGTGCCCGTGACCTTTCAATGCCCCGACGGAGCCCTTCTAGACAATTGCTCCGAACGATGGGAATTGACTTTTGCTCGCTTCTACCCCGGATGGTTAATTTCTCGGTTTGCTTACCTTGGCGTAAAACGGCAAGGACCTTTTCGCGCCAAATAACGGCCCCACCGTGCCCGACTGTTTCTCGGCAAGAGAGCCCAACACGAGCAAGCGTGTGTCCCCGTGTGAGGAGGCAAGGACTCCCCTAAAGGTTCCTTTTTCAAAACCGGCACGCTGGAAACGTCCCTTGCTAGAGGCTTCGTGCCTGATGTCCCTCCGCCGCTTGGGCGTGTGGTTGCTTGCCTTTTGGGGCATAATCCCATTCCTGTTAGTTCGCCCCAAGATTTTCTCTTTTGTACAAACAGATGCCACTTGTGCTTGTTTTCGTCCCCCTCCTATCTTCCCCCTGCGTTATTGCCATGACTTGACCAAGAGGCGTCCTGGTAAACCAGTTCGCAGTTCGACTCTTCCCCCCATGCGCACAGGTCAATTCCGGGCCTCGACTTCAGCTTTTTTTGCCCAACCCCCGGTCACACTCGTTATTTTAGGACTTGATTCCAGGAACTTCTCCGTGTAGGTCCTTCAAAACCGGTTTCCCAAGCGGATTCATCCTCTCATCAAAATACCACCAGAAGCCCCCCTCCCCACGGAGAATGCATACGTTCATCTTAAACACGAAAAGTGTCCCTTCTCCCATAGTATCGGCTTAACTGGCCTATTTTCTACCCATAAACATTCAAGCAGCGTGCGCTACGTTGTTCTCTTCAATCTTTTCCAAGTGCCTGGTCTCCCGCCCGCGAGGCACACAGTATGAACCTTTAAAGAGTCTTCCTTTTTGGCAAGTAACTGTGGATGGTCTGTTTCGTCACCATCGGCGCCGTAGGACGTTTTTGGGCCTGGCTCTGGACTTTGCACAACCGTCGAAGTAAGTGAACGTCAGAAGGTGGTTTGATCCCAAATACGCGGAACTGTGCATTTTTTTCAGAGTGCCCCTCCGCAGTTCTTTTACCAAGTTATGTTTTCTTGGGGATTCTTTCAAATCACTGTCCTGCCCCACGCTCCAACTCCTCACCCGATTTAAATACTTGGCCACAGCTCTTTCCCGGCTTTTTTTTTTTCATTCTATGAAGGACATCCCTGTTTTGGTGGCTATTCCCCCCCCGGCTTGTGAGGAAACATATTTCGAAAACTTACAATCTAGCCCCATCATTCCTTTCTACGCCAGGGGGCTGGCTCCATTTACCCCCGTCACTCATCGCCAACTTTCTGACTATTCCTTCCTTGACCCCCTTCCTTCGCACACCGACCCTATGGCGCCATTCGCACCCCACTACCTTTCCCCACACAACAGTACACTTTTGGTTCGGTTTAAATCACCTTTTTATGTAAGCGGATTGGGCTGTTCGGTCCGTTCGTTCCCTTATTATTGATTAGCCTGGAGCGAATCCTCGGACAAAATCTATTCTTTTTGACCAACACTGATCAATCCCGAGTTTCATCAGTTAGTTCATCGCGCCCCCTTTTTTCCTTTTGAACCTACGACCCCTGCCTGCCTTTTCCAGATCTTCTACCCAAATCTGCTGGCCAACGGTTGAGTGTCGGATTTTTTTTTACCTGTACCCCCTTTCCTAACCCAGTTCTATGGTGGAAGTTGTCTCTTCCTAGCACGCATCTGGGAGATTGTTACTCCGACCACTTGGAATATCCAGCGCGATGCGGCTTCCCCCCCCCGCTACTTCCCTCTTTTCGATGGTCCTTCATGTTCAATTGGCTCGCTCTTACCATTTTTTATGCTCCCGTTCACTTTTCTCAATTTTTTTAAGTCGAGGTTCCCTTTGAGTGAACAAGATTTCTTGCATCATGAAGGTATATCAGACGTTGGTGGACTCCAAGTATGCCCGTTTTGCTTTGAACACAACGTTGACCCCAATCGCGGGTCCCCCTCTCCTCAATGGTATCAGCTCGCTTTCTTTCTCTTCCCAGCCAAGCGCCGAGTCCCTCCCCCCAATCGGACTTATGAATTCGTCGAACTTTTTGCCGGTCTGGGAGCTTATCTTCGATGATATCCACAAGTTCCCTTTCTTTCTCCCCCCGTTCACCCCACTACGGGATTTAGGTTCCCTCAAGGTTGCCCGCTTTTTTCTTCCCCATGACGATAGCCACTTAAGTCCGGGTTATCCTTGATTTCACCTTGAACACTTTTCTTGGCGGGGATCCTGCAAGGCGGCGTCAGCGGGCATCCAGGGTGTTCTCTCTTTTTAATCTTCCTCTTCGTTTTTTTTTCTGAGTAGATGAACCGGTTGGATACGGAGTTTTTTCTCACGCTGGCACGTTACTTCTCTGCGATCCCGCACACCTTCTCCAGAGGTTTTGGCATAAGGACGACCCCGGCTAGTAAGCTCTGCATTTTTCACAACTCTTTGGCACGCTTTTTCTTCGGGAAACCCCCTCTTTTGAAGCCGTGCCCAAGGGCTTGAGGTTCCTCCTCCGCTAAGCAATCTTCGGCCCCCTCTTTTCACGAAAAGAATTCTTCTCTTACCCTCACGCGTGGCACTTACTTTTTTTGACTTTCTTTTTGTCAAAGGATAAAGTCCGCGCTGACCTGTAGTTTGACCGCTGTTAATTGCCCTCTGTTTTTACACCCTGCAACCAATTTTTTCTTCCTCTAAACGAGTCGTTGTATACGCCATTCGCGCTTGTCTTTCTGATAAAACCGCACCCTTTGGTTTAAGCACTACTGCACCCGTTTAGCAGAATTTCCAGTTACCACCATCAATGTTGCAGTCTCATTTTCGCACCCCTTTTCCCCTTGGGCGTACGCGGCGTGAGGAAATTCCCCCGATGAGCCTGCTGCGGCTCTGCCCCTCGGTTTTTTTTGCTTCACCCCGACGAAAGGATATCCTCTGGTTTGTTAGGGAAGGCGGAACCCCTACTGGTTGTCTCTCTTTTTTTCCCCCGTTCACTTTAAAGTATCTCTTCCCCCCCCGCGGAAGATAACCTCTTTTGTTTCTGAATTCTCATGTGCTTGATTCTTTGGTCGTTTTCCCCTCCGAAAAGCCTGAGCGTCTATGATGACTTTGGCCGGCACTCCTTTTTATGCGTTCTTGCCATAAGTGACATGCCTCCCTCGACGTTCTGTGTCCGTCTCTGTCCAGGTTCCTTTGCTTCAATAAGACCTTCGCGGGTCCATAACGTCCTTCCCCCCAATACGAGTGACCCACCTCCCCCCCTTTTCTTTACCGACGTGTCGCTGGTTTTAGTCGTTTTCTTATTGTTCGATTTTTTGACCCATACAGATTATTCGCAAGGTGTTTTGATACGAGGGCTTTCCCCTTTATTTAGAGTTGGGCGGCGACCCCCAGCTGGTTACGCGAAGAGGCTGCTACCTTCGGGACCCTTGCTTGTTGAAGGATAGGTTGTTGTCAGCAATAGAAGATCTTACAACCGGGCAAGTTCCCCAGCCCCAAGTTCGGCTCTGCCTTTTAGACCCGGCGTGCCAATTTTTTTAGTGCTTCTTGTGAAATCTTATTGTTCGTTTGAATGTCTTTTTTTTTTCCAGAGAACACTTCCCCCCTTCTTTCCCCGAAGGATTCTTAACATTCGCCGTGGGTGAACGTTTTTCTTTTTCCACCCACCCCCCCTGTCTGTAACTGTCTGTACGACCGCTGTCTTCCGAGAGATTACTCTTCTCCCCCAACTCCGTCGCCGAACGCCGGATGTGATAGAAAAGAAACTTGGTGTCAATGTAGGAATTCTATAATCCTGTAGAAGGTGTGCCGGTCTTTCTTATCAAGGACTTTTTCAGGTAAAAACAAAACTTTTAACTTCTCCTTCTGTACTGGTGAATGTTTTGGAGGCCCCCCCTGGCAAGGGCGGCGCAGATAGCTCTTTTCTCCACAGGTCGCCGCGTTTTTTACCGTGACGGCTGACTTACCCCGTTTCCCTGCATGGTTCGGCTCTTTTTTTCTTCTCCTCTCCCCTCGACTTGTTCCACCTCTCTCTTTTGAAACAGGTCCCCCCCTAACTGTGTCCCCCTTTTTATAAGACGTCTTGTTCATTTGTTCTTTTTTTCCCTTTCCTCGGCCCGTTTCATTTTTAACCTGTGTGCCCGCCCCCTTTCCTTGGAAGAGTTTTCACTCCGATGAGTTGTTTTCTCTGTGAACCTTGGTAATGTGCCTTTTCCTCCTCTCCCCCCTGCTCGCTTTGCATTTCAGCGCTATAACCTTCCAAAATTTGGTCACGTTTTGTACTCCCTTACTGGAAACAGGATTTCTGGATAGGTATTCCTCTTCACTTGGCCTATTTCCCCACCGCCAAGTTGACACCTCCTATTTGGGTTCCATCCTGCACTGAGCCCAAACCGATTCAGGACCTTGTAAGGGTTGTTCCACCCCAGCGATTACATTAAGTTGCCGCGACGACCCGCTCTTTCAGTTTCTTGGTCTTCCTATTTCCTACACCAGGTTAAGAGGATTTCAGGTTTCCTTTTTTTTTTGGCTTGCTCCTCCTATCTTCCCCTTTTTCCCCCATCCCTCTCTGCGATTACCCATTTTCTGCGAGCGCCCAGTTCAATGTCCCCATTTCGGCCTGAGCCTTCAGATCCCCCCAAAGTCCTGGATCGGTCTAGTCTTTAGTCCTCGCAAAATGGCCGCTTTCCTCGTGTGAGTCCGTCGACCCTCCCCGCATCAACGATGCTCCCCCCTTTGATTCCGGGAAGTAATAAAGCCCCTCCTTCATTGCGAAGATCAAGTTGAAGACCTGCTCCGTCCAAGAAGTTATGGCCTCAAGTAAAAGATTCGCGCTGTCTTCCGAATGCTTCTTCCCGCCATCTCTATATTTTTCTCGCCAGTCCCCAGACTGCCCGTCAGTTAGAATTCAGTGCTAGTCCCTAACTCTCCACTCGAAGGGTTGACAAGGAGTCCGTCGCTGATAGTTTAGA